>JAABUP010002239.1_pt1 | contig 38205 bp, 61 predicted proteins | sample 5559201 | NCBI WGS metagenome assembly JAABUP01 (sample SAMN10711887, study PRJNA513373) | rock metagenome | isolation source: Antarctica rocks | place: Antarctica | reverse complement strand
TCCTAGCCAGCTTCTCGTCAATGTCATTCACATACTCTGTCAGCTCTGTGGCAATGTCATAGGCATTGGTCTCATCAGCTATGGCAGCTAGGATGTCCAGCTTCAGGTGCTTGATGTAGGAAGGCTCGTTGATGCGGGAGTAGAAAGTTGTGTAGATCTGAAGCACAGGTCAGCATGGATGAGACTCAAACCCTCCAGTGTAATGGCTGCTGGAAACAGTGTGGAGCGCAGCATTGTCAATGCAAAGGATGTCCATAAACATCCTTTGCATTGATAACAGACAAGTGTCAACATGAACAACAAAACCCTGCTTCTGCAAATGAGCAAATGGCCTCTGCAAATGAGCAAATAGCTTCTGCAAATGAGCAAATGGCTGGACCTGGACATGCGCTTTGCAGCTGTATGGACGCGCTTGAGTTTAGCTGCACCTGTGAGAAGATGATGGGTGCCCTCTGTGCAATGAGGTGGAAATGACACAGCACAGCGTATGCTGTCTCAAAGTGGTCTCTGGACAATAAAGTCATCAGAGGATCCTTGATCCTCTCCAGAACCTGCAAACATGAGTGTACATTTCTGACTGACATATAGACTGCTGCACATACATTGGTAGTTCTGCAGACACTATGTTGAGCACTGCCTTTTAGCAGGCTCTACTGCCAGTTTGCATGCTCATGCTCAAGTTTTTGTTATGACATCTGTGACAAAGAAGAGCAACACAACAGGATAAACTTGAATGACCTGCAAAGGACTCAGATGGCCAAATCATGCTTGCTGCAAGCATCTAAACAGGCACTGGCATGCTCAGCTCAGCAAAGACTGCCCACACTACAGTTGCATGTTATTCTAAGCACCTGCTGATGAGTAGCTGGCATGCTGAGTGTGTAGTGTAGAAACATCTTCACGGTGGCCATGACCACAGCAGAGTTGGAGTGGCTGAGCCTATCATCCAGGACATTCATGAAGTCATACACCTCCTGCTCATCAGAGGGCCGGTAGTGGGATGCAAACTCCAGCACCTGGCACTGAGCCCACTCTGAGAACTCCTGGAATGTAGCAGCAAGCATGAGCACAAGCATGCATGAATCATGGCAAACTGGCATGAGCACATGCATGCGTGAGTCATGGCAAACAGACGATTACATGCATGCACAAGTCTTGCAGATGAACCACATTGGCCTTGTGTAGCTGTCATGCATTGAGCATGCAACCTTGCTCAAAATGTTCACTTGCAATCTCGCACATGCAATGTCACGCAGGGGCAAAGAGACGCTGAAATTACGGCGAAGTTTAGTTGAGGTAGTCTGGGTGGCAAGCATACCTTGATGCGATTCAGCAATGAGATGACAAGAGCTCTGGTGACTAAGCTCTGACCTGAGCCAGTCTGCACAAGCACATAGGAGATTGTGGTGTACAACCAACAACAAGTACCCGATGGCAGCTGTGCCATGCTATCGTGGCATAGCTTTGCATCAATGCCTACCTCCAGCAGCACTGACATACAGTTTGCCACAACTTGGGCGTCTGGATCTTTCTGCAGCATGTCATGCAGATCTTCTAGCATGCCTGCAGTCGACAAGCATGACTGGTGAATGGTGTTTGTCTGAACCTTATGTCTGCTGTATGGTTTCAGGTAGCTCAGAAGACTTGCCTCACCTGCATTATGTACTGCTGCTGCATCTAGGTTGTAGATCTTCAACACACCCAAGACTGCTGTGCGTCGAACGTAAGGATTTCTGTCTTGCAGTGCTAGTGATACAGGGGATACCTGCAATTGTCATGTATCAGGTCTGTCTATAGGCATTCTCAGCTGGTGTTTGAGATGCACTAATGCCATAAATCTGGCATACATGCTTACAATGTACTCGATCAGATTTGCCACCCTCAGGGAGCACAGACTGCGAAGTGCCAACCCTCTGATGGTCGGATCCTGATCCTTGCAATCTTTGTTCAGCAGATTGATGGTCAACAGAGTCAGATCGGGATTGGATTGCGCGTATGTGCAGATGAAAAGATACAGCATCTTTTTGAGGACCACATCTTCAGCATTCGACATGCCTGCTGTCATGACCAGCATGAAAAGGCTTGACATGTCGATTCCGATGGTCATGCAATTGATGACTTTCTTGAACAGTTCTTTCTTGGCTGCAGCTGCTTCTGGGCGGGACCCAGATGCGCTGAGGGCATTGAGCTGAGTCCTGATCTCACCGATCTCTCCACGACTTTTCTCCCCCGGCATGCTATGAAGCACGTTACCGCAGCTTATTCTGAGTTGAATTCACGATCAAACCGGCTGAGGCACTGGGAGGGTACTGGTGTTGCACAGCTATGCATTCAGCTACCACTACACAGGGCTCGCAGCAAAGCGCCCCTGAGGGCCTGACCTCGGCTGGTCATTGCTCTACTTTGCTGCTGCATGTATGGAGCGCGCTACCGTATAATGCGGCGTGGGAACCGCCTGGCCGGGCGCTGCGAAGACAATCGCCCTAGGATAGCGTCTTGATGAGTTCAGCCTTGTGAACGATCAGCGCTTACGACTCTATCGTCATATCGCTGATACGATCTTTGCCGACATGGCTACTCCTTACAATGACGTTCTCGAGACCCTCGGCCGCCCCGAATACCCTGCAGCAGTCCAATGGTCCGAAGACAATCTCGTTGCTGTTGCCGCTGGACCTGCCGTGCTAGTTATCAACCCCTGCCAGCTGCGGGGCCCACGAGGATCAACTGCCTTGCCCGAGCCTGCTGTGGACGTCCTTCAAGTCGCTCAGTATCCTGCGACGCCTAAAGACAGTGTAACATACGCGTCAACGTATTTGCGGACAAGGGGGCTATGCAGTCAGCGCAACAGCCAGCTCGCAAGCAGCAAGCTCGGCATCAGAAGCGTCTGCTGGTCGCCGCTGGGGTGCGACTTACCTGGGAACACGTTACTCACGTCTGTTACAGAAAACCACCAGGCATGTGCTGTTCTTGCTCACATGCATGCGCAAAGTCTGTAAAGGGCAGCTGTAACAGGTACGGGTGCACTCCCCTCCAGTGGGCTGCCAGAATCAGTGGCATACAGTAGTAGAGCTGTCCAGCAAGCTGAAGCAGGTCTTACAGGAGGAAGATTGGCAGGTAAGTTGGCAAAAGTAGCAAAGCCTTGATGCCTAGTATCATGAGACATGCAAAACACGCTGGTGTGAAAATGCAGTCCATTGATAAATTGCAAACCTCTGTCCCTCTGTCTGCGGCTGAGCACCTGCGCCTGCGTGGAGGAGCCCCATCTAGACGGAGGAGCCAGATATCTGGTGCCACTCAGCAGCAAGTGTCACCACCACAACATTCAGCCCAGGAAACAGCCTCACCCTCTCATCAGAAACAGGCCACAGCTCCAGCACAAGCTGAAAATGAAGCTGATCAACAAAAGTCAAGCATCAGTCAGCCTTCATCTGGCCCTACACATGAGTACCATGCAGGCGATTTGATTGAGGTGATGTCCACGCCTGACGTAGTCATGTATGCACCCAGCATGCTCTGTCATTAGACACGATGTGATGCCACATGGCATTGATGCGCAATGATGCTTCAAACAAAAAAACCAATTTTAACAGACTGATCCACAGGATGACAATTTTATAGCTGAGCGTCTGACGTCGAAGGCACAATGCACCATCTTTTGTGCCATGTGCAATAGGTAGCTGTCTTGCATGTAGCAGCCCTTTCTATCCTGTAACCTCACTATACTCATCACTGCCCAAAACGCAATGTAACACTGTTTAGACAATCCTGTATGATGTGACAGACAGATGCAATCTGCAGCTGTTCAAACATTGCAAACACTAGATGTGCAGTGCACATCCTGAGCAACATCACTTATGAGATCAGCCTTGCTGCTGGGGTTGATCTGGGTGTAAGGCTAATGTGCTACAAACGCATTGGATTTAACTTGTTCCGCCCACGTAGGTGATGAGTGGTGAGGAGGGACTTCGAGGCAGCTGGTTCACTGGCACCGTCATTCAGCTACAGCATGGCTTTGCACTGGTGGCATATGATGAGCTGAATGTCTCAGAGGATAGCGATGAGAAGTTGCAAGAATGGTTTCCTTTGCCTGGAGCAGTTGCAGAGAATCAGAGCCTGCTGGGTCCCACCCATGATGTCAACTTTGGGCCTGACTTTCTCATCAGGCCACCCCCACCTGCTGAGGTGGGTCGATCAAAATAGTCATTTAGTATCCATGCACTGTCCATAGCATCATGGTCACATGCACTCGATCGCTGCTCAGCAGTTATGCGCTGCTCAGCGCACTCTCACATTCTGTCTCTCACAGCCTGCTGAATACATCTTTGATTTGGAACCCATGTTTGGGAAGAACAAGTAGCTGTACATACCAGTGTAACAGCCCATCAGCCGAGACAGACTTGGCAGCTTCACACAGGTGCTTTGCATGGTGTGACACAGACAGCTTTTTCATGCCTTGCCACCAAGATTGCCAAAGCCAATGCCTGTGCCTTTGGAAGCCTGCTGCCAGGGCATCACACTGTCTTTCCCACTTTGTAGTTGGCTGTGCGTGGCGGAGCGAGGGCAGTGCAGGATGACATTGATGCCTTTGATGACGGTGGCTGGTGGGAGGGCCGTATCACACACACGCTCAAGGCGCGCTTCAAAGTCAAGCCCTTCATCAGTGCCAACGTACTTTCAGTCAAGAAAGAAGATGTGCGCACCGGTGTTGCATGGGATGGGAGAGAGTGGAAGCTGAGGCAGCCTCGTGAGTGGAAAGTAGCTCAGCCTGCTGGTGAGCTGACCCTGCTTTTGACTTCAGCTTTTTGTTGCCGCAAAAGGACAGCCAACTTGAGTCAGGACGTGCTTGGGCTGACTGGCGCAAAATTTTGCACAGTGTTGTTTGCGGGTGTCGTGGACTTGCTGACAGTGAGTACCAAACCTGTGGAACAAACATGTGTCAGACTGTTGCATACCTGTGGTCTGCAGCACTTGCTTGAGTCATTGTGCCCTTCAGCACTGTCGCTTGCCACATAGGGCTTCTCAGTGCAGTTTGTGGCAGTCCAGCTTGCTGAACAAGCCTTATTGATAGCGTGGTTGTGGTCAGAGCACACTCCTGCACTTGAAGTTGTTCACGCTGGACTGACAGCATTGAGTTTGTTGAGCAAACTTACCTCCCACCTCGCACAGCACTTGAAGATTTTCATCCCAGACTTACAGCATTGAGTTTGTTGAGCAAATCTTACCTCACACCTCGCACAGTTCAAGCCTACACTGGCTGCAGCCCAATTTTTCGAGGCTGTCGTTTGATGGTTGCAGCCTGGTTGCCTGCATCAAAGACTAGCTCCCATACTGTTACAGATGTTCAGACCAAGAAGGAGGCCATGCGTGCTGCAAGGAAGCGTAAGCATGCAGCTTTACTCAGTGTCAAATCAGACGGCAGTGGTGAGGAAAGCAGTGATGCTGAGGATGCAAGCAGGAAGTCTCGGACTAGGTCTCACAAACCTGCACCTTATCAGCTCCCTGAGGTCTGCCTCTTTGTGCTTGCACGCTGGGGCATTTTGTAGTGGGTCAAAAATGCTGTATTGAGGACCTCTGCTGTCTTTAGATCGGCAGCTCTGCTTGACTGCTTCAGTGTCTTGCCTCAATCACACAGATGGGCACTCTTGATATGCAATGTCAGTATAGTTGGCACAGACCCCCACAACTGTCGTCATGTCCAAATTTGTCTGCTTTGTTCACCCAAGCAGCCTGTCATGACATGTGAATGCAGCAGGAGCATGACCTGCATGATCAAGCATGTGCAAGGGCAACTTGCACAGCACCACCCAAGAGAGCATGGGCACAACCTGCTTGTGTGTTCCAGGGGTTCTCAGCTGATGACCTACCAGATGTACAAGTCACCTCAAACAAGGCTGGGCGTGCTGCCTTGGCAAGAGCCAGTGCCGCACGCTTCTTTGAGCTGCGTCAAGAGGTACCCATTGCAGCGTAATTGCAGCGTAACTGCAGCGTCAGCCACACAAACAGCCTGCATGCTGGTGTCATGGTCACTGTCCCCTTTGTGCTTGCCAGCACTGCATGATACATGGGATCAATTTGCAGCCCCACTGTGCAATCAACAGCAGCTGTTATGAACAAAACCCACCTGCAGCACTGCTTGGAGCAAGGTTGTTGGCCATGCAACCATGGCAGCCATTGTCTAGATGACCGTCTGTTGACATCAATACATGCACTGCAGTTGGGCTGTAGATGATTGCATATGTGACATTCCAATGCATAGCAACAGCAGCCTGGGGACGCACTTGACATGCCATTTGCTGTGCTGCAGGTCCCTGAGGATCAACTGCCCAAGTATAAGAACCACAAAGACCACCTGGCAGCTGTTGATGCTGATGTGGTCAGCCGCGTCACTACAGAGTTTTGGGCAGCTTTTTCGGATGTTATGACCCAGCATGAGATTCCCAGACAGCAGTATGTGAAGGGCTTCAGGGAAAAGTAAGCCTATCCTGTTTTTGTTCCAACTCTGCAAAATGGCAGTGAGTATTCCTGTGTTGTCTTTGAGATGTTGAGCTTTCAGTGTCTTGGTGTTTATGATGTATGCTGAGTTGTGTCTCATGAGCTTGTTTGCCGTACAAGCTCTTGTGCACTGTTGCTCTCAGACCACAGAGCAAAGCCAGAACGCAGGATGACATGATGCATGACTTTGCATGCAAGCGCTGAGTAAGATCTCCAGAGGCATAATGCGCTTTGTGTCAGGGCACGGCCTGATTTAATTGTTGCTGTTGGTATCTGACAAATGCAGTTCACTACAGATTAAGGCTGAGTTGGGATAGGGTGCTGGACCCCAAGGCCCAGCACGTACAGCTGGACAAGAGGGTACGGGGGGCTCAGGCCAATGTTGACCTCAGTCACATACTACCTTCTGGATCAGCCTTGCACAGCGATGCTAGCATCAGTGCTCAGGACTCTGATGATGATGCTCAAGCGGTCAGCCAACTGTTCTATTTAACATCTTCACATTTGCTTGATAATCTAGAAACCCCTGAGCATGTCCTAGTCCCAATCTGTGATCACCTGCAAGCACAATGATTGAAGGTGCAGCTCTATATGCACCAATTGATTGAGTTCTTGCAAAATGCAAGTCAGCTGATCATGCTTGTATGTTATACCAACCTTTTGATCGTAATGGACAGCATGTTGGGGCATCCATTTCTGGTACTGGCTCAAGCATGCCCAATCATCTCCACTTGATGTTCTTCAAATGCTGTTCACAGGCCACCACAAGCTCAAAGCCTGAGACCTATCAGGTTCCAGCCAACTTCGACAAGAGCATTCTTGGGGAAGTAGATGTGAGCAGCAAAGACGCTGCAGAGCTTGGGTTACCCCATGCCTTCTGGCTTAGATGGATGCAGCTACGTGAACAGGTCAGAGCCTTCCTCTTACTACCTATAACACAATGCTGTGTCATGCTTTGCGTGAAGCCCAAGTGCTATGACTACATGCATCAATGTCCCATTCAGCAGATAAGTGTCAAAATAAATAACTATAAGTAACTACAATTGTAAAAATATATTTGTCTGTCAATGTGGCATTGCAGTTGCAGTTGGTGTCTGCTCATGACCAGTGGCCTGAGCATGCTGTGCTACATGTCTCAAACGGCTGGGCTCCCATCATGTTTACCACCAGCAAATCACCACTTGGTTCTTTGCCAACCAACCCTGACCTACACTCCAAAGGTTGTGAAAGTGCAAGCTGCCCACGCAGCTGTTGGCAGGCACTGGGCAATGCAGCTCATCAGTCAATGATAGTGCTTGCGTGTGCTTGGGGTCTTTTGCTGACTTGAGTAAGCAGGCTTTCATAAATACAGCACTGCGCATCAGGCGCATTGTGTCTGGAATGCAGATCCCTGAGGACAAGCGAGAGTCTTATGCCAAGGGGCAGCACCTGCGAGGCGCAGATGCACAGAACGCTGACAGAACCAGAGCAGAGATTGTAAGCATACAAACCCCCAGGCTGTAGTTTCATGTCATATCAACTCGGCACTGAATCACCTGTTCCTCATGATGAGCTGTGACCTGCCTCTGACAGCTGGTCAGCTGATCATGAGGCACTGAGTCATCTGGTTCCTCATGATCAGCTGTGACCTGCCCCAAACAGCTGGTTATGAGGCATATGGGTTGCATGTGCGTTCAGGACCAGCCAGTATGCACTTTCTTGCTGCTGTATGAACAATACAGGCCCTGCTTCACAAGCTGGATACTGCATTTGACAATCAACTGCTCACACTGGCTCCTGCTGCAAACCGTACTGTCCAAGACTACTGCAAGCTCACCAACACCAGCTTCAGGCAGGTGTTCTTGTTCACTGTCCTCTGAGCTGCATTGCTGAATGCATGGCACCAGCTTTTTGCCCACAAGTGACAACAGCTGCCTCAAGCTGCTGAGCTGCTTGAAGGTGGCAACATTTGGTGAAGGCATGGCAAAGCATGGTCTGAGTGAGAAACGGCTGGTGACTCTGGGCAAGCAGCTGATCAGGAATAGGATCATCCAGACCCAAGCCGTCTTTGCCAGCAGGCCCAAGAAGGAGTGGACTGGTGAGGAAGAGCAGCGGTTGCGGAAGCTAGCCAAGCGCAGGCGCACTGCCTCTGGCATGTCTGATGATGACACACAGTTGGTAAGTCTTGCAGTTCTGCATTGTGAGCAGACAAGCAGTACAGAACACAAAATGTTGGCTAGCTTGGGTTTGTGCATGCTGAATTGTGCTGTGCTGTGCTGTGCTGTGCTGTGCTGTGCTGTGCTGTGCTGTGCTGTGCTGTGCTGTGCTGTGCTGTGCTGTGCTGTGCTGTGCTGTGCTGTGCTGTGCTGTGCGGCGCTGTGCCATCAACAGCAGTGGCAGCATTCACTGCATGGCTCAGGACCTGGAACAAAAGTCCTGCCACCATGTGCATGTGCACGCATATTTGACGGCTGCATCATCAGCCATCTGAGATCCTCTGATCATGCTGCACACCTGCAACTGCGCTGTCTTGGTGGTTGCAGTGGGAAGAGGTGCCGACATATACAGTTCCACCTGAGTTTGACAAAACCTGCCTGGGCGCTGTGGACATGTCCTCCAAGGAGAAAGCCCGCAGGAGTCTGCCTCAGGCCTTCAAGCGGAGGTGGCTAGACTTGCGCTCCCAGGTTGAACAGGCATTCAACCCCCTTGATACCACACAGCCTCAACTCTGTTTGCAACAAAACGTTGAATAGGTTGCTGCGCTTCATTGTGCTCACCATCCAAGGCCCTGTGCATATTACTGTGTGCCATTCCAATAATCCACATGTCTCCTGCCTCCCACTGCAAAGCAATGCAGAATGGTCTGGAGATGCAAGGTAGCATCTGATTGCTCATTCATTGCTCAGGTGGTGTTCAATTTGCATCATCCAGGCTTGGACACAAGCACTAGCAGTCGATTGCCATTGACTTCTTTTTCTCTGTGTCTCTGCCTTTTCAAAACAACTTGTCACTGGGCAATGTACGCAAGGCTTGCTTGTGGGTGATGTGCAGATGGCTGAGGCAGAGGTGCCGGTTTACACCACCAACGAGCATTTCCAGGGCATGGATGCACGCAATGCAGAGCAGACGCGGGCGGAAATGGTGAGCTGCAGTCATACAACATGCAATGATTATAATGCCGACTCCATCAAGCTCTGAGGAATGGCTGCACAAGTCCCAGTCTTTGCATTGCTTGATGATCTGACATTAGAGCGTGTGGCATCACTTTTGCAGCGTACGGCATTCATACACAACCATGTCAATGCCATTTACGCATTCCTGACTTATGCTGCTATATCTCCCCACCTCTTACTACACGCACTACCTGCCATATCTTTCTTGCAGCCCCTGCGTCATGTCAGAAAAATCATGGATGTTGGTGCAAATGCAATTTTCTGACCTATGCATGGCAGAAACATGAACAACGTGAGGTACACTCAGACTGTTTCCACACAAAGAAAACGTTCACTGCACTTCCAAGACTGCATTGTGTAAACACAGCAATAGTATCAGCTGTGGTGTGCAGACGGCAGCATGTGATGTGATGATGACCTGCAAAGGTGCAACTCACAGACATTTAGCTTGACAGCAGCAACAAAGCATGCTGGCATACTGGCAATGTGCAAATCCAGAGTGTGGTGACATGTGTGTGTGGTGCTGTGTAGATGACAGGGTATGGGGATGAGATGCAAGGGCTGGGCTTCACAGAGGCCTGGCTGATGGCGGCTGGCAAGCAGCTCATCTGGCAGCGCTTCTTGCAAGCCAAGCACAGGAAGAGAGCCAAAAGCCTGCAGACTCCAGAAGATGGCGCTGATGATCAGGTCGGCTTTGAGACAAATCTTGCAGACTATGTGTGAGTGCTGTGTGACTGCTGTGTGTATAATTAGGAACTCCTGCAATTGCAAGTAACTAAGGTGATGTGGCTGGTGAAGAAAGAAAAGAAAAGAAAAGGTTACGCTTTTCAGCGATCATAACGGGAGCCTCCCAAGGCGGCAGCCCGGAGCTTGTGGCTGGTGAATGCTAATTGCTGTGATCATGTGAGACCACCAGGGTTGGGATCACTTGCTTGTAGCATTTCTGCTCATGAGCTGGGCCTAGTGTTTACCACCTGCGTGTGTACATGCCTCGCCCTGCTTGCTTGTGATCAAAGCGCACAGGCACACGCCTCTTATCAGGCAGTGATCACCTTCCAAGTTTGTCGTGCGGTCACAACAGTAACCGTGTGTTCTCTTTGCTCCCATGATGTGGTACTGGTCTGCCAGCCTGGGTATGCATTGTACTGGGAAAGGGAAAACGAAGTCTGCATGCTTTTAGGCAGGAACCTCCTCTGACTGACTCACCTGAAATGTCAGCTGCACTGGCAGCCCAGACTAACAGGAAAGGACCTGGTATAGTACAGCATGTCTTACATTTTCATTGCTGGAAGCTGCATTGATGTTTGCAAGTCTTGTTGTACAGGCTGGGCTCACGTCAACGAAGAGGGCCTCCAGCAGGCAGTCTGCAGCTGCAGAGGCTGAGGCAGCTGAAGAGAGGTATGAGGTGCCAGCAGACTTTGATGCAGCTGTGTTGGGTACCCCAGACTTCAGCAGCAAAGGCATGGCTGAGAAGACCTTGGCTGCGCTGTTCCTGAAGCGCTGGTGGGAGCTGCGAAGCAAGGTAATGCAGCAACACAGCGTGATGGTAGGTAGAGCTGCTGCCCAGTCTTGCAGCAGGAAGCAGCAGAAGCGCAGATTTGACCCATAAAAAAAGTTGTGAGAGCATTGTGTATTTGTAAAATATGACGTTATCATTACCGTGCACTTTCACTGCAGAGACATGGTACTTTTGCTGGCCTGCTGCTCTGACTGCCACTTTCACGAAAGCTGATGCAGGCACTGAATATGTGCTATAACCATGCTCTGTCTGTCTGTCTCAAAGAAAGGACATTCAGCTGGGGTGAAGTCCATGCCTATCACACAGGGTTCTGCATAGTGGCCAAAATATGGTGGCATGTGCAGGATCCTGAGGCAGTGCATGAGACATACAAGAAGGGGCAGCACCTGAAAGGCGTGGATGCTGCCAATGCTGAGAGGGTGCGAGCAGAGATGGTAAGCGTCCTCACCAGTGCCATCTCATGCCATGCACTTGATCAGCCACTGCCTTGCTTCACACAGCTCAGCCTGTTCTGCAGTGCTTTCTGGACAGTTCTAAGAGAAAAACACGGGTGCACGCCAGCCCAACTAGGCTGAAAACAAGAGGTTGACTGTCCTGCAATGCCCGCTGTGACATCAGACACAAGACAGCAGCAGAGGACTTACAAATTGTAGCACTCAGGATAGGTCAAAGGACGTCATACTGGATGGGACATTAACAAAGAGCTCTGATGATGTAGTCATTTGGCATCAGTGCACACATTGGTCAGGTAGAGATGCAGCCTGTCACTTGCCCTTTCCTTGTGCCTATCTTTTGCTTGCCCGCCTTGTAGATGTCAGCTTTCCACAACCAGATGCAAGAGCTGAACATGAGCGAGAAGATCTTGGTGCGTGACGGCAAGCGGGCCATCAGGGCAGACCTGAAGACCAGCCAACAGCCCAATGACCTCCTTGATGACGCACCTGCAGAGGTACTCATATTCTGCCACTTGCCAGCGACGCTGATCTTGATTTAACTCAGATTGAGATTCATATCATATCTTGCCGCTTGCCATCTCATTTGGTTTTGTTTCACGTCAGACAGAGTTTTGTATCCAGGAGCTTGACAGCTTCTTGGCATGCTGTGAAATGGTGTCTTGCCTTGAACCTACAACTCATGTTGCCCACAACTTTCAGCAATTTCACAATGCTACAACTTGTGAGAAGAGATTGTGCAACAGAGCATCACAGCATCTCCGCCTCTCCATACAGGTTGTGACACATCCTGTCGCGTTTCAATCTGCATGCCGCTCAGCAGACCTTGCGGCTGCCAACCTGTCTTGTACAAATGATGACATGCGTACTGGCTGCAACACTTGAAGTTCATGCAACAATACCAATTGTGTCACCTCAGCAGGAGCTCGATGAGGATGCGACATTAGTCACAGATGGCACAGGCCGTCGCCCTAGGCGCAAGGCTGCCGTGTCGGCTTCCAAGACTCTCAGGGCTACCAGAGACAGCCCTGACGCCCCCTCCTCTGATGATGAGTACAAGGGAGACACTGAGCAGGAGGGCGAAGAGGCCGTCAGTGATGAAGAAGATGCTGACAGTCCCACTGATGATGATGAAGATGACAATGATGAGTAAGCACCTGACCTGGCCTACAGATTATCTACTGAATTAGAGATTTCATTGTATGCCAGCCTTGGAGGCCCTGATCCCTGTAGGTCTTGGCTCAGGGTTCCCAGAAGTATGTATGGCATTGGTCACAGCATGCATGCATGAGCGCAATGCTCAACAACAAGAATGCATGCATGATATCTGACCTGAATGATCAGATAAACCTGTCAGGCAAAATGGTATGTCGCAGCAAATCTTGTGACAATCCGCCTCCACTGTTGAGACTTGCTGAGGATTAGGCTGACATTATAAGTTTTGGCTAGCTCTGGTTGGGACAGCCCTCTCAGTGGTGTATATGGTCTAGGTACACTGTGCTCATGTCATTTTTTGTTGCAGCATGGATGAGGGCTTGCCGGATGTGCCTGCAGCCAGAAAGAAGAAAAGGACAGCTGCCCCAAGAGGCAGCAGACAGGTATGCATGTCTTCTGCAATTATCTGATTGTTCAAACCCATGCTGATCTTGAAGTCCGGCTGGATTTTCGTCAATGCGCTCAGCCATCACTACATGGCAGATTGTAGCTATGCATTCAATGGCACACCTCAAAAAAAGGAGACAAGATGCACAAGGCGATCCTGAAGTAGCATTTGCTGTCGCATTGTCCGTCTGATCTGCCTTGCCACTGGAGATCCTTCCAGACAATCTGCTAGGTGTCTACTCACGACACTGCAACATGCTGCACACCCTCAACATCTTGCAGGCTGATAACATAGCCCAACAGAGACATGACTCTACAATTAACATTAGCAGGCAGCACAGATCGGTGTACGTCTTGCATGTAGGCCAGCGCAGGAGGTGCCAGAAGTGTCCCAGACAAGCCAGTGCCCATGAACCTGACAGCCCAGGCATATCTGCATCGCATGGATTCACTGGCAGCTCTGCAGGCTGCTTGGTCCCCAGTCTGCGCTCTACTCGCCAATGGGGATACAGGTATACTCCCACCCTCTGTGTTTAGCTGTTGCTTTGTCTAGGCTTGTCTTGGCTTGATTTGGCTCTTGCTGTTTGGTTCGTGCAGTGTGAGCTTTGTGAGGACAGCATGTGCAAAGTCATGCGGCTTCAAGTATTCCATCACATGCAAAACAGACGCATTCAGAAACTGCAGTGCGTGCGCTGCAATTGCATTGATGATAGCTAGAACAACTTTTGGTGACAGGATATGTTAGACATGTCCATGCACGCTGAGCAGAGTTTCATTTGACGATGCAGGTGTGCAGCGGTTTGCCATGCTGGCAGTTGGCTGCAAAGCCGGCATTGTGTGGCTGTGGCGCTATCGCATCCCTACCCAGTACAGCCCTTCTGGCTCTGCTGCGCCCCAGGCTTTCTCACTGGTATGCACTGCATCTGCAGCTCCTGGGAAGATGGTCAAAACATGTTCAAAGATGCACTGATCTTGCAGCACAATGAGATGCTCAACGCTTTGTTGGCTTTGTCTAGTGCACAACCAAACCTGCAGGCTTGTGCTGCTTTAATAGCTTATAGCGTGTGCAACAGGAGCAAAAGGTGTTTGGCGTTCATTTCAGCAGCAAAAGCTTGGCCACAGCCAGACGGCAGTCAGAGCATTCAAGCAGCATCATTGCTATGCTGTGAAAAACTGATTTTCGCCACAGTTTTCCAAATACTCAGCCTGGGATTGCCCTTGTTACAGCAAGGCTGCAGCAACACATTCACAAAGGCACCATACAAGCAACAAGTCTGCCCTGCAGCACTTCCTAGTCGGCATCCATAATGACTGTCCACATCTGGTGTTGCAGGTGGGTGGCTTCAAAGCACAGAGGTCCTGGGTGACAGCCCTGTCATGGGCAGCAATGCCAAACCTCTCCTCTTCATCATCATCATCATCACCATCATCACAACCAGAACAGCATCATCACCACCAGCAGCAAGACCAGCTGTTGCTCATCACTGGCAGCTCTGACGGCTGTCTCAGACTGCACAGCCAGTCTGCCAAGTCTCTGGGCGCAGCAACAGTGCAGAGTGCTGGCGCCTTGGTGGAAGGCGAGCTGATGCAGCTGCGCAAGACGCTGCATGAGGCGGACCTGCTGGGCGTGACATGCCTGACTGTGAAGCTGTGCGAAGCTGCATCATCAGGCAAGCTTCCGCCCGGTTGTAGAACTCACCAGACCAGGGCAGTCACATTGAATCCACTCCAATCACTGCAAGCATGCTCTGCATGACAGTACTGCATTGTGAATGCCACATGACAGCGGATGGATAAGGGTGAGCCGGCATGGGGCCTGTGTGAAATGCAATGCTGCTGACTGGGCTCTCACAGCAGAGAGACTGCTTGCAGGGCAGTCAGAGGTGTTGGTGGCAGCCGGCAAGTCAGGCGGTGCTTTGGTGACATGTAGCATCAGCATGGGCAAGCCCCCTCCTGGTGCTGCTAGACCCCCCAAGGCAAGCTTGCCTTCGTCAATGGAGCTGCAGTACAGCCCAGCACAGGTCTGCAGAAGCGCACACTCTACCAGACATGTCACAGGGGTTGCCTGGGCCACCGCCCACATTACCCCTGCCCAGCAACAGGCGCAGCAGCCACAGCAAGAGTCATCAGAGCAGGATCATCAACAGCAACAGCAACAGCAACAGCCGCCTGAGCAGCAGTCTCAGCTGCAGCAGGCATTGCTGCTGAGTTGCGGCGGCGATGGGCGAGTGAGGCAATGGCGAGTGAGCTTTGGAGCAGGGGCGGAGGGGCTGGTAGAGGCTGACTGCCCTAAGGCATGGAACAGCCCTTCCTTGGAGAAGGATGCGGCATTCAGCCCCGGTGGGCTGGCTGTGTCTGGGAACGGCCTAGTCATGGCTGTTGCTGTTGACAACGGGACAACAGCAATCGCTGCTGTTCAGTGAGCCTTTCACCTCTGCTGTTTCCTGTATGGTCTGGTTTGGAACTGTCAATCCTCTCCCACACCCACATTTTCCTCTGCAGGCCATGTGGTCTGCAACAGCATTTGCCTGCTGCTGTCACTGAAGCATGACACCAGGCTGCCTGGGTCAACAATTACACACACCAATATGTACTTGGAATAGGTGCTGAGACATACTTGAAAGAGATAGTGACACATTGACCCTATTTTTGCACTAGCACTTTATGATGTATTTGCTTGTTACTGGTTGTCAGGACAAATCAGGGTCCCAGATGCATTGTCGGCACAGTCTACCCTTGCTTGGTTTTGTATGCTGCAGGCATGCCTCCCAGAGAGCAGCTGCAGCACACAAAATGGTGTGTGTACTCTCACTCACATCTCGTTTCTCTGCAGGCAGGATATGATCTACAAGCGGCTGTACAATGGCAATGTGGTCATACGCAGCCTGTGTGGCAGCCACCTTCACCTGCTAGACTCAGCCACTGCTGTCACAGCTGTGGCAGATCAGCTGTGCAAGGTGGCTCTTCATCCAAACCGCCTCTGGGACATCGCACATGCCCTGAAGCAGCATGCTGCAGCTGCCGTAACAGCTGCTGCAGGAATTACTGCTGCATCTGCAGCAGCTTCCAGTTCAGCTGCTGCTGCAGAGCCAAAAGCGCCTGCTGAGGCAGCTGAAGGTAGTGTGCAGGAAGCAGAGGCTGGTGCTGCAGCAGAAGCAGATTCTGGTTCCTCTCCTGCCCAAGTGGTGGAGCCAGTCACCTCCGCAGGTAGACAGCCCTTGATATCCTGTTCAACACTTGGCTCAGGAGGTGCTGCATTTGCCTGAAGCTGTCAATGTGTACATCATCGAGTAACAGGATTGACTTCTGAAACTGTCCATAAGCATACTTTCAAGTATCAAATGTGACTCCTAGCTAGTCTCACGTGAAAACATTACACAAGTGTAAAGTTGCCTCGGTGGAGGGTCACCAGACATGGTATATCTCAAGCAAGCTAGTTGGAGAGAAGTGACCCAATGCACATCAGCATGGTCTCATCGAGCCAGACATGGCTGTCATGAACAGGTGACAAGGCAGAAGCACGAGAGGGGCAGCAGGCACAGCAGGCAGGAGCAGTCTCAGCATCGAGTCAGCAGGCAGACTCTGCTGTTGATGCGCCTGCAGACAGAGCTGTGCTTACGCTGGACCAGGCAGTTGCTGAGTCAGCTGTTGTGCAGGTATGCTCTGCATGTCCATTCCCCTTCTGCCCACAAAGAAGTCAAGACCACTGTCGTGCAGCATCGTTCGAAGACGCAGTCATCTTACATTACCTTGAGTTACAGTGCGCTGCACTGCATTACATCGCACTGTCTTGAGTTGCACTGCACTATGCCTGAGTGGTATCAGAGACAAACTTGTCCTTCTGGTTCTTGGTGCCTGGCCAAAAGTATGGTGCACTAGATACTCCCTAAGTGCTTTGGCAGGGTTGAAGACATTGTGATGCGGCAGACCAATGCAGTATAGACACAAGCAGGAGTGACAGTACTGGCTGACCTTGGTGAGGTCTATCTGCCTGGAGCTCTTGATCTGGGTGTTGTCAGTTTGAGCTGGATACTCAATGCATGGGAATGGGCAGGGTGCAGCACACATCCTGTACACCGCTGCACAAGCTGTCAGTGCTTCATAGCTCCACTCTTCAGTCAGAAACTTGGCCACCACTTCCATCCTCTCATCTTCCTGCAAGATTATAGTCAGTGGGTGTCAGCAGATGCCATCACTCGTAGGTCTCAGGTATGATGCATGCGTCTGTAACTGTGCACTCAACATGTTTGGAAGGCCACAGCAAGGTCAGATGCCTTTGGTAGGGACGGATGGACAAGGATGGGCTTCATCCTGTTGCTTTGGTGGGCAGCAACAGTCTTAGTGCCTTGACTGTCAGGCAGCTAGGTCCAGCTGGCTAGGGCCCTTGAGAGCCTTTCAGATCATGTGATCTAGTTTGCACTGTTCTGCACAAGTTTGCATATGAGAGGTGCCGACAACAGAAGCCGGGAATTCATGCGTTAGTAACTCCAAGCTTGACAAGCCTGGAAGTTGCTGTGCCATGATTATAGTATAGAGGAAGGCTGGCCTATCAAGCCATGCATCATCAAGGCACTGTCCATTTGCCACAGGTCTTCAATCTTACCAGCCTGTACTTGGCAACAGTGTTGACCATGCTTGCCATGTATTCAGATGCCATGAGCTCTCCATACTTGCGCTGGAACCCTCCAAAGGTCAGCTCTGGAACAGACAATTTGCTGGCTTTCTTGTGGCTGGCATCCACTTGCTTGAGGATGTTGTCGAATATGCCAATCAGCCACTTGAGGGAGCGTACTGTGGCCTGAGGCCTGTGGGCCACAATGTCTGCCAGGCGCTGGTTCCTGATGGGGGACCCCAGCTTTGCAGCAATGCCCTGTATGCACCAACCGTGCTCATAATTGCTTACCACATAGACCATCAATACCAAGCTGAATCAAGCCTTGTGTGGCTGCAATACACCGGCTCCTGGAATGCTTGCTTGGGGGCTCCAAAGGAACAGACTCCATGTAACCCCTGTACGAGCTACAGTGCAAACAGAGGAGTTTGGCACATCTTGGAAAGGGCATATTGATAGTTTCCGTAACCAACATAAATTGCTGCTAGGGCTGTGCAAACTGTGTCATCAGGTTGCGACAGCCCAAATTGAAGTTAGAGCGCATCTGTGAGGCCAGGCGAAAACCAAAATACAGGTTTTGTGTGCAGTGCTCACTTGCAAATACGACAGTCACATGGGGGGCTTGATATGCCTAGTGTTGACTCTCAAACAGCATTTCATGGCCCATGCTTGAGTACATGCACCCAGGTGCATATTTCGTTTGCTGTGTTGCAGAAGATATAGATGATGACTGACCTGGTCTGCAGCAAGCTTGGCAGCTCTGACCACGCTCATGAAGCTGCCATGGCTCGTCACTGAGCTTATCTCGCTCTCAATGTCAAAGCTGTCACCTTTGCCACACACATACAGTTGTGTCATTGGCATGCATTTCTGGGCTGACAGGGCAGCAAGATGATACAGTGCTGGAAGGGCATGGCACAATACATACTCATTAGTTATAGCAAGAGTGTCAAAGAGGTGTCAGAGAGTGGAATGGACTAGAATCATCACATCCAGATTGAGCTGACTGCACACTCTTGCAAGGATGACCAGTGCATGCTGAAAATACTTTTAACATTGCCAGATTGGCAATGCAACACTTGAACCAGCACAACACACGGCCATGACACCTGTTGCACTGCTGCGTGGGCTCTCAGAGAAATTAGACTCCCTGGAAACCCTCTTGATGGGCGGCAGCTTCCTTGTGGGAGCCTGAGGCTCCGCTGGTGAGGACCACTTGACCAGGTTCTTGGAGGCTGCTAGTGGTGCAAGGCTCTTGGTACGGCTCATCCCCTTCCTGCCTTCAGCTGCAAGACTGCGCCGCTTGTCAAAGCTTGTGTTCTCTGCACATCAGACCAACGTTGGAGACAGAAACAAAAGGCATGTGTGTCATCATATTTGTAGTCAAGCTGAGTGCAGCAATGCCCAAACACCCAGCCTGATGCACACACGTGACCTGACGCAGTCCTTGTAGTTGTGCAGTCTGCACTGATTTCCAGCAGGGGAGCATCTCAAAGGTGGCAAACGGCTTGACATCACACAGAGCATCAGCACAAGATGATGGACAGCACCAAAAAAGCAGAGACAAAAGCTTGCAACGAGACAGTATATCAGAGTGTTGTGATGAATATCAGAGTGTTGTGATGATGCTGTACTTGAGGAGCGAAGGTGTGTTTGGCGCAGGCTGGATTTGAGGCCCTCAGGGCTGTCAGGACCTTCAAAGAAGCCTAGGCTCTGTTTGAGCATGGAGGGAGACAATACTGCATCTGCACATACACACAGCAGCTGTCCGGTGTGAAGTCTTGGGAACCCTTATTAACAATTTGGGATGCAAACACATGATGTGCATGTAGTCATCATCTCAGTCTGTCTGCTGACAATGATCCCCTACTGCATTACGCAGTGGTGTTTTGCTCTGACGACAAAATGCCTTGCTTGTCAATGCATGATTGTGGCGAATCTGAAGGCTCATCCTGACTGCTTGAGGGTTGCACATCTGCATGTCTTCCAGGAGAGAAGGCAGGCTCACTGTCAACAAGAGGGGTGAGGTCAAGGTCTGGTGATGCATCTGCAGCTTTGTCAGCTGTGCTGGCTTGGGAGGGCAAGCCCGCGGCATGCCTCATCACATTCATCAGCTCCTGTTTGCCGATTGACCTGCATCACCGAGACACTGCTGACATGAGCCACTAGGCACTGGTCAGTCACTGGACATACACATATGGTATCACTCTCAAGCTTATTAAGCAGTGCACATGGTGTTACTTGAATCTGGCCCAGAGAAAGTATGCAGCTGATGGGCTGTGCTTGGCAAGCCTGTATGCACCTTGGTGCGCTCAGAAGGCAATGCCCATAGGTCAGGGTCAATGCTGGAAGCAAGAGAAAGGGAGCCTTACATGGTACCCATGCTGCGCAGCTCAGATGCAGTGGAGTGAATGGTCAACAGGTCCAGCTGTGCTAGCACATCTGATCTGCTGGCTGATGGGATGCTGGCCAGCAGAGCTGCTGCTTCTGGCCGGCTCAGCACACCTGGAGACAGCAAGAGCAAATTGCTGGGCAGGCATTTGGGAACACTGACAGTGCAGGCTGCAATAGACACAGGATTGGAAGAGTGGCAGACTGTTGGAGTAGGCTTTTCCAGGCGCGTGTTCTTGATCAGATAGCTGGTGTCAAGGCAGAGGTGCAAGAGCACAGCAGGAAGACTGCATCTCAGAAGTTCACAAGCAATGGGTTGTGAGCAAGAACAGCAAGGCTTTACAGCTGAGAGGACACTTTGCAAAAAGAGTCTTGCAATACTGCTTGAGTTTGCTCTGAGATCATGCATAGCCTGTACAGGGTGAGGCCTGCCCTGCATGCAGGTCTGAAACTCAGGTGTAAGCTGCCAACGTAACCCTTGTGACAATCCAGGTGGCAACACTGGCATAGCTTACCTAGGATTGCAGCTGCTGCAGATGGCTGCAAGGCACTAAGCGTCGCAACTTTGTCGCCCAGTGACAGACCACGCAGAGAGCTGGTGGTGAGACTGGGCTCATCAATCTGCTCTGGAATGGGCACAGAAGCACCCAGGAACTCATTCAGATGGTCCAAGCGCTTAGGAGCCAACATACCAGTCACCAAGCTAGCATCCTCACTGTCCAAATCCTGCCGCCGTACCATCTTCAGTTAGTCAGCGTGAACATAGAATCTTGTATCAGACGAGTCGTAACAAAGACAGCATCTTGTGTCAGATGAGTTGTGATGAACAGATGCATTGCTGTGCTGGAAAGGGACCAGATTGGACTCTTCTCCGTGTAAAACCTGACATTGTATGGCCCTGGCTGTATGACAGTGTATCTGGCAGAAACTTGGAAGCTTGCACTGCTGTTACAACCGCAGAGGCCATGCTGGCCAGTTTACAATTTGACATTATGCAGGGTGTTTGGGATATTCAGGGAGTCACAAAAGAGAGGCTCAATGGCACAGTGCACACACAGAACATGTGAGGTAGGTTCAGGACAGAAGCAGGATGGTGGTGAAGCAGCCGGCTGACCTGAATAAGCTTGGCCAGGTCAGCAGTGCTGGCAGCATGCAGCAGTTTCACAGAGGCGGGGCTGGGCATGCTGAGCAGCAGGTCCTTGCACAGGGGTGCCCCAATGCTGAGCAGGGCCTCCATGCAGGCCTGCCCGGGCAGAGCTTGCAGGATGAGGGACATGTGCGCAAAGGGCACAGACAAGAGCAGCTGCCTCTGGTCTTCATGTGGTAGATCCTGTGTGTGAGCCCAGCATGCATGCACATGTCAGAGTTCACATATGCACACATTGATATTGACACATGCACAGCCTGCTCACTGTCTCAGGCACAGGATGCAAGCAATATCTGGGGTTGGGTTGCATGTACATACTGTGCAAATACACAGTACTAGAGGCTGAGAAGGCTTGACACCTCATTGTGCTCTCTTGCCACTGTGTAGTGTTACTAAGCCTGCACAGTGTCATGCATAGCAGGGATAAGTCAAGTGGCTTTCAGTTGGTTGAGATGCACAATGGGCCAGCAGGCTGCCAAAGCAAGAAAGTGAGTGGTGCCCTACCTGCACAAGTTGTGCAGCCTGCTCAGGCTTCATGGCTGAGAGAGCAGCTGAGACAGACGCTGCTGTCATCTGCTCAGTTTCTGAGAGGGCTTCCTGAGCAGGCATGGCTGCCAACCACTTGCCTGCAAGAGCTGGGCGTAACCTGCAGCCAGGATCAGCCAAGATTGGAGATGCGATCCGTACAATGAGTGAGATCGCCATGGCGTCATCCAGCTTGTACCATCTGCTGCAGACTAGGCATGGCCTTTGCGTCAAGCAGGCCCAACAATGTCTGCAATGCTTCTGCCAAACAATCAATGTGTCGTCTTTGGTAGACACAGGTGTCATGACTAGTCACAGGCATTACTGCTGCATCCATCCAGGGGCAACTTGCATGACCATTATGGTGCGGCCCCTTGGTGCTGCCATGCAACAAAAGAAATGTGTACCTGATGTATCGCAACACTCGGTCCACCAGTGCCTGGTCCACCTCTTCTACCTCCCGCAGCATCTTCAGACGCTCTGGGAATCTCATGACCACCAGCAGACCAGCCAGGCTGTCATCACTGATCTTTGTGTACATGTCACGTCGCTGCTGACTGTTCAGCCCTGACATGAGACCAGCTTGTGCCTGTGGCAGCAACCAACAAGCTTGCACACTGTGCAAAGATCATTCTGAGCTTGGCAATACAGCATGATGCAGCCAGACAACACCACGCTGGGCAAGATTGCACAGCTTAGACAGTTGAAAGTATCATCCAATCAGCAATCATCCAGATTATAAAACAGAGCTCACTGATTGAATGAGCCTGGTTGGCACCAAAAACCAGGCTCATTCAATCAGTGAGCACACTGCTTGATTGCCGGAAATGCTGCGTGTAGCTTGGACATTCCAGGGGATGTCAGCCTTGCAATGGGGAGTTGTGCACTGGTGGAAATCCACAATAATGCATGCAAGCAACTGCTACATACCTCTGGTGACAGCATCTTCATGATGGCTTCTGGCTGCAGGACCTGACTGGCTGAGACAAGGCTCAGCATGTCATGCATCTTCCGCTGCTGGGCACCCTGCATTTGTCACACACAAGTTGAGCAGCATTTTTGGTTTAATACAATACCTTACAGCATGGGTGCAGTAGGATGGAGCTTGCAACAGTTCTCAATACAGGCACAAAGGTGGAGTCATGGACTGGCAGGGCTGCTGTGAGTGGCTCACCCTGACAGCTGCTGAGAAGGCATCGCCTGCAGTGCCATCCTTACGTAGATTTGCCACTCCTTTCTTCAGCGTCTGCTTTGCTTTCACAGCTTGGACCTGCTGCAATGCTGCTGCCCTGGCTGCAGTCATCCTCTCTAGAGCCTGGGCCTGCTTGAGGAGACTGCTGGTAGCATTCCCTGTGCGGTTTGGTGGCGTTGCAGGCACTAGGTCAACAGGGTTTGGTAGGCTGACAGCAGTGCCGGCAAATTGCCATCTGGCCAGGATGAGGCGGCGCCGCATGTGATGCTGTCTGTCATGCAGCTCTTGGTCTGCTGCCTGCAGCTGGGCTTTGATGGCAGTCAGCTGAATGGTTTCCCTCTCCAGAGCCAGCTTTGAGCTTTCCACCTGCCGGTTCATAGGGCAAAGTTCAGGGCACATTCTGGCTGTATAAGATGCTGATCTGTTGTGATCAGAGTGCAGCTTAGCTGAGATTGATCAGCAGAATGCACATGTGCCAGAGTGCAATCCACGACAGCACACAATCCTAAGACTCCCTTTAGGCAATCTAGAGTTCACCAAGTCCAATCAGCAGGCAGGTGATTGTGCATTAAGATGTGACACTCTGGCGATGATGCTAATGGTTTCAGGAGAACAGAGATCAATCAGATTTTCAGTCATTCATCGTTGCAGTTGCAGGTGTGAGCCACACCTGTTTGCTGAGCGCCAGCTCCTTCTGCAGTGACACTGTCTGCTCCATCTCATGCTTCATCTGCATGTTCTCAGCTGCCAAAGCAATGTTGTGCCCTGACAGCTGATGAAGCTCAGCTTGCAAGCTCCCTGCAACAATGCAGGTAGTTCTCTCAGAACTGTTGCGGTGTTTCTCATCAAAATGCTGTACAAAGGTCAGAACTAAGCAGCCTGACAAGAGCTGGATCACAGTGTCATTAGGCAACCAACATGAGCAGAAATGCCGCAGGAAAACCAGCTGTGAGATTGTAAAGCACAGCTGGGAGCAGTGCAACATGATAGAGGTGTGCAGTCTGCAGTAGAGTGGCAATTCAAGTGTGCACGAGCCCGGAGGGTTGGGGCCATCACACCAGACAGTGCCTCAATGTAATACAGTGACTGGCTTGAGAGCCGTGCTGACCTAGGCAAGTGTCCATGGCGGCAGAGTAGAGGTTCCAGGCAAGAGCCAAGGCATGGGCTCTCTCGCTGCACTGTACCTCCACCTGCCTGGTCAGCTCTGCCATGACCACTGCCATCGCAGTTGTAAAGGAAGCTGTGCAGTATAGCTTCCAGCCAACATCTCCATCAGCATGAAGAGACTCTTCACGCTGCTGATCTGGGTACCTCGGTGGCGTATATGTACAGTCTGAGGGGTGGTGGTGGGTGGGCACAGGTGAAGGTGAGGGTGAAGAGGCCCAGGGTAGGGTTGATGGAGACCGCAGTGAGCCTGTGAGGGGACCTGTAGCAATACCTGCATGTGTCCATGATGTGCCAGAGATCAGGCAACACAGCCCGTCTGCATTGGCTATAGAACATGCTTTGGGGGAGGAAGGGGAAAAGGGAAAAAAGAGGGGGGGGGGTGTGGACGGTGGCACAGTGAGTGACCATGCTTGATGCGGGCATCATTGTTGAAGGCTTGAGCAGCTGTAGATTTGGTTGCAGCAACCAGCTTGTAGGCATGTGATTCAGAAGTTGCTGATGGTGGTCCTGGACATGAGGGCACGCAATGCACAGCTTGCAGTGAAACGTTTTTCTGTCTTGGCGCAGTCAGTCTGCATCACAGACCAAACCCCAAGAGCTGGCACAGCACGACACACGCAACAGTGGCTCCCAATGATACGCAAGGTCAAGCTGTGCTCAAGTGCCCCAGAACTGCTGCAGCCCAGTAGGGCAGAAGGCAGCGATACCCTGCAACGGGGAGGCAAGGGCGGCATTGGGCCTTGTGAGTCTGCTGACGGCCCTGCTGTTGGGGGATGGTGACCGGCCAGGCCCATGCAGCATAGGATCCACGGATCCTGACATTAGGGATGCTGAGGTTGGGGATGTCAAGCATCCTCTCCACGCAGCAGCCCTGAAGGTTGCAAAGACAAGTAAGCAAGTGATGTGGCCAAAACACTCATGTCAAGACAGTGTTGCTGCAGTACCTGGGCTGCACGTGTAGCATAATAAGGGGGAGCAAGCACACAGTTTGCATCTGAACTCTTCAGCCTGGACTGGTGCAGATCAGGAGTTTCCAGGCAGGCCAAATGACAGTAGTTGCGTGACAAGTCGATGATGAGGCATGATGATGCTTTGCTCAGCCTGCTCTCAAGCTTTTGCTGTTGATCTGTCATTTAGAAATGAATAAGTATTAGTACAAAAAGCATTTCAAAGACTTGAAAAAGATCTCGTAAGTTCTTGACACGTTACCAGTATATTGTTACTTACATCAAAGTTGTTAGCCGTGCTGTTGGCAGGTGAGGACTGCAAGCTCAGACAGTTTAATGTAGCTGTTGAAGTGAGTAGGCAGGAGACATGGAGAGAGGTATGATGAGGCTCACATCTCAAATGCCTGGGATGGGTTCTGTATCAGCTGAGAGAGGAAAGCCTGCACGGCCAGGGCATCTCGTCTGTTGCTGGGTTGGTCAGATGGCAGCACCAGCAAGTGGGTTCCCTCATGAGCCTTCTGGTCTTCCCAGGTCAGCGGCAGGCTGCCTGCAAGTACGTGCACTGTCATGAATTGAGTGACATCCTCAAACTGCCAATAATGTCACATTTGGAGTGACACCCACATCGAATGCCAACAATGTCATTGGCAGCTATGGGCTCAAGCAACAAGTCACAAGTGCTCAATCTGCTCAGAAACTTTGCAAAGCCATGCTTGGATGTGAAGCATGACCAAATCAGTTCTAGAGGCATTGCCAAGCGCTGGCTGCTTTTTTTCCTTGAAGTTGGAGTCACTCAATTTGCAATGCAGGCGCCGAGGGTATGCACGACAGGAGCTCCAGAGACAACTGCATGCATTTCACTGGTCAGCATTGCTGAGCAATTTGTATGCTCGCTCAGCAAACGGCAAGAGCAGAAGCAAATGATGCAGCATCGTTATGCCAGCAGTCAAACCTGGACAGTGCATAGCGCCATCTGGTAGGCGCAGCAACACAGCCTGTCTCTCATGGTCTTGCAGGTGCCGCACCATGTGAGCTGCCTGCCGCTGAAGCGTCCCATGCAACCAATGAGCATTGGTACCCTGTATGACAGCGCCAGCATGAATTCAGCATTTCCACGAGGTCCAGGCAATAGATGCCTTCAGAGGTACAGGCGAGTCAGGCAATAAGTTGTGACCAGATGTGACAGCACATATGCCGAGTCATGAGTCAGGGCTGAGCCTGAGCTGTGAGCTGAGCTCACTTGCTCCTACAAGCTCACACTGGCTTTGTGGGCCATGGATGCATTGCTGGTCATACTCACCTGCCCTCTCATGTGGCTTTATGAAACATGCAAGAGCATTGCATTACCCGTCCACAGCTTAAACCTTCAGAGCAAATGATCGAGTACAGCTTAGGATGGAAAATAAGCTACTGAGCACAGCAGGAACTAACCTCATGAGATGCGAGCTGGCCTTGTGCAGGCAGCTTTTGTCTGCTGTCATCAGCAAGGTGGTTGGCAGCACCACTATCATCACAGTACACGCCTTCCGCTGCGTTGGCTTGGTCCCTGCACCCAGATATACACACATAGCCTGAACAAGATGAGCTTGTCACAGGCGCCTGGGCATACAGCTAATGTAAATTGCAAATGATTTGACAGTTGTGCACCAGAACAAGCGGAGCCTTGCAAGCAGGAGAGCAGCTGGCAGACAACATGCAGGCTGGTCACCTGTCATAGTTGTCAGACAGCGCTAGCAATGCCTGCCAGGAATTGCTCATTAGAGGTGATGCTTCAGCCTCCTGATGCACAGGAATTGTGGCATTTCCCAGCGTACTAGCACTGGCTTTGACTGTTGGCTTGCCAGACTCTGCTTTGTCTTGAGTATTTGGCGGCCCTTCATACATGCAGGCACTTGCTGCTGCTGGATTGGGTGGCCCTGCCTCATCTATCTCATCAAGATCTGGTGGGTGTCTCAAGCTTGGGCTTGGTGATCTCCCTCGAACTACGTGCTGAAAATTTGGGTTTGCTGGTGGCTTGGACAAGTCACCAGTCTTGCCTGGCCCCTGAGGGTCGTGGTCAAGGTGTGTGCTGCCCTGTGATCTGGCGGGACTTGTGGAACTCCTTTTGTCTGGCGCATGGCGCTGAGCAGCACTGCTCTTTGGAGATGTACTAAGCAATCCGGAGCCTTTGATCAAAGCCTGTAGGCAGCAAATCAGTCAAGTCAGGAAGGCTTTGCCTGCCCGAGAGACATTCATGGGGCAAATAGTCTGTGCAGATCAACACACCTGTTCTAGCAGCAATGCTCTTTTGTGATGTTGGCTTTGAGCTGCGCTGGAAGCCGAAAACACGGACCAGTTCATGAGCACTTTAGACTGTACGCGCGGAAACGCGGTTGGACTGCATGCTGATCTGCAATCTGTTTGTCAAGCCGTACATCCGACAAAGCCTTGGATCGTATGCTGCACAGGGCAACACCGAGTTCCTCTTATCAGAGCAACTTGCCGTGGCTTTATGGTTTCAGAGCAGCGAACAGTTTATTAGTAAGTGTGAGTAGCAACGTCACTCATACTTCGGTCTACCGTGCGCATGAGCGTGGCGAGCGTCTTCTATTACCATCGCCGATTGTGGATTTTCAAGGCAATCATCTGCAAGTGAGTATGGTTCCACAACACACAACTGCAGACTCGTTGGTATCAAACACAAGCATGCATAGCATGCAACGCCTGGCTACATCTAGCCGGGATAGTCACACGTCAACAGGGTTTGAAGTATGGTAATGCGATTTGCAGGTGACCTATGGCTGCTTCGATTGAGCTTGATCCAGACAGCCTAGAGCGAATCCTCCAGCTGGTGTCGGACTGTGGCTTACTCAGATCTACCCATACTGCACGCCTAGTCAATAAATCGTGGCGACAGGCAATCGATTTACGCACGCACCGGCTTCGAGAAGCCACCAACAGCGCTCGGCCAGCAGACTTGGCAGCGCTCTTAAAGCAGACGTCCAACCTCATATTTTTGGACATATTGTACTCCAGCATGTCGCCTGCAGCATGCTTGCAGCTCCCCCAGCTTTCATTGCAGAGGCTCCATATAGCGGACTGTGGGAGTCTAGCATCCTCGGACTTGTCATGCCTGCGTCATCTCACAGATCTACATGTCCTGAAGCTGTCCAATGTCAGGACAACAGCCTCCACAGTGCTAGAAGGCTGCGCAAATCTGCTCAGATTGCATACCTTGGAGCTGAGAGACTTCAAAGCTGTAGATGAGAAGCTTTTTTCCAAGCTGACCCCCCTCTCACTAAACTGAGAACTCTAGCTTTGGTCGCTGAAGAAGGCACAAATGCAACACTACGATCTCTGTCCATGCATCTTCTACCTTCCTGTGCATCCAACTTGACATCCTTGGAATTGGGTAAGCTGGAGTCCACCTACCCATTGGCAGCTCTGCGTGAGCTGGCACAACTGCAAGTTTTGTGTCTCACCAACTGCAAGCTGTTCTTGAAGCCCGACAACACAGGCCATGATTTGCTAGCAGAGATTTCCCACCTTACACAGCTCACGTCCCTGTCTTTGCAACAGTTTGCCACACAGTCCATAAACTCATCTCAGATGCTGCAAGACATGAGACAACTCAAAGGGCTGAGGAGTCTCCGTGTACAGCAAGGGAAAGCCAGAGGCTTCATTGAAGGGCTGACTGCTTTGACAGGGTTAGTTGAGTTGGTTCTGCTTGACCCCCTGACCGAGATTCAGAGCAGGCATGTCCTGAATGAGATCTTGTTAGGCCTGTTTCATCTCACTCGTCTAGAGTTATCAGTAACAGGCGATGTTCTTGTTGAAGGTTTTCGGCTATTTAGACACCTGCCATATTTGCAAAAGCTCAAGTTTGAAGGTACGCATAGCTATGATACAAAAGGTCTTTCGAATTTATTCTGGGGTTTGACTAGTTTGACAGGATCCGTGACCAGTCTTAGTCTGAAGGGTTCTAAGTTTTCTTCAGCCATTCAGGGTCGTTACAGAACAGGTGCAGGTGCTAGTGTGTATGATTTGGATCTTGGAGAGTTTCCTGTTCACAGCTTGCAAGTATTTGCAAATGTCTTTCCAGAAGTGCGGTCACTACGCCTCATTTTGAATAATTTCCAGGAGCTGCCATTGCAGTCATGGACAAAGCTGACACGCCTTTGTGTGGACTGGCACCCCAGAACTGCTGGTCCATCAGCTGACCATTGTCCGCTTGCCATGTGTGAGTCACTCTCAAAGCTTTGTTGTCTGCAACAGCTGACAATTGAATGTCCCTTGACTGACGTTTTGGGCATCGTCCCATTTGCTGTGATAGCTAGCAAGCACAAGGACATGTTGCGTATTCTGCCAGGTGTGGACGTGGTCATTCTGCAATGTGATGATGACATGGTCACTTTGAGTTCTTGATGTAATAATCGACTGCCTCGAGCATATTCAACGGTCACGTGGTCCACAAATGAAGTCATGCTAATCTGAACACAGATCATGAGGTTCAAGGCCAGGCACATCCTTTGCGTAATACTATGCTAGTCGTCGAGTAGATGATGCAGTACCATGTCTTGCCAGGCAATACTTGAAGAGTTGGCAAGTGATGCAGCAGACTCAAATTTTACAAGCAGTTGTCTTTCAAGCAAAATCCTCCATGATGACCGAGACCTCTTCCTTCCCGTGTCCCTTGTGTGGCCACAGTCCATTAGCACAGACTCTTCAGCGTCAGATAATGCTAGTACAAAAAGCTTATCAGCAGCAGATTGACGCAGTCAAGCAGTGCTGCAATAGCAAAATACATGCATGCATTCTGAATAAGTCAAATAGAGCAGCATAACCAGAAAAACTGTAAAAACACAAAACCTCTATTGCAGACTATGCTGTGGATGTGTTGCTGTTGTTCGACTGACACATTGCCAAGCATCATGTGCAGCATGGCTTGCAACCAGAGCCTTGCTATAATGGCTGCTGGGCTGCATGCCATCCACTGCGGTTCTGCTGTTCCATGAACTTGAAAGGCGAGCTGCCTGCAACGCCTTGTCCCACTCCTGGGAATGGGCCCTGCTTGTAGGGAAGCTGCCTCTCATGGGCAATGCCAGCAGTAGGGGTAGATGGCCCATTGGCACTTGATGCAATGGACACCCCAACAGGAAGGGAAATACCAAGCCCACTACTGATAGGCAGCGAGGAAGGCAGGCTGCCCTCTGGGAAAGCCAGGTCTTGAGGCCTTGCTGCAGCAAAGGAGAAGCCACTGGCTGAGCTGTGAGACTCCACAGAAAAGGTGGCACTAAGGACTGGGTCAGCTAGGGCCTGAGGAACAGGGGCAGTTGGAGCCATGGGCCCATGTGCATAGACAGCAGCAGAGTCCATCAGGGAGGTTGCTGACGGCATCTGAGCGGATGCTGCCAGTCCAGAGAAGGGACTGCTCATTACGGGAGCTGTTGATATGTAGGCGCCGCTGTATGTCATGCTGTTTGGGTCACGGTGGGCAAACTTGCATTTTGCACCCTCCCTGCAGAAGCCCTGCAAGAAGTACCTGCACAGGCAAATGAGGGGTTTTGGTAAGTCTGTAAAGCCAGTGAACCTGCCGCCAAGTGACTACCATTTGGGATGGTGCACTTCCGCCAGGATGGGCCAGCAAGAGATCACGCTCATGCTCGGTCCCAGACAGACACAGATGGAGCATCCTCATTGCAACAGTGTGAAACTGCAACAATGTGCGCCTACACAAGGTGCACAAGAAAACTTGTGCAGTCCAGAAAGCAAACACAGTACAGGCTGTTCAGACTACACAACAGCTGCTTCAGCTGGCACAGACAGCAGCAGTAGCAGCATGGCTGGCAGGTAGGTAGGCGGGCGGTGGCGGCGAGCGTATCACCTGCATGGGCGCTGTACTCTAAGGGTGCGGGGTAAGTGTCCGCTATCGTGACTCTGCTGCTCACCAGGAGCATCACAGGAGCCATAGCGGCGTGCTGGCACAAACTCCCTGGCATTGCCGTCCAGACTGCCTGCAACATGTGCCACGGCTGCAGTCGGCAAGCACAGAGATGACAGCCAAACATGATGTCCCTGGTGTGTGTTAGCTCACACTCAGGGTTTGATGTACCAGTTCAACTGGGATTTCATCCAACATGTTTCCCTGTGAATGTGGTACATTGTCTATTGGGAATGACTTTGTTGCCTGCATCCTTGGACGCCCAGCAGCCTCCCGGGATGATACAGTCATGCAAAGAACACAAAAAGAACGTAAAAATGACTGTGTTTGCCACTACTTCAATGCAAAGGCTATCTAAGAATGCATAGCATTGCTGCATTCTTTCATGTGTGTAGACATACTGACTGAATCATGTCGGGCACTCTCACTGCAGAGCAAGCCACTGCAAAGCCAGGTTGGTACACTCACCAGGGGAAGGTGCAGCAACAGCATTGGCATCATCAGACATGAAGCCCAGAGCAGCCATGCCAGCGTCCACTGGCACCTCCAAGCGGCGCCTGATGGGGTCAGAAGAGCGGGGCCTGGTGGGGTCAGCTGACTGGGGCCTCTGGATCCCCTCAGGAGCAAGGAAAGATGCCGGCCAGCCGCCACTGGCTGCTGTGCGCTGCTGAGCAGCCCAGCCACTACCGAGAGGGCTGTACTCTGTACCTGCCACACAGAAAACCCTTGGTCAACAGGCAACATGGCAGCCACATATGGGTGAGAGACCAAATGGCAGCTACACGTGGCTGCAGGCCACATGGCAGCTACACATGTGAGTGAGAGGCCACATGGCAGCTACATGCGGCTGAAATTGCAAATGAGAGCAGACTTTGCTGCATCAAGAGCACAAGCATGTTCAGTGCATACTTGCGAACCCTGTTCAAGTCCAGCAGACAGACTGTGACAGTATCACAAGACAACAGAGAACCGATGTAAGATGTGTTCGTGGACCCGTGTGGTGATCTCTATGTACTGATGCAAGACACAGGCACAAGGGAGCTGACTTTCATTGGACTGTGAAGTGCATTGGACGACGCATTGCTCAACAAGTTGCACGCACCAAGGCCGGAATGGGTTGAGGGCTATACCTTGCAGCCCTGCAGAGGCGGCAGGGGGAAAGGAAGCGGCAGGGTTGACATCTGAGAGGGAGTGGAAGGCTGCCACTGGGGCTGCAAAGGTGGGGCGGTGGCTGGCCTCCATACCCCACCCAGCCCCACCCAGATAAGCATATGTCAGCTTTGTCCCGCCTGTCACGCTGCTTGAGAAGCTGCTGCTGCTGCGCTCAGTGCCTGCAGAAAGAATCGCAATTGGCAAATTGGCACACACAGTGTGCAAACTGTCCTGACGCTGCTGGTACAGTATCATCTTCAAGATGTTCTAATATGACTGGTCCCCTTTATTTGTGCCCACCAAGCTACACCATTCTGTCACAGCAGCATGTAGCAATGTGGGCTCCCTCGCTTCCCCCCACAGTGGACATTATGGTGCTCCTGGAATTGCGCTAGTACAACACAACATAACAAGCAGCAACTCAACACAGCTGTTCAATTTCAGATGCAGTACAGCAGGACATGGCAAACTCTCAGCTGAGACTACTCAGCAAAGTGATGAACCTACCCAGCTCAGGAGACAGGTTGCGCTGATGGGGCTCGGCAGAGAAGCCAGTCCCAATAGCATCCTGGACCAGATGACCCAGCCCCAGTCCAGAGTGCAGCCTGCCAGCGTCTACCAAATATCCAGCACCATCTGTTTGCTCAGTCACGGCAGAGCCACTGAAAGAAGAATGCAGGTCTGAATGGTGTGTTGCAGCAGCAGGCCCACTGAACCCGCCATAGAAGCTTCCGCTGAAGTTGTGGTTCAAGCGCTGAGCGATGGTTGGGCTGAGCAGATCGTCTGTGCTGGCAGCTGAACTGCGCAGGGAGGGGCTGCAGATGAGGGCCCTGCCCTGTGCCTTGTGGGTGCTGGGGTCTGCAGAGGGGGCGTTGTCGCTGGTGGTGTCGCTGTGACGCTCACTCACTGACGCCTCATAGCCATCATAAGCCTCTTGGACATTGATATCAGGCATGCCACCCTGCAAGAACATACTTTTCAGTACTTTGTATACTGGATTTTGGACCACCATGAAAGCTGAATTATCATGAGCACTTACACAGGATGATCTATGACATGTTGCATAAGTTGACTTCTAGTGCTAGTTTGCATTTCAGTCTGCCAATACAATGCACATGAACCACCAAATCTTGGCAGCAGCTGATAGCAGCATGCATGCAAGCAGCCGCGTGTGGCACTGGATTGCAACACAGGCGTACATCTGCTTTAGTACAAATGTAAGCTGTGAAGGACCACAGCAGCAAGCATGCGTACCATTGCTTGAGCAGGAGCATCAGTCCACATTGCTTGTGTCAGCTGGGGACCACTCTCCTTACACTGCTGCTGCTCATGCATTTGAGCCTCAGTGAGTGCAGCGATGTTGACTGCCTGCAGCCACTGGCTACCAGCACTGCCAGGGCCAAAGCCCGGTGTGCTGGACGCCTCACGCTGCTCAGCAGTGCTGCCATCAGGCAGGGCTGGTGGGACAGCAACCTGCTCAAGAGCAGGCTGCTGCGGCATGAAGCCATACCGGCTGCTGCCTTGGGCTGAGGGCTGTTCTGGCTGCACCTGTCTCCAAGCAGAACCTGCAGAGACACGTCGCTGGGAGATCAGCATATGCTGTTGGCGCATGACAACAGTGCAAGGTGAGCAGGCTGACAGGGAAAGAAAAGAAAAGAAAAGGCTACACCTTTTGGCGTCAATGCAATGAAAAGCCAAGAATCATACCAGGTTGCCCAGGTGGCTGACAGGGCAAGAGTGCTTGCTCTGGTCAACACGCTACACAAGCACAACTAGCAGGCTTGTTGTCAGACATGGCAGCAATGATAGGACTCTTACACAGACTGTACAGGTTGACACATTGCATTCTCAAGTAGACAGCGCTATCATGTGTGTCAGTTGTGTATCTGCAAAGTTTCTAGGTGGGACAACAGACCTTGCTGCACAAGGGCAAGGCGTTCCTTGGCGATCTTGTCACGCTTGAGCTGATCGGCTTTGAGCTGAGCCTCCTTTGCAGCTGCAGCACGTTCCTCACGCTCCTTTCTGCGGCGCTCAGCTTTCTCCTTCTCAATGCGTTCCCGATCAGCTCTGTCCCTCTCAGCTTTCTCTTTCACCTGCACAAGATGAGTTGCCATTGATCTAGATCAATCACCAGATCTGGCACAGTTCCTTGGGCATTGATGATACAGTCATGCAAATAAGCCCACAAGGGGTTATCAAAGTTCAGAACCACTAGCACAAAGACAGCTGTTGACTACCTATTCCAACGCTTATAACAGATAGCAAAGAAATGCCAAAGTGTGGAGCAAAATGCATGCGTGCAAGCGTTAGCCTTCAGCAGTTCCTACTGGCTCTACCAGAACATGTCAATTTTTGACATTACTGGCCAATTGATAGATGCTCACCGCGTTCTCCCGCTTAATCTGCTGCTCACGCTTCAGCTTGGCCTCTGTAGCATTCTCCTCCAGCACCCTCCTCAGTTGCTCTGCTTCTTCTTCCAGGAACCTGAGCCAGAGGATCAGGCTGACTCAGCCTTCCACATGTTGATCTTTTGTGACAAAACTTGTCATTAATAATATTATTGACCTTTTGGGGCGGGGGGGAGGGGGGGGGGGGGGATTTGTCATTGCTGATGGCTATATATACATGTGGGAGTATCAACCAAAAAATAGTGTTTCATACACTGCTGGGTTGTGTGCCTCAACATCCTTCGTAAAATCATGCAGAATCAAACTTTACAAAGCTTTGGGGTTTTTATTTATTGCTCAAAAACTGGGTTTTATTTTTCAAATCTTCTTCGACACGGTTTTCACCCAGAAACCCAAACAAAATCACACAAAACTTTGTATGGGTTCTGAATGGGAATCGTGTCAAAGAAGGTTTGAAAAATACAACCCAGTTGTTGAACATTAAGTAAAATCTCTTTATCTTTGTGCCACACTGATGATCACAAGCTGAGAAACTCTGTGGTCTCAGGATAGCATCACAAGCAAAAAGCAACCGAGTGTACACACAACGTCCATTTGGCCATGTTGTGCATGAAAATGTGATAACCGTGGGACGTATATGCCAGGCAGCAGGAAGTACATGCCCACCAACAAAACTTCTGATGCATAACAAGGACATGTACCTATAAGCCTCTCCAAGCATCCTTTTCACAGCGGCAGCATCAGGGATGGTCATCACATCATCCCCTCCCCCCTTCACCTGCCCATTCTCTGCAGCCCCACCCCCACTGCCTGCCCTGACATGCAGGGCACGCCAGTTTTGAGCAGAAGCCACGAAAGGCTCAGCATCACAGCCCAAGCCACTCTCCAGCATGCTCTCAGCCTGGTCCAGAGCGTCCCTGACTGCACCAGTCTTCAAGGCAGCACGCCTGCCTGGCCTGGTCCTCAAGGCAGACTCCACAACCTTCTTGACATCAGCCATCAGGAGCTGACGCAGCCGTGCCTTGGCAGGCTGCATGAAGGAGGTAGACACGCCGCCTTGCTCTGCTGCCTCCAGTCTGGCTTTGAGGAAGCGGTAGGCTGAGGGGGCCTCGCTGGTCGGGTCTGCTTGCAGGGCGGCCTCTAGGCTCTGCATGAGCTTCAGAACACGCTTTGCGTCTGCTACCTTCACGCCACATGCTGTTGCCTCCTGCACCAGCGTGACAGACATATTGGCATCCTTTGCTTGATCTGAGGACCAGCATGCCTTGCGTAAACAGGCGTAGCTAAGCCTGAGCAGGACCTTTTTGGAATCAAGTATATAGAAGAAGATATATAGAAGAAGATATATATATTTGAAGACGCAGGTGTAAAGGGACAGCAATAGAGCTGAATGCAATGTGCAGGAGACATCAATCCACAGTGGAGACATGCTGCATTTGTACGGTCAAGCATGCGCAACACCTGCCTGGAGTAACGGTCAGAGCATAGCTGATCTGCACATGTGTAGCTGCACACTCTTTTACAGGACGTGTGCTTGGCCTTGATGCAGATGGAGTCCAACAGAGCCAGAAATTCCTTGACGTTTGGACGCAGCAAGCAAGCCAAGGTCGGGATATCGTCACACATTCCAAGATCTTCAAGACTATGGCTAAATTCACAGAATTTGTTTGAATTCAGCTATAGTCACGAAGATCTGGGAGCGAGTGACAATATCCTGACATTGCCTCGCTCGCTGCGTCCAGACGTCAAGGAATGTGTATCTCTAGCTCACTCAGTAAGTTGAGTTTCCAGCTTGGAATGCACAATGTGCTGTGTGAGCCACGCAGTAACTGCAGAGAGAGAGAGAGCGCTGCAATTTTTCAGAGCATTGAGCTGATCTGCACATGTTTAGAGGCTGACTCATTGACTTGAGCTTCCAGCTTGGCATGCACGATGTGCTGTCTGAGCTGCGTGGCTCAATGTGCATGATTTTTTTGACAAGTGCAGTTGCTTGACTTTTCGAAGCTTAGTTGTACCAACCTGGATGGCCCTGGACAGCCCTGCAACCGAGGCACCCTCCTTGAGAGCTTTTGCCAGCTTTGCCTCGTTGTTGGTTGTGCGCTGCCAGCGCTGGAGAGCCTGCTGGGCAGCAGCAATGTCCTCCTCCAGAGAAACATTGCAGCCCTGCGCCGTCTGCATTGCCTCCTCCACAGCTGCTGCATCCTCTGCTCTGCTGTGCTTCAGCAGAGCCTCGAGAGCGGTCTGCAGCCGAGCCTTGGCTTCTGATGCTTCATCCTGCCTGGCTCGCAGCTCACCAGCATGCCTGCAATATCATGTATCTAGTGAAAATGAAACTATATTATATACGGAATATTGTATTGCGGACATATATATTCCGCAATGCATTATTACATTCTTTTGATTCTTGAAAAACCATATAAATGCTCAATGTAAAGATTCACCAGCTGAAGCTCACAAGCTGGTGGCCTAATGCACTGTCCCTCTGTGCAGACAGGTTCCTGTAAGGCTGACCACGCAGCAGATATGTTTCTGCTTGTGACCCATAATGCAGTCAACAGCATTGTGATCCAAGACTTGATCACTAAAGCCGATGCCCCCTGCTCGGGGTAGCGCCATAGCCTTGGCAGGAGTGTAACTTATGCTGGCAACCACTGGGGTATGCCGTGTACAACAAGCCTATCATGACTAACCCCAAGGCTTGACATTGCACTTTTGGACGTGAACATGCTCACGTCATTGTGTGTGACATACATCATGACACGCTCAGTTTGACGTACCTTGATGCCTCCTGCACTCTATCCTGGACGCCTGCTTTGCGTGCAGCTTGTATGGCAGCCTCCAGCTGAGGCAGCTCAGCGCCGGTCTTGGCAGCGGCAATGGCCTTGTGCAGGCCAGCCCTTGCACGCTCTACCTCCAGCTGGTGCTTGGCCCTCTGTATGAGGGGGGTCAACATGCCTGACCCCACTGATGGCCCACTGAGGGCCCCACTGGCTGCACTGCTGGCTGCTTCAGCCTTGCTGACCTCCGCCTGAACAATGGACAATGCAAGGGCGGGTGTCAGGCTGACTGCGTCTGAATATGGTGATGAAGCAGCGGTGCTTGCACGCATACACAGCAGATGCAGACAATCACCGCCTTGAGCCACCTCACCTCCTTATGCCATACTTTGCTTGCAGACTGCTTGCGTGACCGTTGATGCAGCTTCAGAGTGCTGGCACACACTGGCAAGCCCTGAATACACTTGGGATGTGACGTTGCCAGGTACCATCTGCTCTCTTGGCTTGTCCTTCACAAGCTGGACACGATTTGCACAATGGAAGTATGGGATCAACATGAAATGAACATACCACAACTGCATCATGACACCATGCATCAATGCTGCTTCTTCCTACATGCTACAGGAGTCAAGCTTGCCATTCGCAGCTGCAACTGAGCATCGGTCCAACTCCCAGAGGGTGTCCCACTATACACAACAAATAGCCCCCCCCCCCCCCCGCTCTTTTCGTTAATAAGCATTTCCACTGTAC
>JAABUP010002238.1_pt1 | contig 38213 bp, 51 predicted proteins | sample 5559201 | NCBI WGS metagenome assembly JAABUP01 (sample SAMN10711887, study PRJNA513373) | rock metagenome | isolation source: Antarctica rocks | place: Antarctica | reverse complement strand
AAGGGCCCTGTGATGGCCAGCAGGGCTGTTTCCTGCATGGCGTTCAGCGCCAAACCCTTGGTCTTCTTGCCCTTCTTGGACCCTGCGCCGTCAGACATTCGTCTGCATGTGCTGAAGCACTCTGATTCTTGGCATGCAGAACAAGAAAGCCAAACGATTCTAAAGAACCACTCCAACCCAATCAGTCACTACACACTTATCACAAGTACTGTGCACTTCTTGAAGCTCCTGCTGTGCCCACATTTGATCTTGCAAAGGCAAAGTTTCTGCTCTGCAATGCCCAGAAGTGGCACTGCAAGCATGACCTAGGCAGACTTGTAGCAAGGCCCAACTTCCAGGCACTGGCCTCCACATAGGCAGGGACACATGATCAGCCCATGCAACTTTCACGGCCACAAATCAAACAGCACTTCAACTGCAGCACTGCAACTGCCTTTGACTTCATGCTTCATGCTCAAGTTCTTGTTGCAGAGGCTAGCACAAGCTCAGGTGTTTTGTCACTGAAAGGCCGCATGTCCTGCAAAGCTGTAGAGTTGAGAACCTGGGCTTTCTTGAGGTGGCTCCATGATGTGCATGAAGACAGCAGCCAGTCGCTGCAGTGCAGCCCTCCTGTTGGCGGCTATGCAAAGCGCAGGCTGGTGGGTGAGGCATGCCAGGCAAGCTGCAGCTGCTGACTGCACCCCAAGGTCCTGGCTGTGTCGTGACCATCCTGTACAGGGAAGGTATCACAGCCCTGAGCAAGACAACCCCAGGGCTAGACACTACATCTGACTGCTGCTTGTCTCATTGCTGCAAGCTCTGTGCGAAGTTGATCGGCCACAAAGCACAGGCTGTTGAATATGCACATTGGCATTGGGCCAACTTCCTGTCTAGAGCCAATGGTTTGGGTATGCACAGAGTTGGTACACTCCTGGCACAAGCTGCAATGCTCAGTCTCAAAGGGCACTGTGGCAATGAACAGCACTGGCTTGGGCACACTGCTGTGACAGCCTGATGAGCACTTGAGTTGTGAGGTCTGGCATGTGCGCTGTACAAATTGCAACATACCTAGAGCTGTTGTGCACTGACCAAAGGGAATCTCCTCTGCCGCTGCTTGCCTGACACCAGCAATGCATGACTCCTGCAATCACAAGACCTCTCAATCAGGGCTGCGTTCCCCTTGCAAAGGTATGTTTGTGGTGGCTATGAATGTGCTGATTGTTTTTACAGAATAGCGTGGGGTGCATGTGCTGGCCTGGTGCGACACTCACACCAGCTTGCATCTGCACTCGCATATTCACTTCAAGCCTTCAGCTTAGTGCAAGTGCAATAAAACGGAGCTAGACCAACAACACCTGCTGAGTAACGCATTGCACTAGCATTGGAGTTCACTGGCTTGGGGTACACTATGCATACCAAGAGCTTAGTTTTGAGGGCTGGAGCGTTGTAGTGATATTGTCAAGCAAAGCGACAGATCACAGAGTGCTGTCCCTTGAGGCCAATCCAGCTGGGCAGGTGTCAAGATAGACTCAAAGCTGCCTCGTAGCCTTACACTTCAAATCTCACCATGTGTTTGTTGCTTTGCTGTGGCAGGCCTCTGCCATTGTTGGACAGCCTGCTAGGAGGGGAGAATGTGAATGTCCTCTGGTAGGTGACAGGGGCTTCCAGGTCTATGATGTGCTGGGGAGGGGGCCCAACCAAGTCCAGAAGAAGATGTATGGCTCCTGCCTGAGCTGCCTGCTGCTGATTGGCTGGCAAGCCCAACAGCTCTTCAAGACACTCCAGACAGGCCTGTGCAAGAGCTGCAGCTGCTCAGCATTGGGGCCATGCTGAAATTGCTCAGCAACAGGGTCATTGCTTGGGCTGCCTTGCATAGGCCTGGGCAGGGCAGATGCTCTACCCTACCCCTTTGGTGGAAGACAGCTTCATTAGGGCCACATCAAGCAGCCCTGTGAGGCGTCCCTCTGTCGCTTAAGATTCAGCCTCCAGCCAGTTTGCCAACAATCATCACATCAATAACAAGATGCTGGGAGGTAACCAATTGGCTGGAAATAGAAGACAACGTGTTTTGGGCAAGTGGCTGAGAAGAAGTAGAAAAGCTTAGAGGAAAAGCTCGTGTTGGTCTTGATACACAGGCTGTCAAGGGGAGCATGAGGCTGATGGTGGGCTGCAATGCTACTCACCAAAGGCATGATGGCAATCCAATGAAGTCAAAGTATTGGTGGAGCTAGCAAGGTGTCGTCATGGTTGTAAAGACAGCAACAGGGGCTGCACAATCAATCACCGACTTGGCTGACAGGCCAGCAACATGTTCAGTGATGTTGCGCTGTGTTGAGAGACTTGATGAGGCTGCATTGATGCATGATACGACATAAGCCCTGCTGCCTACCAGTGTCATTATCCAAGGGCTTCCTCTGACCTGCCTCAGCTTTGCAAAGACAGCAAAACATTGCTTATGATGGGTTTGCAGTAACAAGCCACTGGTGTTTGCATGACAACTGTAGATGTACCAACACTCCTGGCAAGTCAATATGGAATAGGTCTTGCTCCTGCCACATGTCTGCATACAAATGCAGCCATGACGATGACTTGGCTCTTGTCATCATACGATTGTAATGACTCAACAAATGACTGTAATGACTACACCTGCACAGCCTGGGGGCTGGTAAGGGTTTGGATGGGCCTCAACACTGCCCGCAACAGGCCAGCTTCTCCCATCTCTGCCTTCAAGCTGTCCCTCTGCATCAGCACAAACAGGCAAAATCAGAGGAGTCGGTCATCATGACAGGGAGCAAGACCAGTCAGAAGGCACTGAGTCAGACCTCTAGAAAGGATTTGTGGAGAATTAAACTGGAAGATAGGACACTGTCTTTGCCCGACAGGTGCAGTATAGCCATCGTCTCTCTCCCTCTCTCTGCACCTTACAATTCTAGCACAGCCAGCAGCTGAATGCTGCAGCATGCATTTCTATAGTACAACAGCATGCACAGATTCACCCTGTATGAGAGACAGTGTGAGTCACCTTGGTCACCAGATTTCGGATCAAATGAGCTATGTTTATGTAGTACACAGGTGCCACATCCACTGCAGCCATAAGCTCCACCATAAGTTTGCAGGAGTCTTGAAGCTTGGCCAGACACTCTCGCAGCTGCAGCATGATTACAGGCATTATGCTGTGTCTCAGCAGGCACGTACACAGGCACATTTCAAAATCATGCCATGCAACATATTGCCGTTGTAATTGCAGCCTTGCATGAGCAATGATGGTTTGGGCAATGTTCAAGTTTGTTCCGCCAGTTGCGACACTTTTGCCACACACACACACATAGCAGCCTAACAGTGACTGCGGTGTATGGCTTTGCTGTGCTGTGATGGGCATGACAGCTGGATACACCAAGCACCACGACAAAACAAGTTGCAGCAAGGTTGCATTGCAGGGAGGCAGCTTACTATAACCACAATGTGAGCACAAAGAGTGCACGTGCAGTCAATGAGTGGTCTACCAACCAGGTTGCTCTCAGACAGTTGCCTGAGCAAGCCAATGGCTTGTCCAGTGGCCTCTTTAGTGTAGCAGCCATGTTTGGCAAGGATGACGTCATAAACAGTGCGGCCCTGCAGGTATCATACCAGATGACTGCAAGCAACCACTTACAGCTTACTGTCATGGTGGCACATAGAATTTTTAGCTTGTGTCATAAAGTGCTGTGTGACATGGAAGTAGGGCTTGTGCGTAGGCCTAATAAGGGCTCAACAAGCCTTGTAGGAATCAATGGGGTTGCCCACAAAAGATCCAAGATCTGATGGGGGCTGAGCGAGCTTAGCTTCCACAAAATGCACTGAATATTGTACATGGTTCCGATCTGCAGGGGCCTGACAGCCATCCTGTTGGGGACTATCGAGCCCTAGTCCAGAGTTTGGACTGCTAATGCAATATGTATGACTGCGCCATTTCCTGGCAATGCAAGCACTGCTGATGTAAGAATGGCAGACCTGTGGGCATTTACTGCGGAAGATAGCATCTCTTTGCTGATCATCTTGCGCTAGACTGTGCAAGATCCCTACAACATGAACTTGTGAAGTGAGAGCCTTCCAGGCATGGCACAGACAAGTGGACCCAGCAAAGCAAAACACCGCTGCAGTGAGTAAACAGGGCTTGCACCAGCACAGCAGCCATCACCATATTTGCTGCAATCATCACAAGCAAACAGTGACAATGCATATGACGCAAAGCAGTGCCAGCGACAGGTGGGCTATGAAGTACGCAAAGCCTGCTGCAAAATATGGCTCAAGACATGCTGCTGTCAAGCAGCTGGCCTCACCCAAAGCACAAGTCTGATCAAGTGGTGTGCTGTCAGGGTTGGACACAATGAGGGTACATGCAGGAACTGCCCCAGCAGCTGCAACGCTCTCTCTTGCAGAAGGTCCTGACAAGGCGTGATACCAGAGCAAACAGGCTGCATCATGCTGCATGCCAATGTTGGTTTCAGGTGCTGAGGTGGTGGTCCATACTTGCTGTAGGTAGCCAAATATGAGAGGCTTACTCTGGTGAGAGCCCCTGTCCCATTTCTCTGCATAAACAGGTGGCCTTTCGGCTTACGCTTTCACTGGGCAAGGCAAGACTCAGCCGTGTCATGTGTCGAACGGGCAGCAAGGAGCTTTCAACGTGGCTAGGTAGGTCTCTCAGGCATATGCCGAGCTGGCGTCGGAACCGTACGTACCAAGCAAGCCATTAAGCCTCCGAAATCGTCCTTGATTGCACTTCGAGACTCATCATAGCGATAAGTCAGGCTGGAGCTGGCTGTGTCCGCGAGTGCAGGTGGCATGAATCCACAACAAACGGCTGCAGCTACTGAGCATGCGTGGTCATCGGGACAAGCGCACTCGATTCCTGCAGCAAGCGACGATGGTGCGAATGCTCACGACGAATGCAGGCCGATTTGCCGTTCCAGGCTGCCAACAGGGCACACTTTGGAGCAGCTCCCAGGTCGCAGTTGACTACCTCGATGACTCACTCAGCTATCTTCATGACTAAAGGCTTGACAAGCAATAGCGATATTGATGCGCCACAGAAGTTACACCTCCGCGATTTATGCTGCGACCTGAAGCAGTGAGGCAACTAAGATGTCATGTATGCTACTGCCTACTAGTTGTCCGTCGTAATATCCTGTGCATATACTGCTGCCGGTTGTCAGTATGAAGACAGCGGTCATAAACTTAGGTATTCCACGTACATTGCAGCTCAACTTCACATGAAGCCTTTGCGGATTTGTTTCTGCAGTTCACGCATGGTTTCTATTACTTCTGGGTTCATGAGGGAAGCTGCATCTTTCACCATTCCCCTGGATCCTGCTTGAGCTTCGTATGCTCGCAGAACAGCTTCAATGGTTTGCATCAGAACCTCTGGTGTCCTGCATACCATGACACCCTTAATCTTGAAAGCCTAAACCTTGCATGACACCCAAACCCATGATGAGTTTGTGCTGAGTTGCCAAGTAACAAAGCACACAGCAAAGCACCATTGCTGCCATTGTTTTGCTAGGACAGGCCCATGCAGTCAATGCGCAAACAAGCTTACACAGCGTTAATGACACGCATGACTTGAGCTAAGATCTTACGTAGACAGCAGGTCTTGCTCCTCTGTCTGCAAATCTGCACCTGGTGCAAAGGCGTCTTGCAGGGCAGTCTGTCGCTCCTGAGGCGACTGTATGCTCAATAAATGCTTCAGAATACGCACCTCTGGTGGCTGCTGCTGGGCTAGAGTCTCCTTGGCCTGTTCATTTGCACACTCAGGAATGTTTGACATTTGCAGACATAATTGTAGACAGGACTGACCTGTGAAAGTACATGCGGCGCATGACACCTGTAGTGGTGGCTTCTGCACGACTGAAGCATGCATCATACAGAGTGTGTGTTTTATGAGTAACACAGACAGGTACGCTCTGCGCATGCGCATGTCATCCCCGGTGGGTAGAACAATTCACAGGATGCTGTTGTGGCTATGAACATGATGCACTCTTGAGGCAGATTTGGCAGAAAAAACCACTTGACACTGATCTGCAAAGCAAACAAAGCCGGGCTGTGCAACTTGCTAACATGAAGGTGAGGCAGCAGCAGCGGCAATGATGCTGTCCACCCTGCAATGCACTTCTGCACTTGCAACAATAATCGCATGCTGGTATAAAGCTAAACGTTGAGCTGTGCTGACCTTGAAGTACAGATGAGCCATGACGTCTTTGACTTCCTCACGAGTGTAGTCAGTGTCTTTGACACTGGAGTGTGCTTTGGCAATGGTGAGCAGCAGGGCGGGGTCCAGAGCGCCGCTCTGCGCCATGCTGTCAAGCTTTGCATCCATCTCTTGCAAGCTTCCAACCTACATTGTAAATGATCAAGGGATTCACAAGCTACCAAAACAACATACAGTGTCTTGTGGCATTTTATGCAAGGATGATGAGCAGTACGCTTGAGATCTGATGTTACACATAGTGTCATACATGTGTAAGCATGACTGCTGTTGTGTCTGACAGCAGCAGGACCTATCAATTGTCTGTTTTGGTTCATCAAGTTGACTGCCTGTTGTTGCTGCTCAGTGCCAGCACTCCAGCCATTTTGGTTTGCAGACTAGATAGAGATGGTGACACGGCAGGCAAAGTTGGCAGCAGCAGGTGTGTCCGCTGAAACAAGTGCTGTAGGTTCACAGTACCTTGAGCAAGTCTTGGAACTTGTCTGAAGCCATATCCAAAGCTTCCTGATCTGCTGCAACTGCATCAAAGGCTTGCACCAGTGCAATCAGCCGGGTCGCCAAGTTGATCAGGTCTGCATGAGAACGGCACAGGCTCTGGCAAATGTCAGCACTCGTGATGCTGAAACGGCCGCCTTCACAACAAAGGAAGACAGAGCAGAAAGCGAGGCAATGCAAGGAGAGTCATGTTGCAAACATGTCAACCATGTCTGTAGTGCGTGATAGCTCGTGCAGGAAGATCATCAAAGAGACAGTTGCCAGGCAGAGCACTGCATGTCTGGAATGGGCATGACTGCCAGACGCAGATTGTTTACCTTCCCTCTGCTGCTTATCCTGATGTGAAGCATGTATAAGGTTTTCAACATGGTCAAAGAACTCTGAGGTGAGCTGCAGCCTATGACTGGCAACTGCACCCTCCCATTCCACGGCTTGTGTATTCTGAAATAGACTCAATGTCTTCTCGTGCGCTTGCAACTCCTCGTGAACCTGCGCAGCATGGAGTCATGACAAGCTGTTGTGCCAGTTGCAAAACTGGTGTTCAAGCCTCATGGCACATGTGCCTTGCTTGCACTTGTGACAGATGTGAGACTGCAAAAGTCCTGTGCCATAGATAGACTTCACACTTTTCGTGTCAGCATACATGCCAGATGCGTCGTCCAGACCATCAGTTAGACAGCGGACGCTCAACAACTTTCCTGTATGGCCATGCATGCATCTGTTGCAGAATTGTTGTCCAGGCCTGTTTGTTGAATGCCATGGAGAATTGCTTGTGCACTCATGTTTGCTTTTACACTCACCGATTGAAGCCGACGCTGTAGCTTGCGCAGCTGTGCTCTGTTCTCCAAGTCGTGCTCTGAATCACTCTTTTCTTGTAGTCTGTTTGCAGGCAAACAGTGAAAGTCTAAAATTGCTACTGCTTCGTATCACTGCACCAACACAGCCAGCACAAGACAGCACAATTGCAGACAGTGTGTGGTGCAGCAGATGAGTTTGACTGCTGGACATGTCATTTGTCTTACCTAGACAAGACACCTCCAGCTAGTTGAGGCCACTGCTTGCTGTGTGCTATGAGCTTTCTCCACTCTGTTGGTGTCTTGGCAGAGAAAACCGCAATGAGTTTGTCGAGCACTGCTTTATTCTGCAAAGGTGCTGCAGCTGATGTGGATGTGGTGCTGACTGGTTCGGGAGGAGCTGCTTGAGCGCGACAGCTGACGTTGTGCAGTACGTGTGACTGCACAAGAGTTTTGCCGCACGGAGGTTGACGTAGTCCTGCATGTCAACGTGAATGGCTGAAAGCCGTCGTTATCGTAAGCTATGTCGATGATGAGCGTCTGCAGCGCACCGCTCCTCGGAAAGCTTCGCCGTGCGGGCAGATCAATGTACGGCTGTCCGATATATGCAGGACTCTGCTGCACAGGCTGTCGGACCAAGAACGACGGACTGACTTGGCGATGCGCACACTGCAGGAGTTGCATGGAGAATGGTGGCCGGGTTGGCGCTGCAACGAGCGTTTAACCATGTAAAGGCGAAACTCAGGCATTATGTTGCGATTACAATTGCCTGTTTTGGCTGAATTGTCAATCCATTGGCCCGTATAGCTCAGTGGTAGAGCGCAGGTCTTGTAAACCTGAGGTCCGTGGTTCAATCCCGCGTGTGGGCTCTTCGATGTGCTGAAGTGGAATATGCTTTTGTCACTCTGATTGCGCGCCTTTGTGCCTTTTAAAGTGGTGAAACCTTTGCCTGACTTTGACGGGGATCGCACAGAAGTCCGCTCAAGGCGGTTTACACAGTTGGCCATCAGTTTTAATGTGCTTTCAATTTTCTTTCATCAAACAATCATATGAATGCATGCTGGGTGCACTCACACAGGTTTTGGATAGTCTCTGACCAAAGCTCGCAGCTCAGGAAACACTTTGGTGCAGTAGCATGAAAACTGTTGCGTCTGCCTAACACAGCTTGAATCCCAACAGCTTTTCACGTGAAAGTGCACTCCAAGAGTCACATAAAGATTCTCACGATACTCATGTATCAAAACTCAGGTGTCAATAATAAGTGTGTCTTCCTGTGCTCTGCACTCATGTTGCCAGCGGTGCCGGCCACACAATTACAGTGACACAACTTATCAGCATATAGCAGGTCAGATCTACACTTCATGCTCCTTTCCAAATATACCTGACCCTGAAGTGGGCAAAAGCTTCAAATGAGAGGTCTGCATTGATGAGCAAAGGCTGTCAGACCCAGTGACGGCTGCCAAAATCATGGTGTTTGTGCTGTTCTGCAAATCAGCAGCAGGATCATTGTTGATTATTGCAACACAGACACATTGACATTCTTGACCAACCTGCACAGTCACTCGCACCTCAGATGCACACTCGTGTCCAAGTCCACTCAATATCAGCTCTGCAATTGCTGGTACGACAAAAGCCAAGTGCATAGTCTAGCGCAGATGCTTTGGGCTTGCCAAAGAATGAAGAGGGTATGTCTGAGTGTGAACACCAGACGTCACACCTTACACAATGGATAATAAGCAGAGCTGTTGCTGACCTGCATGGAGTCTGCCGTCCACGCTGACCTTGGACCGTCAACAGAAAGGTGGACATACCATCTGGGGCATGATAGACAAGGCCCCTTACATCTGCTTTCAGACCTCCAGATCTCCATGTTGCTCTGTTTGACCGCAAATGTTGGCAAACCACAACCAAAACTTACATGCAGTCTTCACCAGCAGCTGTTTCACTGTGACCTGCCTTTGCCTGCAACACTGAGCCAGGCAAATTTTCAGCTTGTTGTGCTGTACCACTGGCTCATGTGAAACCAACTCCTGAATTCATTGTACATTGAGCACACCTACACAGGTATACAGTTGTGTACAATGCATGGAGTGCCCACATGACAGGGTCAACTGCAAAGCAATTTGCTGGAGTACGCATTCAGCATGCTGCCGTGCGCCTAGTCACTTTGACCTGACAGAAGCAAGAACTTGTGCAGCTTTTCGGCAATGCCAAGCAGTTTGAAGAGGCGATGCATGGAGATCAAGACAGGGTTTACATTGTTGTGGATTGAGCGATAAGAGGGGGGAATTGGGGGAAGAAGAGGGAAACTCCCCTTATTCCATGTCATGTATGCTGCCAATTGAGCCTCCTGAGAAATTAGAGAAGAGGCTGTTTGCACTTACTCTGGATCCCTGTGATGATGAGCCAGATTTTCAATGACAGCCAGAACAATGTCACAGGTACGTACAATGCTGCATGTATGCTGCACATATACTTCAGCTAAAAATTGTCAGTTGGATCAGCATCCACTGCAGTGGAGATTAAAGGCCAGAGCGCGCTATATACTGCACCTGGACGCTATTGATTGACTTGCAGTCACTTGTATCGCCATGCACTGCAGTGGAAATCAAAGATGATATACTGTACCTGAACGATTTGCACAATTGGACTTTGAACAGGGAAGCGGCACATGTAATGCAGGATGCTATAGTTTATGCCACTGCTTGCTCCTCCTTTCTGCAGATGATTGTATTGGATTGCACATATTGCAGCACCTATTATCAAGCACTACTGTCACTCAGAGCATTGCATTCAGGCACAATGTCATGCTCTGACATACTGGTCCTGATGGAGCAGCTTGTGAGCTACTATCTTGCAATGGGTATGGCAGTCGAGCCCCAAGCTTAGTCACATACACAGAGTTTCGTAGTGATCTATTTGGACAAAGTATCAGTATACTGTAGTACGTACTGAACTGTCTGATCTTCTGTGTGAAAAGTGAAAAGAACCTCTTTGTACACACACAGCGCCTGATAGCTATGCTCACCGTAGTAATAGCCTTCTCTGACCTGCTGCTGACTGTGTGTTTGAGCTCATGGGTATACCAGCCAGAGATTGCTTAGTCCATAGCCGTGCAGATGCTGCAAACATACTATGACAGGCATGCTGCCCACATAAGTTGAGCACCAGACCAGCTCCTCATTGGCAACTTGTCAAGCCAGTCAAAGTGTGAAGGGCAGACCTTGAGGAAAGTGACTGAGGATCATGGGTCTGCAGAAGCATGTGGTCTGTGTGGAAACTGCAAACATATTATGTAACAGTCCACTGCTAGCGCCCAGCTGAGCTCAATAAAAACCTGTGTGGCCATTGACCTGCTCCTTGTATCTGCTCCCAGAAGGAGCAGGTCGATTTGCATCTTCAGCCAACTAGCTATGTTGGTTTGAATGTGCCAGAGTGGTTAGTATCTTAGTCAAAAACATCCAGCTGCAACCTCAGTGGAATCGAAATTCACCCCTTGAAAACCCGGGGGGGTAGGGGGGGGCAGGCAGCCCTGACAGTGTCTTACAGGCTCAACGCGGCAAGCAGCTTGCTCAATACCAACGCAGTCCATGACAGACTATCTCCTCTGGTCGTGTTCCGAGCTGCCTTAACATGAACCTTCCAGAGACCCTGGCAGACTGTTTCAGCGTTAGTTTCCGTCATGCAAGCCAAGAGCAGCTTGTCTTGCCTGCGACTTGAGACTGTCTGTCGTCAGAGCGCAGCCGAAAATTTTGTCTACACAACTTCAGAACTATTTTGCTGATCCGCATCATGCCGGCTGAGTCAGATGCAGCCTCTTCTGTTGGCAGCGACGCAGCCAGCACAAACAGCAATGATCAAGGTCTGTCTCAGTTTATATTAGAGAACAGTGCTTGCAACTTGCCCTCAGCTGTACAACACTGTGTAAAACGATTGCGCATGCAGGTGATGCCGGTCCTGCGCTGGCAGGCGACGACGATAGGACTGATCTCCTCAAAAATCAAACATCTCTGCAAGATTCAGTGTTCGGAGTAAGTTTCTGTCTACCTCTCCTCTCCTGTATGCAATCGTAACGTTCTTCAGCAGCGACTGTCCGAGCATGTTGCTAGAGCTGCTAAACGATCTACCTTCCTGTGCAGGTGTTGTTCACAATCACGAAGGAAAAGCTGAACAACTCCTGGAAGTATGCTATGACAGTGATCATCCTCGATGTGCTTCAGGTATCCATCTAGCTATCATGATCTTGTGCTGCTCAAGAATTACTTTGTTCGTACTTGGTGCTCACACACGTCTTCCTGCCTGCAGCTGCTTGTCTTCAATCTTGAGGATGGCTTCCCTTGGACATTCAAGAAGACAAATTGGTAAGACACCTGAGTCACATTGTTGCTTCTGTTACTGCTTTACGCTGCTGAACCAATTCTGCTTTGCAGGGAGTACCACCTGTTCACTGACTTTCAGCTGCAGAGGCTGGCATTGCGTGGAGTGAGTCCTGTCTGTGCACATGACAACACGGATGTGCTTCTGCCATGTGACTGACGCCCTCTATTCATGCAGGGAGAGCTGGTGTATATGATCTTCTTCTGGCTGTTGACAGCAATTGTGGTGGTATCAGCAGCTCTGTGCATGTTTGTGGCTTACAATTTTAGAACCAACAACTTCCCTTACATCTGGTGAGGCCTTGCACGCCATGTCAGCTTGTGCTTCTCTGCAACAACAAAGCAAGTCACAGCAGCACCTGGTTTCCTTGATGTGATGAGCCGATGCTTACTTTCTTCTCTGCAGGCCCATCAAACTGCTCAGATTCACTGTCAGCATATTCTTTGAGATGCTATACATTTCATCTCTGGCAATGTTTTCTGTCAGCTTTGACTGCAAAGTCATCCATGTGGACACCCCATACTGGATGGTAAGACATCATACATGTGCAGTGTTGTGGCTGTCTGCAGCAGTGCGGTCAAATTGGTCACCTCGTTTTGACAATGTTGTTCTTGCAGCCGTTCCCAGCACATGAGTGCTTCAAGGTTCCTGTCATCATCATTGCAATTGTTGGGGCAATCATGCTGCTTATATCTGCAGCAATCTCATTTCTGCAGTCAGTAGCAGCAACAGAACTCGACCCTGACAGCAAAGATCTGCTGGCACTGGCTCATGCAAGGTGAGCCTGATCATCTGTCCTCTGGTTGTTGCTCATTCTGCGCAACATGTCTGTATCATGCACCCTGACTCAGGAGCAGCAAGGAAGTTGTGGACTCAACAAGCTTGTTCATTGTGCAGTCCAAGCATTCAGATGTGGATGTTGAAGACGATAGTCACCGTCCTAGGGGAGATCACAGCCACCTATCACAAGCTCCAGGGGATCCTCTTGCTGCTCATCAATCTTGGCCTTCTGTGGATAGTAGTGCGCAATGTGCCATACTACAATGCTGCGGTCAACTGCTTTCAAGGAGCGCTGTATACCCTGCTCACCTGGCAGGCCCTCATTCTGTTTGCCCTGGTTTGGGATGACTCATGGGCAGAGGTACGCAACGCAGCTCAGTCAGCTTTTGTAATGGTCACACCCAACTGTGCAAGCATGGAGTCTGTGCCTCATTGCTGCGAGTGAGTGTTGTGAGCAATAAAGCATGCAGCATGCTTGGTGCAGGATGCATTGGATATGAGTCTGGAATTTGACATTTTCAACAGGTGCTGCATATTGTGTACCCGTCATTGAGCTGACGTCTGCATATTGCAGGTGGCGACTTACATCATGCTCATTGGCCAACCGTTTGCTTTGGCAGCTGGTGTGGCAGTTGTTTGGACCCGTTTGTTTTATGCTGAACGTATAGCAAGACGGTTCAAGGACGCTAAGGCAGCAGGTGTTCTCAGAGTCCGTCACAGATTCCGCGATGCTCATGAAGTAGAGATCTGTGCTAGGTAAGTGTCTCTGATCAGTTGCTGATTTTTGCTTACCACTGAACTAAGCTTTTCCTGCTGGGACAGAGGATGTACATGCTAACACAAAGCTTTGCTTGCACAGGTGTGCAAGAAAGAAGGACCCTGACCATGAGCCAATCATGGCTTGGGTGGATGCTGCTGACATGATGTACAGCACTGGGCTTGAGCAATACCCAGAGTCGGTGTTCCTGCACATTGCTTATGCCAACTTCCTGTCAACATACAAGAAGTCATCAGCGGTAAGCAGCTGAATCACCTGCAACATGCTTCAAAATGCATCAAAGCACCTAACTGCGTTGCACGTTGCTGACTTGCATGATGCTGCTGGCATGACTTGACAGCAATACAAAATTGCTGATGCAACGTTGTCTCTCCTGCTGGCACCCCATGAGTTTGCGAGTTGTCACTCATTTGACAGTGTAAGTGGTACTGCAGACCCAGATGACAACACATCTGGCCATTGCACGGAAGTGCAACCCTGGGTTTAGTGAGCGCTTCAACCTCTTTGTGAAGCAGCGTGAGCACAGTCAGGCCAGTGAGAGTGACAACAGTGGAGAGGGAGCCAAAGACTTGGTCAGCATTGTGGAGTTCCAGGTATGCTTTTTCACCAAGGCTGCAGCTTTTTGTCACTGTGACAGGATGTGTGCATTTTGTTCAAGGCAATAAATCTCTCACCAAGTCCTCTGACAATCTTTTGGCCGCTTTGCTATAGCTTGTGTTGTGACTAGCACTGCTGCTATGCAGACCAGTTTGAAGCTGGTGCTTCAAGCTCACAGCGACACTTTGCGTGACATCAGAGGATTCTGGAGGGAGCTGTGCAGCAAGAAGACCACTTTTGTCTCTTTGTCTGAGGTGCGCCACATGCATCAAGGTCACCCTCTCAGCTTTCCTGGCTGGTCAACGTCACATCCTGTGCCCCTGTTTACCTAGGATAGATCCTTTGTAAACAGTTGCATTTATACCCAGAGATGTCACAAGGCTGCTTGTGCTCCAGGCCTTCACTCAGATGCATCAGTCAGAGACTCGTGCTGAGGAAACTTACAAGGTTGTCATCCTCAAGTATCCCAAGTCTGTGAAGATCCTGCGGGCATATGTACATTTCTTGAGGCCAGAACGACCCTTGGAAAGCCCAGAGATACGACCTGCAAGCTGACAATTATGAACAGGTGAAAAGCTATGGCAATGTTTGCTGTTTCAAGCCAGCATATCATGGTCATCATATTTGGCCAGCTATTCTAGGGCACCTGAAGTCGTCTGTTCAAGGCAATGGTTTAATGCAGGTCATTCATGATTTGCGCATCTGCAGGCACAAATGGAGGCTGCCAAGGAGGCTGCCTTTGCTGCAAACATTGGCGTTGGCGGTGGTGACTTGTCTAACCTGCTCAGCGAAGACAATCCTGATGGCGTGGTCATGATCACTGAGGAAGGCAAGATCACCTTTGTCAATAAGGTATTGGGTCCTTGCATCAGCTGCCAGATAGGCGTACACATCATCTCAAGGTTCTGGCCAGGGCAAATAGCAGAGCACCAGCGCTACTCTCACACTTTGCCTGGTTTGCAGAAAGTCCAGGCCATGTTTGGGTATATTCGTCCAGAGATGGAAGGCAAGAATGTGGCTATGCTGATGCCTCCACCATTCAGCATGCAGCATCACACCTTCTTGCGCAGCTACAAGCAGACCCAGAAGGGCAATCTACTGGGTACTGGCCCCAGAGAAGTCATTGCTCTGCACAAAGATGGCTTTGTCTTCCCTGTCAAGGTTGCCATTGAGAAGAGTGTGGGGGCTGAAGGGTACACTGGCGTCTTCCACGAGGTGACCTATCTCAGCACACTCTGCTCCATGACAAAGATAAAGCTGTTGAATCACAGCACTCTGGAACTGCCATGATAAAGCAGCCACTTGATTTGCTTCCAGGTGCAAGAAGACCCACGAGCAGGTATTGCTTGGGTCTCTGGTGAAGGCCAGCTGTACTGTGTCAGCAAAGGCTTCATGGCCTTGCTTGGCTATTCATTTCATGACATGAGAAGGAACATTCAGTCCATAGGTGAGACGCACCCTGCTGCTTCTGCTATCATTTTGTACGTATGCACAAGCCTCTGTTGTTGACTAATGCACATTGCAGGAGCCAATGATGAGTTTGAAAAACAGATGGTCATTGCCAACGACAAATGCTCACAGTTCTTTACCACAATGAAAACTAACAAAGAGAAAGCTTTAACTTCCCCTCCCTTTGAGTTTGAGGTATGCACTGATGATGATGCCACGACACCTGCTTGTTGCCATGTGTAGTGCTGATGTGCAAGTGATGCTGGCTGTACCAGATATTGAACTTTAAGCCTGTTCCATGTGTGTGCAAGGCACCCATAAAACACAAATATGGCGCAACAGTGATCTGCAAAGTCTCAATCAAGTTCAGTGGTGCTGAGGACTTGCGGCTGTTGTCATGCACAATCACGTTTGTTGGCGAAAACGCCAGAATGGGACTGATGACAGCAGGTGATACAACTTTCTGGTGACTTGTCAATGCGCCCCAAGCACTACGCTCATCAAATCTTCCAGCTGCTGACATGCTTGAGTTTCTTGCAGACGTCAATCGGAAAGTTCTTTACGCTTCATTCATGTTTGAAACAGCTCTGCACTACCCTATTGGTGAGTCAAGTCTCACAACACTGTTGCTTGGCCTCAAGTTGCTGGCACATTTGCCTTGTCTGTGCTCAGAATCATGAGCTTGCTGAAAGTGCTGACTTGCAGGATCATTGGCAAATCAGCGCAATGTTTCTGAGCTGCTGGCCCCTCCATACACTGGCATGCACAGCAAGTGGATTCAAGCTTCAATGAGACCCAAGTATGTCATCTTCCATGCCCCAATCATGCAGCTCCAGCTGTCTGCAGCTGCATGCATTCCAGATGCGCACCAGAATGTCTTGCCATTCTGCTTACTAGTCATGAGGCATGCAACCCCGACAATAACCGCTGTTTGCACAATGTATGCTCAAGCACACGCTGTGGTGCAAGCCTTGCCAGCTTTGCTTGCAATCCTGCAGCCTGTTGCAATGCAAGCATGTCTTCTAAAAACATGCCGGCAATTGGCACATGCATGCGCCCACCAACATTCTTGTCAGGCATTTGTGACTTTGCTCTCATCGGCATGTCAATATCATCATTGGTATTTGTGTAGGACACTTCCAATGGCCCCAACATCATGCCGTAATGGCAAAGTGGTAGTGCTCATTGGCCACAGAGGCCGTGAGGTGCCAGTGAAGCTGACTGTCACCCTTGGCGACCTCCTGGGACACCGCGTCTGGAATACCGCTATTGAGCCTCTGGAGGTTCCCATTGGAGTCTCTGGTGGTGGCTTTGGCCCCCTGCGCATTCCAGTAAGACCGTCTGCTTGACCTCATGTACTGACGTGACAGCATAAAGGACGGACAACGTGGACAATGAATGAGCAATGGACAGCATGAACACACTATGGCAAGCATCAAGCTGCTGCAATCATCCTGCGTCACTTGTGTGTTGGTGTCAGGCCAAACCTAATTGATCAGTACAGCTGCCTGACCTGAGGAGCTAGGCATTGAATAGGCTTCAGCTCTACATGGCTGAGATTGTCAATGCTCATCTGTGTCTTGGGCTGTTGCTGGATGATTTGATGACCTGTCACTGCTTGTAGAACATGGTGGCAAAGACTAAGCGGCTGCGCCTGATGGTCCGAGGAGATGGCATCATTGTGGGTACATCTGCTGACAATGCCTGGGCTCTGAATGCGCTGGGTGTTGACCCTACCAAGATCATACATCAGTCTATGGCTCAGTATGTTGATGTCTTTGCTGATGTTGGCAGAGCACTACCTGCTGGACGGCTGGCCCCTACACTTGTCACAGGTGATCAGTTTCTACCAAGACTTTCTGCTCTCTTCTGCGTCTCAGTGCAACAGACCTTTGCGTGACCATGCTGCCTTGTGGCGTGTGCACAAGGTGATTTGGCTTGCAGCTGCCTGCAGTCTGAGAGTCTGCCAATGCTGTTTCTTGGTGGGTGCTGTCAGCCTGCATGCATCCTCAAGGCTCAGTCACGTGTTTCAGTATTCATCACCCATGCTGGCTACTCATGTGACAATCCCTGCTCTTGGTCAGATGTGAGAATGCTGCTGCTCTCCTGCAGATGAGGGCCGCATTGCCTCCAAGACTGTTGGAGGCATTGCTGGGCTGATGGAAAAGCTCCAGACGCACAGCTCTGTCACTCTGGGCACTCAGCATGGACCCACCTCCTGGTCCGCCCTCTGGGCCTTTCCATGCAGCCCTGCAGGTGGCAAGCCTACCCTGCTGCCAATCCTCATGGAGTTGCCTGACATGGCTGAGGAGGAAATTGATGTTCAGGAGGCTTGTGACGCTGGTCTTGTGGACCGTGAAGACCTGGTGGATGAACTGAGTAAGCGAGTCGGCTATGTTTGTGTCTGCTTCATGATTTACTTGAGATGCTGCTGCTTGGGCTATTCTGTGAGCCAGATTGCATTGCCTTTGGGCATTTGGCAGTCTGAGAAGCTACAGTGTCAATGACAAGCTATGCCTCCACCACTCCAGCCTGCAATGGCTTTTGTGTCTTTGAACATCCTGCCATTGCTATACAGAGTTGTGTCGTGTCAGTCAGTGCAAGGCATGAACTGCTGTTATCTGGCTGCAGCTCACGTGGAGTACACTGTGTACACCCTTGACATCTGGCGCACTGACATCCTGGATGCCATCATGGAAGTGGACGGCAACTGCAATATCAAGCAGGCCAACAAGGATGCAAGCACCATGTTTGGCTTCCCCGTGGCTGGCATGAAGACCCTGAATCTGTCACGCCTTTTCCGTTTGGCAGGTGCTGATCACTGTTGGCTCCAACCTGCATGGCCGCTGGTGCATACTAAAGCATCTGACCGCAAGCTGCTGTGCACATTGCTCTGCATGCTTTCAGTCTTTCTGACAGACACAAGACAGCAGGTTTGGCCATGATTGTAGCCGCATGTGGTGATGTCGCATCATGTTGGTCCAAAAAACACGTTTTTCACGGACTTATAAAGCATCATCTTCAGCAATTTGCTGCTTTGCAAGATGCTCACTGTGAGCTTGGCTGCAGATGTTGTGCCAAAGGGTGGTCAGCATGCTGGCAAGCTGCATGTAGAGGACTTCCTGGAGATCAAGAAGACCCAGCTCAAGGGAGCCAAGGCAGAGGCTGTGACTGACAAGAAGAAGGTCAACGGTCAGCACTCAGATGGAGCGCCTCTTGTCTGCACAGTGCAAGGCATGGACAAGCATGGAGATGGATTCAGGCAAGCAACCTGTGTGAGCTGTCATAGTGCTTGACATGACAACTCTGTGTTGTTTTGCTTGTGGCACAGTCAATTTTTTGTAGGTGCTTGAACAAGAAGACTTGTGAACATTGATGCACAACAATGTATGTCAGTAGTGGTGTAGGATGATGCAGTGTCTATCTCTGTCTGGTCACCAACGAATAAACATGTGTTTAAATGCTGTACAACAAACTGAGGAATTGAGTGTAGACTTGCCCGTTGACAGTACTTATTGGCAAGCAATGACACATGCTGACACATGACAGTGCATTAAGTTTATGCCACCAAGTGAGGAGACGCTGGTAAAGTCCTGAAGCGCAGGCAGGCCACCCATGCAGAGCTCCAAAGTCAGCAACAAAACATGCATCTTTGCATCAACTCACCATGTAGCATGCAGGTATCTTCTGCGCGTCACAGCATCAGTGACTGAAGCCAGCGGCAATCTGGAGCGCATCATGACCAATGCCCTGTCAGTAAGACCATCTGGCGGGCTTGCTCGGCAGTCCAGCAGAAGACCTGGTGCTCCTGCAGGTATTTGTCCAACTCGACCTAAACCCAGGGAACTGCTGCCATGTCTACTGCAGTCATCACCCTTGCAAAATGCGTATTGTGGACAGCCGCAAAGTACAAGTCATACATGACATGCTGACACACATGCACAGCAACAATATAGGAACAGAAACAAATCCTGTGTTGTGAGCACTCACACACTCAGTACTGCACAGGTCATGCCGATTGACATGCTTTGCAGACACAAATGAGGAGCAAATTGAGGCAGCTGCTGAGGAGGATGCCGAAGTTCCGCAAGATGCTGCTGACACTGAGCCTGTTGCACCAGGTACGGCTTACTGTTGATGCACACTCAAGCACAATCCTCTGTCATGATAACTCTGTCAGAATGCAAGCCACTTCTGCTGGCTGATTCTTGTGCGCAAAAGCCTGCTGTCCATCAGCGTTTTGACAAGCTTCAAAAGCAACTCCCTCTTGATGCCATTGCAGAGGAAGAGGAAGAGGAGATCAAGGCCAATGTCAAGGCCGACCAGTCTTCTGTAGCAGACTCTACTGCATCTGGGAACAAGGTGATCCTCATGTCATGCTGAGTACTCTGACCCGAGTCAGGCTTCAGTAAAGTAGCTGTCATACCTACAAAATATGTTTATGCACAACTTGCATATAATGCTAGGCTGTGCATTTGTCGCCTGACAAGCAGTGTACACAGTGTTATAGTCATGCTGTTCTTGTAGATGGATGACAAACGCCATGAGGAGTTTGCACGAGCCAAGCAGTTCAGAAAGCTGAACAAGCTGCTGAACACGCCGGTTGCCAAGCGTCCCATCACTCAGTTCCGCAATTTTGCGATTGCTGTGCTTGCGGTTCTGGTCATCATCCAAGTCATTACCTTTGTGGTGGATCGCATTGTGCTGAAGCAGCTGAACACGTAAGTTGTCCATATGTGCACACATTGCTCTGCTTCCCATCAGTTCCTGCTCTTGACTGTCACTTGAATCGGGCACCACCTTTCCACATCCACAGGTGTGTCAGCTCTGCATGATGAGCATCTGGCATTTATGCTGGCTCAATTTTGGCCTCAAGATATCGCAGTATTCATCACAACACCGCGCTGTTGAGCACTGAACATTCCATCTGCTGTGCAGAGTCATTCAGACATCAGGCTCCACTATAAGTGCAGGTAAGGTCATCCTTCAGTGGTCTCCATGGCATGTGCATGTAGGAGTGATTTTTGTTTAAGGGGCATCTGCCATAGCACAGACATCAACGTCAAGTTGGCATCTGTGTCATCTGACAAAAGTCATGGCAACGGCTTGCATGGTCTGAGCTGGTTTCAGGTGTGATGTTACTGCAGGCACATATGCTGTGCAAGTTAACTATGCTTGTACAGTTTTGTGGGCTACTCTGGATGCTGAGGCTCCTGCAGCCTGGAACACTTATGGTCCTGCTACCATAGAACTCATCACTGAACAGTTCTCAGCACTTCTTCTTGTGGGTGTAAGTATGCTGCAGCCACTTAGTGCATCTGTTAATGATCACTCTACTGCTGCCCTTTTGAATTTGCCCTGCCTGACCAACAAGAACTGTTGACTTGGGCAAATGGCACAGAGTTGGAGTCTTGAAAGTGTTGACACATGCTGAATGCGCAAGTTGACTGACACACTGCATCTGCTGTGTAGGTCACCGGCCTCAATGGTATCTTGACAAATGCCTTCCTCAACCCTGTGTCTGGCAGTGTCTTTAACTTCTTCCGACCCGGCACGGTATGGCTCCTAACAAACAATTTGACTTGTGTATCACAGCTTAGTGTATTGAATTGCACAAGTTGCAGCTTCCATGCAGCTCCAGTCTGACATTGGACATTGGCCTATATAGCAGAGGCCTTGAAACTGGTCATCACGAGTTGTCTGCAGATCTTTAGTGAGCAAACATGTGTGCAAACATACATTCAGCAGCAAGACCACAAATATGATGTGATGTGCAGAGCACTGACTACTATGAGACAAGGTATATTGACGTGGACCCTACTCCCTATTATGTTACAGAGAGATCTGCGCTGGAGAAGACGCAAGCCATGTAGGCTATGATTGTTGGCAATTTTGTACCTTTTTTGCAACATAACTCAGCCTTCATGTAGCAGTATATGATGTTGAAGGGTGTCTGCAGATTTGTACGGTCTGCTTATCAAATCTATCAGCTACCAGCAGCACACAAGCACAACCTCAGCTACTGGGAGCCCTACCGTTTTGTGGACGATAACACTCTGCCTGTTGTGCTGCCAGCCATACTCAACTTTGTTGGAATGGTGTTGAAGCATGCTGCAGCAGAGTTTGACACAAGTCAACGTGTAAGTCAGCGCTATGCTAATAACCATACTGAAGAGGCACAGCACCATGCACGTCTGCTGTTTTGTGTTGTGTTCACGTGTCGAATGATAAACTTCTGTGGTGCTGCAGCTCATTCTGGTGTTGCTGGTTCTGTATGCCATTGCCATCATGAGCTTTCTGATCTTGCTGATGATGCTTCTTGTCAGACGAGCTGCTAGCTCGCGCCTGCGACTCTTCTCTATTTTCACAGCATTGCCGCGCCCAACTGTGATGGCACTTGCCAATCAAAGCATCGTTGTCTCAGGTATGCTGCCTGCATGATCTGAGTTGTAACCACTCCTGCAGCACCCCTTGCGTCTCGACATTCTGCTGGTTGCAGGTGGCACTCAGGACGAAGAAGACGAGGAAGCGTGGCAACAGGCAAGGCTTTTCTGCTGTCTTCTTGATCTATCTGGCTGGGCTGTCCTGATAGCTTTCTTGATGTGACTAAATGTGATTTTGGATTGATAGGCTAACATTGACCCCAATGACAAGAAACAAAGCAAGGATGCTGGACCAGCTGAGCTGCCAAGCAGTCCAGAGGTTGATGGACATCAAGTGCATAAGGGGCTTGGATCCAAGACTGTCAACTACAGCCTCAGCAACAAAAGAGAGCTGGTACAGCCTGATGAGTCTACAAAAGTTTGATGCTCAAACAATGTTTGGCTGACTTATGAGCTGGCTGAGCTGCATGTCTGTCATGCAGAAAGGAATGGGATACGGCATGTACCTCTTGGTGCTACCCTTCTTTGCCTGGATGATTGTTCTTGTGGTGAGCTTGATGAACTTAAGGGCTCCCTCTGGCCTAAATCACATTGGCTTTACAGCTTCTTGATATAGCATGGTTCTCACCAACAGCATGCATATGCAGGTCATGACTCAGGGACTGGAGGCAGCTATCAACACCTATGCCCAGAATGCTCTTGCGCTTGCTGCTGAGCCAGTATCTGCTCTGGGCATCAACAACACCTACCTTGACCTCATAGCACTCTGCGGCCCTTACGAAGTTCTTGAGGGCATTGAAACCCTCGCAACTCACCTCATGGGCAAGGCTGAGGCTGTCAATACTCGGCTCATGACTATTGAGGTGAGCTTTGTTCCTGCTTGCATGACACAGCAGTCATTCAGTGTGAGGTATACCTAGCATTTGTGCCAACTCCACCATCGTTCGTTGCCCGCAGGTTGTTGTGCTGATAGTCTTGCTAGTGCTGGCGCCTCTGTACTACTGGTACATGCTCCAGCCCTTTTACAAGCAATTGGGCAAAGAGTCCAGAAGAGTCGCTGAGCTACTGTCTCAACTGCCAAAATCCATTGATGTTCAAGGTGAGCTTACTTTTGATCAAACAACTTGGCATCATAATCAGTCACTCTAATAGCTGCATGCAGACAACTGACTCTGTGCAGGCATGGTGGCAGATGCAATGGCAGTACAACTGCCGTCAAGCAAGGCCTCAATTGTGCCTGCTTCTCCCACAGTCAGCACAAAACGCAGCTTTTGGCCAGCCTTCCTTGGCCGCAGAGGGTTGGCCTATAAAGCTCTGAAAGATGTAGACAAGCCTTGAGCAACAATGCAATGGCAAAGATGGGGTTTCATAGCATGCACAGGCACCGGGATTTGCGCCTTGGTCCTCCTCTGTGACTTTGCAACATGGGCCACACAAGGCGAATATGTGCACAACAGACTATATGAGCATTTCCTCCAGACTGACAGCCCACGCCCCATAGCTATCCCCAAGGATAGTCCACTCATGACCAAAACAGACCCAGGCAGGCGCGTCAAAGCAGCAATAGTGGTCCTTGCTCGAAACTCAGACCTGAGTGGAGTGCTGCTGTCAATGCAGCGCATGGAAGAGCGATTTAATGGCAAGTATCAGTACCCCTATGTTTTCCTCAATGAAAAAGAGTTTGGTGCTGACTTCAAGCAGCAAACATCAGCCAGCACAAAAAGTCACACAATGTATGGTCTGATCCCAAAAGAGCACTGGAGCCTGCCTTCATGGCTAGGACAAGAAGACTTTGATGCAGCAAGAGCACGCATGAAACAGGCTGGTGTGCTGTACGCTGACAAAGCCTCATATCATTTCATGTGCCGCTTCTACTCAGGTTTCTTTCACCAGCATCCACTCTTGCAAGAGTTTGACTACTACTGGCGCATGGAGCCTGATGTGCATTACTACTGTGACCTAGATTATGACCCCTTTGTTTTCATGGAGGAAAGGGGCATTCACTATGGCTTTGTCATTACTGTGGTAGAGCTGCCCAGAACAATACCATCTCTGTGGAATACGACGCGAGGCTTTATGGATAAGTATGCAGCTTCCCTGCCAAAACAGAATCTGATGGACTTCGTCACATCTGGGGATGATTACAACCTCTGCCACTTCTGGTCAAACTTTGAGATAGGCAGCTTTAGTTTTCTGAGATCAAAGGAGTATCAAGCGTATTTTGATCATCTGGATAAGGCAAATGGGTTCTTCATGGAACGTTGGGGGGATGCGCCTGTGCATTCTCTGGCTGCAGCCATGTTTCTGAACAAGTCTCAGGTTCATCATTTTCAGGATATTGGGTACAGACATAATTCATTCACACACTGTCCAGCGCGCTTACGCAACAACTGTGCTTGTGATGCCATGAAGTCAGTTGATTTTCACACTCCCAGCTTTGGTGTGTGTCATAAGCGATGGTCGGACGTAGCTGGATAACCACATGACTTGTAGCGTGCTATTCTCGAGTGACATTATGCACTGAAAAGAATTGTCTGCCTTCCTGCCCTTGCCTCATATCTCAGGCCTTCTGCAATCACGCTGGATGCAATAAGTGTCAATCTGCATATGTGTGATCCAGAACCTCACAGCGTACTTTGTTAAACTGACACCAGTGCTTGAGTTGTGTCTTGACAAGTATTACACTATAGCTATAGAGTAATGTTTCAAATGAAGTCATCACATGCTAGTGACTTTTGGTTCACAAATGGCCTTGGGGTAGGGGGGCGGGAGGGGTTAGTACCTCCCCAGGGCATTGTGAGGAAAGATGCAGCAACTCCAGTTGGTCAATGCTGGATTTGCTGCATTTTGTTGGTCAAGCTTACTGTGACGGATTCTTCAATAAAGCTTACAACTTGAGTCATAAATTCAGGTCTGGACTCTTGCATTGCTGGAGAATGCAATGCACATTGTAAATCCCATGTGTGTCAGCATGCACGCCCTTGGGGGTTGCACAATCAAACCTGAAAGCAACAGCATCAGACCCTGCGGTCAGCAGGTTTAGCAGCTTTTGATTTGGTTACACAGTCGAAGATGCAGACGGCAATCTGTCGTCTAAGTCAAAGTCAGAAGGTACCAAAGTCTGAATTTGCCACTACACTGCACTGCTGTGCACATGCAATAGCACAGCAAACAGAGGTTTGCTGACTGAACAGGCTCTCCCTCTGTCACAGGATTTGGTCAGGCAGCAAGCTTCTGCGTCTTCCTGTGGAAGCGCTCTTGTTGCTCACTCGATGCCAGAGAGAGAGAGAGCTATTACAATTACCACAGGAGCCAGCTGTCCAGTTTTGCGACGAGCAGCTAAATAACGCACCTGGTTGCGATGCAACGAGGAGATGATTCCGACATTCCGGAGGTGCGCAGGTTAGGTCGTGCGAAAACGTCTTGCTGCACCTTTCCAACACAGGCGTGCACGAGGAGGCGTTTTTAGCAGCTTTTGCTTGATTGCTGGACGAGGAACCATCAAAATGCGCTCGCATATTTGAAAGCAACAGCAGTGTACCCGCAGCGCTCTAAGCGTTGGTGGACACCGCAAAACTGGAGCCGGCGACGGCGGCGTCAACATGCAGAGCAGGTCCCGCAGCATTCCGCCGTCTTGGTAGGACTGACCAGACGGTTCAACCGCTAAAATCGCATCACTTGTCTAGGACTCATCCGTCTCAGTCATCCTGCGGTGTACTGTTGAGTACAGGACACTACTATGTTGAAGTGCTGTTGGAAAAGATGCAACGTGGCGCTCAGGCTATTGGTGACTTTCTGATAGGCACTACCAGGTAGCCCATATGCAAAAAGTAGCTACACCTATCCACTGTCAGGTGGTCTGTGGTCCTGTGCTCTGTGGCCTGTAGCTCAAGATGCAAAGCTCAGGCCAAGCACAGGCAATGTGTTCATGATTGCTCTGCTGACATTGCAGAATGAGGCAATGTGCCAACCAAAATGTGTCTGTACTGGACGAACCATATGCTGGGCCCCTTGTGAAGCGGAGACGCACAGCTGTTGCTTTGCATGCAACCACAGCTGTTGCTACGGATCACTATAACACTGACCCTGCTGCTATTACCTGCACTGGTAAGCTTAGCCTGCCATAGCTGCTATCAGACGTACTGTTGAGTTATATTTGCTGCAAATTCAGATGCATATTCAAGCCATGCTAAGTACAAAATCCTGTTTGCCTGCATGCCTCTGCTGTCGTTTGCACACACATATCTGACCAATGTTTGCCGCCTAATGAACAGCTGGCACATGGCTGTTTCAGAGTCCTTGCTTGTCAGCGAAACGCCTTTTTGGTGAGATGATTGTCAAAGGCGGTGCTGCAGCTTGCATGCAGTCTTGCCACCAGAATGACCTGGTCTATGTCATAACATCAAATGCATCTCATTTTTGTTTTTTTCTGTTCAGTTCATTGCACTTTTGCTACCGCAGGTGGCAACGCAAACACTGTGTCACAGCAGCAGCTGACCCCACCTCAGGGCTGGAAGAGCCCTTTCACTTTCACCATGGGCCAGCAGTCAAGAAGCGTAGGCCATCCACGAAGCTTTCGCCATCCCCATCAGAATCTGCACATCCCAAAGAGTATCTTCAAGAAACCAGTCCAACTTGGGCGCCTGCAACTGACACAGCAACTCAAGGCACGTGAGAGCAACTTCAGTGCTGCAAGGTCCTTAGCAGCAACCCCCCTTAAGGCTTCTCACAGTGGCATCGGGGCTGCACCAAACCTGACATCAGCTTCTTTGGTGTTGTCAAGGCCCACAGCTGTGCAGCACGCTCCTGCAGAAATCCTGCAACGTTACATCTTGGCAAAGCAAGCTCAGCTTGAACAGCGTGCACAGCATGACAGCCAGATCAGGACTCTGGCAACATCTGGCAACGATGCCACCTCCTTGAGTGCGCCTGCTGCTGAGCATACCGAGAGGAGCAGTGACGAAGCAGCTGAGCAAGGCACCAGTGATGTATCTCTGGCTTTCTGGGAACGCGCTCCTGCTTATCATGGATGTGTTCAAGACTCTGATTATGAGAGGCTCCCTGCACTTCCATCTTCCACAGCTGTGGGTGCAGCCCCTTCTGCGACAGCCGTCATGGGCACTGATGTCTTAGTTGCAAACACCACAGATCCAGACACTGTGCATGCTGAAGTTGCATCTGTCGAGCCCACAGTTGCAGTCTCCCCTTCCACTGGCGCAGACACTGTGCTTCCTGATCTTGCAGCCGCCACCACTGCGGCTGCAGAGGCTCAACTTGATAATGCTGCAGCCGTGGCCACCACAGCTGCAGCCGTGGCCACCACAGCTGCAGAAATTGTGCCAAGCAATGTTGCAGCTGGTGATACCTCATCTGCAGATGCTCAACATGTTGACACCGCCAGAACCACAGCAGCCATTGACAGATCTGCAGCTGCACCCTTGGCTGTAGACAAGGAAGCTGTGCGTACTCAGCAGTCACCAAATCTAGCTCTGAAGAGGCAGCATAACCTACTTAGAGCAGCTGCAAAGGCACAGGCAAGTGGAGCTGCAGACGCAGCTGCTGACAGCGGTACTGGTGGCTGTGAGAGCAGTACCGGTGGCGGTCGCCGTGCTGCTGACAACTCCTTATCGAGTGAGGGTCACATGGCAAGTGCTGCTGTGACTGGAGGATATGGTGGCATGCAACAGGCTTCTTGGAAAAATGTGGGTCATGGGTCTGCTGAGCCTGGCAAAATGGGCATTGAGCCTTTTGCCAGCTTCCCTGGACCACCGGGGCAAGCCTCCCCATCCATATGTTTGCCTTTCCCTCTGCTGCCTTTCAGCGGAGGCATGGGCTGCCATGGTCAACCGGCTTTTGTCCCTGACCCAGCTGCAGCTGTGGCAGCAGCACTGGTCAAACAGAAGGCAGCTGCAAAGAAAGCCAGACCCTCCCAGAGGGCAGCTGAAAAGGCAGCTCGACAGGCAGCTGAGGAGGCAGCTGCTTTGCAGCGTGTTCTTGGAGGTAAGCAGACTTGATGTATGACTTTGTGTTCTCGACAGTTGCACAGATAATGCTATTTCTCACACAATCAAGACCTTTTTGAGCATGGAGCCCGTTCATCATATAAGCGCCATTGCACCTGACCACTGTATACTCTGTGACCTTTGTCGTTGCTCTGGCACGCTTCACAGTCTCGCAAGGAGCACTGTTGCTGCATGATGCAATACCTGCAGTACACCATTGCAGTTATCATCCTCAGCAGCATTCACACCACTGTTGCTGCATCATGCAGTACCTGCAGTGTACCATTGCAGTCATCAACCTCGGCAGCGTCCACAAGCGTGCTGAGGGATCCAGTCCATGCATGATAATGCAGGCAGAGTGGAGGCATTTGACCATCCTGCGGCGGATGCTGACATGGAAGATGAGTATGAGCAGTGTCCACCCACAGCAGAAGATGTGCTCCCTGATGCTGACATCAGTCATGATGCTGACCCCATGCACATTGACACACCATGTCCGTCTCGAGACTTAAACCTCAGGCCTGAGATCAGAGCTCAGGGGGTGAAGAAGAGGTTGCGGTCAGTTGCTGCTGAAGAAGCAAGCAAGAAAGCCAAGAAAGCTGCAAAGCCCATGTTCTCATCTCCTAGAGAGATTGTAGAACTCGCTCAGTGATCATCTGCCACCCCTCAGCCACAGCCGCTGTTGTCTGGAAACAGTGCAGGGCTGTCAGCTTCAACATCACGTGGGCCAGCAAGCACAGCAGCAAACAGCAAGGGTGCTGGCAATTCAGCAGCTGCTGTAGCAACTGCCGCAGCAGCAACTGCAGCAGGGCTAGCTCATGGTCCGCCAACTGTGGAATTGCAGACAGTAGGCAGCATGGGGGCAGGGCAGGCCCAGGGGCAGGGACAGGGGCAGGGGCAGAACAGTACTGGAAAGAGCGGTGGGCAGCTGGGGAGTGCACTGACAGGCGCTACCTTTGGTGTACAGTCTACCTGGGAGCCTTCGTTCTGATTGGCTGCTACAACACAGCATTTGTCAAGGCTATGTATGGCACAGTAAGCCTGTGTGGTAGCTGCTCAGAGCGCCATGTCAAATCCAGGACCCAAATGAGTTGTGTTTGGTGTGGGTTTCTTTGCTTTTCTTCAGGGCTGCCTAGCCGCTTCACAGTGCATGGATCCATTTCCTGCCGTTTTGGCCCAATGCTCTTGTTGTTAGCTATACAACAAACTTTTACTTGAAATTATGTCAAGTATTCTGGTAAGCATTGGCTTTGCAGACATGGCCGCAAGACCGTAGGGAAGCTTGGGCCCACTTCAAGTTTTTTGGTATAAAATCGCCTGATGCCGTTGTCTGTGATTTTCTGTTGCAGTCAATCTATGGCTGGCTCCTTGGTCAACACACTTCTTGAAGCAGTAATTCCGATGAGTATGACGTTTTGAAGTGGTCCACCCTCTGGGTCCTGTGTACGTGCAGGAGGCATACGACTTCTCAATGACCCTTGTACAAGAATGAAGGGTTCCATTGTTATCATGATCTGAAACCTGGCCATAAAGCATGCGTGGCTGAGGCAAATCGACTGCATGCAGGTTTGAGCAGTCGTGGTGTGTAACTGCAAACTTGCTGGACCACACACGACAGCGAATTACACACGCGATCAGGCAGGTTTGAGATGCACGAAAATGAGCATGTCTGAAGAACGCATGCTCATTGTGGGCTGAGCATTACACGCTTTTGCTTGTGTATGCGTGGTGACATTGAACGCATTTTGAAATAAACACACTCTCGACTGAAATATCAAACTCAAATCAAATATGCAAATCCAGAAAACAATGTATGATGGGTTTAGGCAATCTACATGCAGGATGGAATGAGTGACCAGCTGTTGGTCAGCACGTTGCCAGTCCCCATTCACTGCAAACTGTAGAAGATAGTGCCCGACACAGACAGCAGAAAAATGATATTTAGATTGCACGACTAGTCACCACTTGACGGTCTGTCTGTGCTATCGTGTGACAGTGACAGTGTCTGGCAGTGTCTGTGCATCCGAGAATGGGTCCTTGCCTACAGATGCTGACGCTTGTTGCTGCAGCTGTGCAGCTTGTTCACTGTGAGACAAAGCAGCCTCCTTGCTTGCCTCCACTTCTTGCACATAATCACTGCTGGTGGCTGTGGTGCCTGTGCTCGCAAGCTCATTAGCATACTCTGTGGCCCCATCAGCCAGTGCATCAGTTGCAGCAGTGCCACCTTCACTCTCAGCGTACTGTGCATAATCAGTCAGCCCTGTAGCTCCTGTGTCAAGACCAGACACTGATGTGTCACTGATACCTGTGCCTTGAGTGGTGTCAGTACTTTCAGCAGCTGAGGCGCTTCCTGCAGAGTCGGTCAGGGCTGTTTGACCCAGCCCTGCAAGACCTGTTGCTTGAGCGGAGCTTGCTGCATCTGCATTGCCAAGATCTTGAGCACCACCAACGTTGGACAAACTGCTCAATTGATCAGCTTCACTCCCGGTGTTGTCCAGAGCACCTTGCGCAGTTACACCCCCGGCTGCTGCTGCAGCAGCATTGCTACCAACATCAAGCCTCGAGGTGGTGCCTTCGCTGTTCTGCTTGAAGGTTGCAGCCTGCTGCGACTGATGCTGCTGTGCTTGCTGTAGCTTCTCTGCCGGGTCCAGGCTGGAGTCACTCGCTGACAAAGCAGATGAGTCTGCAGCACTGCTGGAGCTGAGCCCTAGGGTGGAAGCTGCGCCAAGGGCAGCACTATTGGTGGCTGCAGCATCCAGCCTTGTGTTCTGGCCTTCATTGTTGTTCTTGAACTCTGCAGCCTGTTGCTGTGCAAGCGACTGAGCTTGCTGGAGCTGCGCTGCAACATCCACAGGCATCTGCGACAGTGCCAAGGCGGCTGTCTCGTCTGTGTCATCCTGCAGATCCTCAGCAGCTGACACAGCAGCCGCCTTGGCAGCTATTGACTTAGAGCTGGCAGCTGTCACATTGCCTGCAGTCATCCAGAACCTCTTCTTCAAACGGTCAAACCAGCATCAGCTGTGGTTCCTTCGTGCACATGCTCATGTCTGCTGGGCTGCCACACAGCTTGTAACATCCTCACAACACAGGCTGACAGGTATGTGATGTTGCGTCAACTAACACTGTGGCGCTGGCAGCTGATCCCTTTGACCACATGCAGCATTGCAGCAAGGCAGACTGCCAAATATGCGCGACAAAATCTGCTGCGCAGCAGCACGGCAGACTGTTGACATGCGTGCTTGAACTAATGTTGGGTATGGCATTACCAGTGGCTGGGAGGCCTGCAGTGTTGCCACGCACTTGCTGCTGCCGCTGCTGCTGGGCACTTTCCTGCTGGGCTTGCTGCAGCTGCTGGGCCGGGTCCAGGCCTGCTGCCCCACTTGCTTCCCCTGCTGCCTGCTCACATCAATGCAGCGCCAATCAAGACAGGAGCAATACAGCCTCACTCAAGCTGAGTTGCCATCTCCAATACAGCTTCAGCCAAGATCAGAGTGTCCCCCCCCCTCCATCCCTCCCTCCTTGCCCAAGTAAGTCGCAATAAGTATTGAGGTTTGGATCTGGCTTGCAACTCTACTACACATGAAGTAGTGGTTAACAGCCAGTGTGATATGCAGTAGTCACCCTTCCTGCAGCTTTTGCAACACCGGAACACAGAAACCAACACAGTCATCTGCATGGTGACCTCCATGTGTGCAGCAGAAAGCCAGAGGATTGTAATTCTGCCTTTCCCCAGGCAGCTCAGATGCAACACAACAATTGAGCATGCTCAGCAGTTCTTCAGCCTGCAGTGAGAACTGACGCTGTACCTTTGCCATGGCATCCAAGACAACGATGTAGAGCAGTGTACCTGTGAGGTGAGAGCAGCCAGTCTGCCTGCAGAGGCTAGGCTGGCAGCATAGGCCGCTTCTGACACCTGATTCCTGGTGGGCAGGTCTGCAGCAGTGTAAGAGGTGTGCCCTTGCTTGCATGAGAAGGCTGACACCGGCTCGTACCTGCCAGCCAGAATGCTGCCCCTAATCTGAGAGTACGTCTGTATCAACTGCAGCAGCAAACTTGGGAAATGTTGCCTTGCGCAGGAACTTGGGTAAGAAACAGGTGAGTCTAGAGTTGTCAGCGTCATGTGAACTGTACATGCATGCATGAACAGCACACTGCTCCAGATGCCAACTTCCTCTGCGCTTCTTCCTGTGAGGCAACAACACGAAACAGCAGTGGGGAAACACTCACATGGATGCCAGCCATTACAGCAGGCAACAGACAGACATATGTGCAAGGCAACAAAGAAAAGAGCAGAAGGGCAAAGCTCAGATGGATTGTGGCCGTTTTGACAGGCCGTAGAGAGGCGCACCTCGGTGTACTTGGGGGACTCCTTGGCAAGGTGGGTGGATGCATATTGGGGGTGAGGCTGCTGAATGACATAGGCAGTGGGGTGCACAGCAAAGCTGACAAAGCCGGCCATGTTGAGGGTCTGCACAATGCGGTCCCTACCGTGGCCCCTGAACCGCTCATCATACCATGGCACGTTCTTGCGAGCTGAGATCATGTAGGGCTCGTAGCCCTGCATCAGGACAGGGGACAGTTGTGGGCTTTTGATGAGGATTGTGGCAGTTTGCCGGCATGTTGTGAGCCCACTGGATGGGTTGTATGAAAGCGCGCCTTGCTCTGCTGTGGAGCCACATGTCTGGCAGGCAGCATCACAGCAGCAAGATGCCCCATTTTGCAAGCATGCAAAACTTTGCTGCATGATGATCTTAGGGCAGCATCATGTCTTGATGCTGGACAGCATCATGTATTGAAAGTGCCCCCAATCATGCCTGAAAGTCAGTGGAGATGATGAATGAGATCTGTACACTACTAGGCGCATGTTTGAGTAACAACAATCAGGTACAGATGGCAACCTGATGCTCTGCCCCTGCCCTTGTGAAGGTCACACAGCAAACCTGGCAGAGCTGCAGCAGTACTGTGAGAAGGCATGATCCTCACCTCTTCAAATTTGGCGTTGTAGTGGACATTGGAGGTGAGCCAGGTGGTGTAGTCAGTGGCTCTTTGCCCCTTCTCATACTCAGACACCTGGTACTGGCGCACCTGCCTGTCCACAATGGCCTCCATCATCTTCTCCTTGCTCCCTGCAACACACACGACACACAATGGCCAAATCATGATGCTGTCAGGCAAATGCAGATGCAGACTTGGTTGTAGCATAAGGCAGGTGTTGAGTTTGTGTCATGCTCATTCGGTTGTGCAGAAGCTTGTGCATCACTGCCGCCAAGACTGTTTGTGTGGTATGTGTGACAGACACCGAGCCATGATGACATGCTTCAGCTGTGTGGGCTCGCTGGCCCCCTTGCAGTGCATTGCACAGCATCGTTCTGGTGGGCAGCACCTGCTGACACATTGCCAGCCGAAAATGCTGCCAGTGCTACATGCAGACCTACACTACATTTGATATGCACATGGCACATATTGTTGCATACAAAAGGCAGCAACAACCATTCAGCACCTGGCACCTGTATGCGCTATGACTAAGCAGTGTCACCAGCATGCCTCAACACACTGCCGAAGTTTGTAGACAGTTCCCTCAGGTTGCAGAAAGGTGTCACAGCAGGGTCTTGTCGTTGTGCCAAAGACTCTGTGTTTGCTAAATTGGCCGCAGGAAAGGTAGCATGGTTGTGGCTGTAGACAGAAGATTGGCTGGATTCACTGACAATCCATGATAGACTGAATGCATGTAGTTGTCTCAACGATAGCATCCAGCATGCTCCTCAAGCTCAAACTCTGACTGGTGCAATTTCTTCAGTGAATCAAGTTGCGTATGTGCACTGTGCTGAGTATGCTTGTCTTGAATGTAACATGTAGGCAGATGCTGACGAAAACAAGATGTTGTGGTCCATTTGCGATGCTGCATGATCAGGCAACTCTTGGCAGGAGCTGAACGTGCCCCATTGCTGCTTGGCCTGCCATGTTTTGACCTTCAAGTTTCAACCAAAGAAGGTACACTAACATCACCTTGAAGAAGGTACATTAGAATCACCTTGAAGCAGGTAGAATAGAAGAAGGTACACTAAAATCACCTTGAAGAAGGTACAGTGGAATCACCTTTGGCAAGCTTGAGAGCCAGCTGCTGCCCATCGGCACCACCTTGAAGGGTCTCAAAGGCCGGCAGCACAATGACTGCATTGTTGTAGAGGTACACCAGGGTGGACTGGTACTCCTGGCGGGCACTGAAGATGCGTGACAGCTCCTCTGGAGGCACAAAGTCCACATCCAGCAGCAGCACTACCTGCACCACTCAAGCACCTCACTGCCCCCTTCCAGCATTCAGAACTAACCATAATCTATGAATTCTTGCACAAAAGAAAGGATATCAGAAACAAAGTTGTTACAGAAAAAGTGTGCTTGTGCAATCGTCAACATTATCTGACAGCTGCAAAACACTTAGCCAGGCAACAAGGGTATTACAGCCAAAATTCTGGCAGCAGTGGGGGTCGCAACAAAAAGGGGCAGAGGGGGAAGGGGAGGGGAGGGGCCAGCAAAGAGGGGTGCAGCAGAGGGTACAAGCCTGGTGAGATGTACTTGATTGCTTGAGTGCTGATCTTGAAAGCATTGGGCTGCCATCATTCCTTCCCAGGAACAGCTCAATCATGCTTTTAAGGCATAAGCCTGGCTGTGATAAGTGACGAAGATGCGCAAGCACTCATGACCGAGCCTGCTACAGGTGGTAGCTGCTCAGTGGACAGCAACACATTGCTCAGTGGACAGTAACACATTGTATAGTGGACAGCAACACATTGCTCAGTGGACAGCAACACATTGTATAGTGGACAGCAATACATTGCTCAACAGCAGAGCCATGCGTTGAAGAGCCCCAGTGCTTTGTCAAGTCTCACCTCAGTCTTGACAAGCAGCAGGGCATGGTTGCGCAGGGCGTTGAAAGGGTACAGGCTGGAAAGCTGAGCGCTGCCCACTTCCTCACTCACCAGCTCCAGTGTCATCCGGCAGGGACCTGCAATCATTTGCGGGAATTGTTTTCACTTTCTACAAACCTTTGGGACTTTCTTTTGCATTCGTTCAACAGGCTAGTTAAGTTCACTTTGATCTATGGCAAATTGCATCCTGCAGAGGCCACATTGACACCTGACTTCCTCAGGCTGATAGCTCTTAAGCTCGGCATCTTCCTATATACAGAAGAGCACACTTCTGCACCAGAATGGGTCTTAAAGCCAACTTGGCGCACACTCATATGCGGCCATATCAGGTTGGATCAGGAAGGCTCTGCAGCAATGGTGTGAGCACATGACATTGCAGTCATGCATGCATTGACAAACACTGGCACAGGCAAGATGACTCTTTTGACTGCACCTAGCACAGCATGAACAGTGACAGCGATGGTGACAGGCATGACTTTCAGCAAAGTTGCAACATACTTGAGCTGACAGTGTTACATGTCAAAGATGGCAAAAGCCTGCAACAGTGTGTGGCATTTTGCAACCCTCTCCTTGCAATTTCGAGTGCTATGCAACAAGACACGAGTTGGGTGCAGGTGTAGACACCCTGTGCAACCGCCATGAACTCCAGGCAGAAGAATGCAGCCTTCCTAGGGTCTCGGGGCTTAACTGTACACCCTGAACCCTTGAATGCAGGTAGATCTATCTGTAAAGGATGCATCTGTAAATTTACCTGCATGGGTAACTGCATCATAGAAGGCAGCAAGCTTGGCCTTTGACTCCTCAACAGAGGTGCCATTGAGGGCAGCATCATCCATGGACACCAGCCGGCCCTTCACAAGAGGCATATAAGCCACAGCTGCTATAGGACCCGACCACAGCTCACATTGGGCTTGCAGCATGTTCAAACTGTACAGCAAAATATGGCTGTCAGGCTGTGCAGGAATGGTGAGTGCTGCCAACAGCAGCTGACATCTGTCCTGTGCATGTGTGCCCAACAACTCTGAATGCCAATGAAATGCACAGCAAATAAATGGAAAGCCTGCTCTTGATAAAGTAACATGACAGACGCTCAATCTTGTGCAAGCAACATGTTTGAGGGGTTACAACACCGCAAGATTGGTGCACACATAAGAACGTGCGCACCACCATGATGCTTACTGTGCACTCAAAAGCAATACAGAGATGGTCAGTGATCAATGGTCAATTAGGCAAATACACAGACATATTGGCCAAGTGGTGGAGACCAGGCATGGGTGTGTTGAAATACCTTTCCAAGGACAGCTGAGTGACCAGCGTGACATCGGTGTCGAAGCCACTCCGGCTGGGCTTCCACACTTGCTCCAGCTTCAGTTGTGGTAGAGCAGCCATGGTATCCTCTGTGCAACCATCCTACACACACAAGACAAATAGTTAAGATGCATGGCAGGCAACTCCAAGCATCGTGAACCTTGTTTGTAGTTAGCTGAGTTTGTTTTAGCTGGAAGTCACGAAAATACCAGGATGTACATGATCAGTGCACCAGCCCTGAAGTCTCTACAGAGGAAAAGCTGCGTATGTAACTCAACAAGCCTGTCCAGTTCCAAGCATTGCCTTGAAGCTTCTTTGAGCCTTTCACCATTTGCCAGTCAGGCACCATTTGGAGGACGCATTTTTACTGAGGCTGCATCAAGAACACGCTTGCATTGAGTCTGCATGCAACAAGGCAGGGAGGCAACAAGCACCTCAGTGCTGTTGGATACAAGATTCTTCAGCCCAGTAGCTGCTGCAGCAGCTGCAGCCCCAACTGATGCCACTGCTCCAGACACACCCTTATCAGATTCCCTGCCAGCAGGATCCTTAGGATGATCCTCATCTGTTGAGGAAGAGAACAGCTCACTTGCTGATGAGGAACGCTGCCTGTCTGTTGCAGCCATAGCTTGCTTCTGATCTTCTGAGGCCTTCTCTGTGACGTTGCTGTTTGATTCGCTGTCGAGTGTCGTGCCCCCGCCATGAAAGCTGCTTTTGCCTGTGCCCGGTGACACAGGTGCTGCTTTGGCAAGCTGTCCTTGCGCCACCTTTGCTACACCTTGCCCCTTAGCTCTGGTGAGAGTGGCTTGTGTCTGGCTGTTGTTTCTCTGGGCTGCAGCAATGTCAGCTGCTGAACTGGTGACATGCTTGTTTGTGGTTGAGGTCCCTGGTGTTCGCATCAGCTCAAATGTCTGTTTGGAGCTGCCATTGCCAACATGAACGAGTGTGTTGTCGTTTTCACCGCCTTTGGTGACTGAGATGCCTGGTGTGTCCAAAAGATTGTACTTGCTGGCTACTTGCACACCATCGCTGTCGTGCACTTCAAGTTTGGGGCGCGAGCTGTTGGGGTCTTGCTGAATGACTGTCATGGTGTCGCCCTGCTGAATAGCTACTTGCTGGCTGCCGCCATAGTCTTGGACTGCAAGCGTGCGATCTGCTAGCTGTCGCTCAGACGCCCTGTGTGACTTGTGGCTTGAGCCACCTGAATTTGCCTGTATAGCACCAGTCACAGTCAAAGCAAGCTGAGGCAGCTACACTGGGTCAGAAGCAGATATGCCTGGAGCATCAATCTTACCAACAAAATGACTGCAACTAGTAGAACGACACCAATAACAACTTTGCTTCTGTGTCTCTGCGCTCCAGGTCTCGGTCTGCCAGATGGTCTATGCCTCGAAGAAAACATGCGGTATTAGTTTGCTTGCCCAAATGGGTGTGCAGGGCAGTGTGTATATGATGAGATGTGTGAAATTGCTGATTGCACCACGGAAGAATTCACAGTTTCGGAATTCCCTCAAGTGCTGGTCTCAGCACGGGTGTCGGTGTCGCCGTCACACGACATAGTGAGTACCAAGACGACAGCGCTCTTTCCGGAGGCGGAGTGCTGTACTACTCCCGCGAACGGGAAACAAATTGCGGCACTCGTCCCCGCTGGTCCAAGCGGTGAGATCAAAACCTGCTCCGCGGTGCGTGTGCTGAACCGAAGCCGCGATGGCGCGGTGGGCTTGGCGCTGCACACAGCTTGCTTATCTATGCCAGAACGAGTTTCCGGAACAGGGTTGCTATCAACCTGCCGAGCAGACGCACCAGCGCAGCTTGCACCGACTCGGCCTGCTAGAGCAGTCAGCCATTCATCTTCTTCTCTGTAGCACTACATTCATGCAGCAAAGGACAGTGCCTCGCACGGTCAGGCTGTTACATCTGTTGATGATCGACGCAAGCAAGCTCAAACATATTGTCACTGCCGCATCTAGCAAATTGATGTTTTGAACATAGGAACACCCTGGTGGCAGCACAATCTGGACATACCCTTTAGTTTAGCTTAGAGTGCGTCAGCTGTGAACATTAATGTTTTCATAAGTGCTTTAGAACATTTGGGTATCTTTGT
>JAABUP010002233.1_pt1 | contig 38243 bp, 41 predicted proteins | sample 5559201 | NCBI WGS metagenome assembly JAABUP01 (sample SAMN10711887, study PRJNA513373) | rock metagenome | isolation source: Antarctica rocks | place: Antarctica | reverse complement strand
AGAAGAGCTTCATACAGAAGCAAAAAGATAATGTGCTTTAGTCTTAGGGTCTTAGTAAGCAACTAGACCATAAGACCTTAGTATGGGTTCAACTCATGACAAATTATTACTGAATTATACATTGTTAAATCATCTATTATTACATTATCTGCTACTATATTTATTACTGCATTATCTATTACTGAACTCTGTATTGCTATATTACTCATCATTGCATTATTTATCACTGCATTATCTATTACTGCACTGTCTATTATTAAATCTCATATTACTGTATCACTCATCACTGTATCACTTATTACTGTATTATCTATTACTGCATTATTTATTACTGTATTATCTATTGCTGCATTATCTATTACTGAATCTTATATTACTGCAGTATCTATTACTGTATCACTCATTACTAAATCATGTATCATTAAAACTCTCAGTGTTAAACAATTATGAGAAGTCTTAATACTATATAGATATGTATTATTCTTAAGATTAAATAAAACTGAATAAAATAATCAAATATATGACATTAAAGAAAAGCTGTTATTAATTTATAAAAATTTATCTGAGTCATAAGAACTGTTAACTGCTAGATTTAAAATCATTAATGAGAATACTGAGAGTAAAGACAGAAGAGATAAACATAAATAAAAGTGCTTATGAAGAATTTAGTGTAGAGTAGTAGTAGTAATAGTAGTAATAAACATAGTAAAATCATTTTTATCACTTTATTATAACATGTTGAAAATTGTGCAGTTCTGTGTTAAATTATTTTAAATTTCATTCTGAGGTCACATGACCTCAGCACACATAAAACTTAGCTAAATATTATTTTAACAATAAAAAAGCAATATAAGAACATTCATTCTGACTTTATTATGTTTAACAGGTTATAAGCCTAACACTATATACTTAAAACATTTTAATTGTCTTTATTCTGACAGTCTTTACCTCACTGTTCTTAATTTATAGTCTTCTTTTGTTCATTAATTGCAATTACATCACATTTAATTGACAACATAACTTTCTTAAACAGCAACATTCATTTCATAGCTAAACTCATCAATATGAGCAATTATGCTTTCTGAGTCATCAATATCAAGTATGTTTTTATGAATAAAGATGTTTGAGAGATAGTTAACAGCACTTTTGCTGAATTATATTCTTTTTTTCAATTCTGAACCTTCATCTGAGACTCTCTTTAAGTTGTTAATTGCTTTTTCTCATTTATTCTGAAGTAAAGACAACAGCAAGACATGTGTCACTATTGCATTTAACTGCATGAAAAACTTTAAGAGATTCATTAAAAATCTTAATGTTTATTTTATATAATTGAAGTTGAAGAAGTTATATAAAGTATAAAGTTTAAAGATTTAATGCTCACTATTTAATGTTTACTACTCTTTTTTCTTATCATTATAACAACTGCAAGTCAGTGAAGAATTATGTTGAACAGATTAAGATGTCATTATTATGTTTAAAAGAGATGAACTCTATCTTTTCAGATTAAATTATACTCACAGTCTTTTTAAACAGCTAAATAACAGACTATTTAAGTTTATGTTTCTTTCTTCAATGCTTTAGTGACTGAACTCATTGATGAGTCTTAAATTAACAGTACTAAGCTCTCTGTTATCATGACTTTTTGCAGTAATAACATTACATTTTTTAAACAATGTTCTCATTATAAAAGAACAGATTATAAAGAACTCATGTGCTGAAATAAATATCTGCATAAGAAGAAGAAATTTGAGATGACTAAAAAGAAGAAAAATGAAAAGTCTAAATCTGATGATAATTTCATGTTAAACTCAAACTTAACTTTTAATTTGATCTTCAAATCATTCTTAAATACAAAGTCTAGTGCATCTACACTCAGCTTCATGTCAGTCATTAATTAGCATCTTTTAAGTGTCTGAATAATTAATACTGAGACTTCAAATCATCTGTGTTCTATGTGAAAGTTCTTTTTTAGCTATCAGTCTGTTGTTCAGTTGTTAAAATTGGTCAATGAACCTGTTTAAATCATTAAAAAGAGTACAGTTTTACTGTGTTTAATATGCTCTGACAGTGACATACAGAAGATTGTTCTTCACAATGTTATGTATATCTTTTCTTCATCAGCTAATCTCATTTCTGATTGCTACATAAAGTTTGACAATGTCATCTTTAACATGACTGACTGCACTCTACATTAAAACAACAATATCATTAAACATGTTTCAGAAGTCAATGAGCTATTTTAGCTACATCTTAATGATTCATCTTAGTTTTATACATCTGCTGCAAGCAGAGATTTTAAGATTTCATTTAAAACATAACACTGTTGTTTAAAGCATCTTAATCATGTTGACATTGAATGTTTAGCTAAAATGACTGACAGCATGAACCTTACTAATTTACTTTATCTTCACTGTGAGAACATCTATAAAGCATGCATGAAAGTTAAGCAGACACATTGTTCTTATAACACTTTAATTAAGTCAGTCACTTAAATTCTCAGTCTTATTCATTCAGATATTGTCAGTTTTATTACATCTATCACATATAACAGTTTAAAGTACTTTGTTACTTTTATTAATGACTATATCAGGTTCATCTGAATGTACTTTATAAAGAAAAAGAAACAGACTGTTAAGTATGTTAAGATCTTTCTTATCACTATGAAAATTCATCTTTTAAATCTTTCTGTCAGTCATTTCTGTATCAATTATAAACACAAATACCTTAATCTTAAGAACTGATTTAGTTCTTAAAGCATTATTTATGAACTTACAGTAAGATACTCTCTTAAAAAAAACAGCATTTTTGAGTAAGTTAACTGCACTATTTATGAACTGACTAGAGCTATGTTTAAGAATAGTAACATGAACTCTTTCTTATAATTTAAAGTCATTAAAACATCTGTCTTTCTTAAGAATCATTTATCTACTTAATGTCTTAAGAATAAAATACTCTATGAAGCATGAACTGACAAAAAACTGAATCTCAATAAGCTCTGTATCTTTAGTATAACTGCATGAACACACATTTTTAAGAAATGTTATTAACAAAAAGCTAAGTTTAAAGATAGAAGTTTAAAGTGTCATTATTTAAACACTGTTAACAACTTCATTTATCATGTCTGACATCTTAAATTAAAAAAAGTTCTACAGATTCATAATTGCTTTATTAATGAGAGTATAAAAGCATATAAGAATATGACTAACTTACAGATTAACAGTAAGAGAAAGTTCTCAATTATTTCTGTCATTTTTGTTATTTCTTCTGTTTTAAAGAGAGTCTTTACTTTTATATCTTAAACATCTTCATTATCTTCTTCATTAGCTTTTTTACTCATTACACTGATTATTATTTCATCAGCTCAGCAGCATTTATTGCTACAGTGTTTTTAGAGTCTTCATACTAATAATGTATCTGTTATATCTAATACAGCAAAATTCACACTATCTGTTTAATATCTCTCTGTGAATTCTTTCTTGTTAACTTCATTTAATAATATCAATTATTCTTCACTTTTTAACTTTCAGTTATCATCTATTATTTCTACTTCTTTCAATAACAACTTAAAAGCACACATTTTATATGCATATACTACTATCTCTATAAATGACATCATCAAACCTACTACATACAAGCAGATTACAGACTTGTCTTTATACAATAAGTGAAAAAAAGCTATAAAGAAGAAAATATGCTCACTTAAGTATAATAACACATGAAATGTGATGACTAATTCACAGAATCAGCATGTTTTACAGAATCAGTGAGTATACAAGGTTAAACACAGTGCTGATGATTAAATTACTTACTATAAGGCTTGCTGAGTTATTAAGGAATATGAGCAGCAGTTTAATGTTGATTATAATCAGACATTTATCTTAATGATTAAATCTCAGATGTATAAAGCTCTGTTTGTTTTAGTGATACATTTCAATCTTAAAACAGATTAAATAAACATTATTATGATCTTTCTTTACAGTTTTATTGATCAGATTATCTATATCAAATTACTGCATGATTACAGACTATCTGACAATATTACATTACTAAATAAGATTCTTTATGATCTAAAGCAGTCACCTCATCTATGATATAAGACTTTATTCAATCATCTTATTTTACTAAGGTTTTGATGTTCAAAACTGAATCACAGTATCTTTTTAAAGAACAGTATTATTATAACTGTTTACATTGACAATTTACTTCTTATTAATAGCAGTAAGTCAGTCATTCAGTGTGTTAAAAACAAGCTGAATTTAATCTTTAACATGACAGGCTTAAAGTCTGTTGCTTATTATCTGAGTATGCAGATTAAACAGAATTGTACTGAATGCACTATTTATCTTATTTAAACAGTTTACATTTACAAGATTCTACATACTTTTTATCAGAATGAGACAAATTTAGTGAATACTTCTATAAATTCTGACATTGTTTTTATAAAGAAGTTTAATAAACAGGCTGATGTTATCACTATTTGTTATTATCAGCAAGTAATTAACTTACTAATGTACATTATGCTATAAACACATTCTGATATTGTCTTTACTGTTTTCTTCATTAGTCAGTTCACTCAGAATTTTAATGCTACTCATTATAACACTGTTAAATGAATCTTTCACTATCTAGTTAAGACAGCTACTTAAGGCATTACTTATAAATTCACTAATAGTGATTTACTGAGTTATACTGACACTGACTAAGATGATGATCAAGACTCTAAAAAGTCTACTGACATTTATCTTTTTCTTCTATTCAGAGACTCTATTAATTGATTATTTAAACATTAACAAACTGTTACTTTATCTTTTACAAAAGTTGAATACATAATGAAAATTCAGATTATTAAGAAAGCTATTTGATTATGCTGTTTTCTCTATGAAACTGGTTTTTGTGTCATGAATTCTGTCATTATTAAGGCTGACAATAAGAAAGCAATTAAGCTGTTTCAAAACTCTGAGTTTCATGTCTGTATAAAGCACATTAATATTCAGTATCACTTTGTTCATAAGGCTGTTAAATGACATCTTATTAATCTCAAATATATTTCTACAGCTGATCAAGCTGTTAACAGTCTTATTAAATCTCTATTCATCATTAAATTTCACTGTTTTCTCATTCAATTGAGTTAACTTATCAAGTAGTTAGTTAAGAGAATAATATCAGAGTGTATAAAGTAAATTTACTATAAATTCAGATCTTTTAAATCTGAGAGAGAGTGTTGAAAATTGTGCAGTTCTGTGTCAGATCTTATTAAATTCTGTTCTGAGGTCATGTGACCTCAGCACACATAAAACTTAGCTAGATATTATTCTAGCAACAAAAAAGCAATACAAGAATGTTCATTCTGACTCTATTATGTTTAACATAACACTTAAATTCTTCTGTAGATACATTGTAACTCAAATTATCATATATATATATATATATGCACTTTTTGATGTTTAAAGGCAGAGATGCATCAAGCTCAGTAGGTATCACATGTCTGATCTGGCTGACCCTGACCTGACCCATGGGTCAAAGACTCGGACCTGAACCTGATCTGCGGGCCGGTCGGGCCAAATCAAGTCGGGTCAGCGTGACCCGACGGCCACCCTAATTATATTATTGAACAGTGGCTGCGAAATACTTAACACACAAATGAACAGTATACAGTAGAGATGTTTCACAACAGTGATGTAATACAGTCACTGAGCAAGGTATATCAGATGATATCAAAAGCAATGCAATGAGGATGTGAAGACTGAAACTCACCATACTACATGTTCTCGTCCATTTCTCAAATCCACAACACCCATTTTCCAGTACTCCGCCAGATTAGAAAAGATACACAATGCCACTCAGACTCAAACTCAACGTCAATAACTTCCCGCGCCCGCCCCTCGTCGAAAAAACCCCGCGCCACCTCCAGATCAGATGGAACAACCTCCTGATCGCAGACACCAAAGACGCATACTGGGTCCTCGAAACGACCCACCCCCCCAGTATGTCCACTCCCCTCCCTCTCTCCCTCCCTCTCTCCCTCCCTCTCTCCCTCCGGTAAAAGCTGATCCCCACTCCTGTTGACCTGAGGTGTGTGGTCTTTGCCTGGCAGGTTGAAGAAGATGCACAGGAGTGGCCAGCAACATGCAGTCGGCGGGACGCCAATCTGTTCTTGAGAGGCGTGAAGCGCTTTGGGACCATTGACCGGTTGCCTGACATTGCAGCTGAGATCGGACCCTCCTTTGACTCCATTTCAGATGCAGCCAGGTCAGACAGCCATACCTTGTGCCGGCATTGTCTGCTGATGCATGTCTGCATTGTCTACTGATGTATGTTAGCGTTGTCTATGATGTATGTTGGCATTGTCTACTGATGCATGTTGGTATTGTTTACTGGTCATGCCTGAAGGCGTACATTCATTGTGCCATTGAGCTGTCGAGTGCTGTGATGACATCCCACTTTGTGTATGATGTACAAGACAGACTTTTTTACTTTTCATCATATGCCTATGCTCAGGCACATCCAGGCACGCTCAAAGCATGGTCCTAAAGACATTGTTTGGGTTTGGGAAGTATATAGTCAGACCGTCTTTGAACACATCCTCCCCCCCCCCCCTCTCCCCTCCCCCAACCTTTTGTCCATCATGTACCCTCCGCTGGCTAGCATCCTGCTGATGTTGTCTATACTCTCACTGAAGGGTGGCGCTGTGGAACGGGCTGCTGCGGCATTGCAATCAAGCATGCAAGATGTTTGCAAATGGCCACATGAGCGACCCCAGTGCCAAGGAGCCTATTTTGGACTTCTTTGGAGTCTCTGTGAAGGCTGAGGATGTGCCGCAGCAAGTTGAGCGTATGTATCTGCTGAAGAAGAAGGTGAGCACATACGCTTGTTGTCTTGCATGGTCAAATGGCCATAGTAACAACCTTTAAAATGTAATAAACGAATGAAATGCACGTCTGTCTGTTGGTCTGTCTGTCTGGCAGAAGACGTGCCACTCAAATTGACAACAGTATGTGCCAGCTGCAGAACAAGGACAGAGCAGATGACTGTTCTGGCTGCTGACATGCCTGTCTGTCTGTTTCTCTGTCTCCCTGTCTGTTCATCTGCCTCTTCCTGCAGCTGTACTTCTGTCTGTCCGCCTGTCTGTCTGTCAGGCAGGGCTGAGGCTGTGCCATTGCAAATAAAGATTGCGTTTGCTGAAGAACCAGATTTTTGCCCTGTGTATTGCATTACTTTACTGCCAATCAGAAGTCTAGGATGTGAACAACACACGAATAAGCTGTGCAGATGAAGCATGCTCATTACCTCAGTGGATCATGTCAGGTTGGAGATCTAGCTGGTGCTTCTTTAGAAGTGGCATAGACTGCACTGATAGACTGCCTCATTTTGCATCCTGACCTACAAGTCAGAACATGGCTCGGCACAAACTTTTGCTTTGCAGGTTCAGGCATTCATAGCCATAGCAGAATCGGGACTACATATCCTCCTGAGCGCACTCAAGTGGGGCAAAGCCTTTGGCTGGTCATATCTAGACACACTATTAATGCTGTTACAACTGTGTGACTAAGCTCTACATATGAACCTTAACCCTAAAGTCTTGAAGAGCTGATCATGCATGCCAGGCTGGATGCAGCACACTAAATCTGCTGGTGTGCAGATTCAGCCATTTGCAGAGCCGTAGTGCAACCTGAAGCTGGACATGTCCCTGAGCATGCCTCATGACGGAAAAGTTTAAACTTGAGCATGCCTACATGGGCAAAATCCTAAACCCTGACCATGCTCAACTCGCCAAAACCATATTGCAGAGACATAGCAAATCAACCACAGTGTACACACATCCACCTGAATCATTCATGGAGCCACTCGTGCACTGTGCAGATTGCGGCATGTGCAGAGCCACAGCCCAATCCGAGGCTGGACAAACACATACACATTCTCAAGTGAGGCAAAACCATATCCCACACAAGTTACAGGTCTGCCATAGCGCACACACTTCCACCTGCATCATTCACACAGGCATGCGTGCACTGTGCAGATCGAGGCCTTTGCAGAGCCACAGCGCAGCCTGAGGCTGGACATACAGCTGAGCATTCCCAAGTGGGGCAAGGCCTGTGGGTGGACGGCCAGGGATGATGCCATGCTCATGCTGGGGGTGCACTGGCATGGCCTGGCCCACTGGGAAAACATTGCTGCTGACGAAAGGTCTGCAGCAACAGCATGTGCATGGCATGATGTGACAATTTATGTTTTTGGGTAACCATACATATACACATATATGTGTATGTAACTAAGTGTTTGCGCATAGCGTTTTTTGCAATGTATGTCACCATGTGTGTGTATACATGTGTGTGTGAGTATACATGCATGTGGAGGTATATGCAGTGCTACCAGCTCTCATGACGCACATGCACAGAGCATGCTGAGTAGTATCCAAAGGCACTCACTCCTACATTTCTCCCATTTATGCTATCCTGGGGTGTTTTAATTGTCGGTCGTTTGTGATCTGGGCAACATGTCCTGATGTGCTGCTGTGATATTTAACCCTGCACACGTATGCATTTTATGTCAGTTGCAATCAGTGTCACTCATTCTGCAGGAAAGCGTAGTGTGACATGTGATCTGTCATGTTCTGAACTGTCTTGAGAAGGCTTGTGTGAGTGCTCACTGTCCAGACTGTCAATGTTGTTGAAAGCTGATTGGGAATTGTGTTTGGTCAGGCTGGGGCTGGGTGACAAGCTTCAGCTGGCGTGTACAGAGAAGAAAGGGAGAGCACAGGCCATTCAGGTTCATGGGGCGTCTGTCATGCTGCCTACTGGTGAGCCCTTCAACTGTCATGCTGCCTACTGGTGAGCCCTTCAACTGTGCCTTGGCGCCGTCGCATAGTTTGCTGCTCTGGTGTACCTTACAAGAAAATCCTGATCTGCTAATGCTGCCTGTTGGTCCTATAGTATGTTCCTTGTCTTCTACACTTTTTCTGCCTTCTGTTGTCCTCATGATAGATGTTTCAGCAAGCTGATTGAGGATGCTGCCCTTTTACATGCTCGAGAGCCTTGCCTTTCCTTCTTTTACTGATTGGCCTTGTGGTGCCCTTCCTGGCACTGCATGCATGGTCATGCTGCCATGTCGCAAGGCAGTCATTCAACCTGCAATTTTTCTGCTTGTTTGCTTCCCTTTCTGAGGTTTTTGGTATAGAAGCCTCTGTCCGCTGTTGCCTTCTGCTGCTCCATCATTGGCCCTGGCATGAGAACACATTCTCTCTTGCGGTCTTGCATAGAACATACTAGGTTGGCCTCTTGCGCGACAGTAATTGGTTGGTGGAGGCACTACCGACGCTGATTGGCATCGCTCTGTAGGCTAACCCACAATCGGAAGACGATGCTGTAACATGCATGGGTCAGCTCTTGGCGCACATATTGATGCAACGTTTGGAGACACCGGTGTTGTGAGTGGTGTTGCAGGCGCGCATTTGGAGACGCGAGTGCTGGCCCTACTGAAGAAGATGCAGTCTGCCAACTTGATGCCCCCTGCTAGTCAGCCCAAGTCCAAGCAATCACGCCTTACAGCTCACCTTGGTCCCAAATCAGGTAACCCCCCATCTGCCTCCCCGTCTGCTCATCTGCCTCTTCGTTTGCCAAGGCTATCTGCCTGACTGATGTGCCTGTCCATCTGCCTATCTTTTTGGCCCATACATCTCCCCGTCTGCCTATCTTGTTGGCCCATGTACCTCCTCATCTGCCGATCTGCCCCATACGCCTGTTCATCTGCCCACCTGCCTCTCCATCTGCCCAGCGCCGCAAAAGCTGTTTCCAGCACAACAATTGTCGCACCGCGTGTTGGCACGAACAAGTGTTAAGACAAATCCACGTCAATTGAGTGCATTGTACTTGCTTGCCGCCCAGGAGCTGGAGGTACTCTGTTGTGACTCTAGTGCACCCTCTCATGCTCAGCTAAGCGGTTTTGTTCTGACAATACATGCCATGAGCTTCTGCAAGTCGGCTATGCAGGCAATGCAAGGAAACGAGGCCATGACATGGCAGGCGGTGACATGGCAGATGCTAAAAGGCCCAAAACGTCATCTGAGGACCAAAGGTACTGATTTGCACATGGCAGCATGGCTGCTGGGATCAATGTTGAATCTGACATAAACAGCTGTCTGACATTGGCACATTGTGTTCAGTTCCTGGGGTCCTTTGTGCGCTAGTTCCAAACCAAAGCTCTCAGTGACTGCTTTGCCCATCTGCATCTGTTTTGAGGCTTTGCAGCCCTGAGCCCTTAGCGTGTACCAGCACTTGGAGCCTTCAGACTATGACTGGCACTGCTGAGATATGGCCATCCAAAGCCAGAGACAGCAGTGTTGTTTCTTTCACATGGCATAGGCTTCCTTACATTGTCCCCTTGCAGGTTTGAGCAAATGCTGAACCCAGTGATGCTTGAAGTGAAGAAGCTGCGAACTCTGCAGCGGAAGGGAGGAGAAATGGACAAAGTCAAGGTTCTGGAGAAGACCCGCAAGTACCTGGTAAGCCTATTGCTTTGGGATGTGGCTTTGAGGTTTAGGGTGCAAGCATGAAACACTTTCCCACAGCTGGGCAGCAGCACACTGATATGATCAATGGCAACAAGGTAAAAATATACAGATCTGTGCTGCAGATAGCTGTATAAGTGCATGCAGGTATGCTCTGGAGAGACATGACTAGTCCTGCACATACCTAGCTCATCATGAGCCAGAAAGCATTGCGATTTATTATTGTTGTTACCATTACTATTAGTATTGTTGTTATTATTTATTATTGTTATTAGGTATGCATAAGTGAGTCAACACCCTTTGAGCTGAGGGATGCAGCTTGCCATAGGTTTCCTCTTTCAGGCTGCTTACAAAAACAGGAATGGTTCAATGATTACTTGATTGACTAGTTAAGTTTATTGAATGTCATGCCCCAAACTGCACCTTTAGCTCATGAGTCCATCGAGCTGATCTTAGCCCTTGCCGTGAAACTGCAGCGTGCGGTAGGCGACCACATACAGACGCTCCCGGCAAGGCAAGGGGAGTCGGAGCGCAAGTTGTGGGCTTTTGTCTCCAGCTTTACTGAGAACAAGATGGATGGTGACAAGCTATCCAAGTTGTATGCCAAACTGAAGGCCAACAAAGCAGCTCCCTCTGGTAAGCCCTGGAACAAATGGGACATGAATGCAGCAGTACATCTTGTTTTGAATTGCTTCAACACCCTTCATGCCTTGTTGTGTGATCTTTTGGGTGCTAAGTGACCTCCTGACATGCCTTGTCCTTTGCTGACTAGATAGCTCCTGTCCTGCCATATCGTCCTGTAGGCTCAAAATTGTGCAAAGTTATGATGTCCTGGCCTGCCATGCCCTGGGATGCCCCACCCTGCCCTGCCCTGCTCTGACCTGCCCTGCCCTGTCAAGCTCAACCTGCCTTCCCCTGGTCTGGTTTGCCCTGCCTGGTTGCTCTGTGTCCCTAAGAGATCCAAGAAATCTAGAGAACCTAGAACCCTAGAGATCCTAGAACCCTACAGATTCTAAAACCCTAGGGACTTGCATTGCCTTGCACGGCTCAGCATTGTATTTCTCAAAGCATAGCAAGAGTCGCACAGTGCATGCGGCATCTGCAGGGGTTCCATCCAGTGGGGGAGGGGGAAACACGGTGGGTCACAGGGGGGGCGGTGCAGGAGAGGGCGATGCAGCCACCAGCAGACACCCTCTTAACCGCCCCAACAGGTAGCATCACTGCAGGCCTTGTTCTAAAAACAACCACCCTTTGGTTCACAAGTTTTGTTCATGCTGTGGATGAAACCCTTTTGAAAGTTTCGTATACTGTGGCCATGCCTTGTCACATGCAACCATATCTTCAGCACTAGGCGTCTGGCCTGATTTCTGCTGAATGTATATATAAGACTACATAAGAATTGCGCTGGCTTGGCTGAGGCTGCATATCACCATCCTGCCCCTCATTTGCAGCCATAATCTATGCACTCCCACAGGCAGCAAGCAGACAGCTACCCATCCCAGGGTTTGGACAGCAGGTTGTGAGGCTCTTGCTTACTTCATCGACCATGTACCAATGCCTGAGACACACTGTAAATTCTGATGCAGGGCAGAGAGGGCTCAAAGGCTAGGGAGGCATGGGTCTGACCCCCCTTCAAGCCCACCCCCGCCAGATGCCACGCCGCCCAGTGGGGGCAGGTCCTCTAGGCGGGAAGATGGCGAGATTATGGGCGAGTCCCCTAGCACTGGCAAGCATGATGGTGATCTGGCCAAGCAGCCATCTGGAAGGTGGGTCAAAATGATTAAACATCAGCGCAACTGTGTGGTCATGCATGCCTTTGAGGAGATATTGTTCTTCCATATTGTACCATGGTTGTGGCACTAGAACACTCTCGTCGGACACGAATTGGCAGTCACGTACATTGCGGTATAGTCATGGCTCAGCAGACTAGGTCCAGAAAGATTTTCGTGTGAAGTCATGACAGACCATATGTGCTCAACATGGGCCATGAAAAAGTTTTGAGCTTTTATGCAACATGCTGCAGTGATAAGCCACCAGAGCGGCAGGATAGTCTGCATGCTGAGGGCCAACGCTCTCGTCCCAGCAAGCATGACAGGGGAGGTTTGAGGCCCAGCGATCGGGGCGCATCTGGCAGTGGCCAATGGCAAAGAAGTGGAGAACTTGATGAACAGGATTGGGATGGTTCTCGAGATCATGACGCATACCAATAGCACGTAGAGCAGAGTAGTTATTTCTCATTAATGAAAAGTCGTGAGCTCATGCTTCAAGTTATACTAGATGAAATTAGTTGTGTTGAAACAGCACACTTTGACACACATCGACCGCTGCTCTGGTACGTCCTTGATGATAGCACATGTAAATGGTGACAGGACCAACACACAGCTGCTGAGTTCAGCGAATTGTTGTGAGTCCAGCTCAATTTTGCCGTCAACAGCGTCAGGCTTCCTGGTTCGCTCAGACTGTACATGTACTAGGAAACCCAAACGTGCAAGAAATCTTGGAGCTCCAAGTACTCACGTGTCGCCTGTATGCTTTCTACCTGTCAGAAGCGCACTTCTTACACCATCAAAGCGTACAGTCATCACACACGGTTGACATTGTAATGACGGCTTTTGACCTGAACACGCAAGAGTGTATTGAGTATTCGTGTCAAAACTTTGCACCGCAGTTGCCATGCACAATCACACACAGATGCTCATGCTCATCAAAATGACAGCATCGAAAATACACAACAGCAAAAAGAGTGCTTCAACAGTTCTTGCAAAATGATTCTGTAGGGCATCCAGACACGAAGACTGACATCAGCATCACTCACAGCTAACATACACCGCTATGCTACACACTGCAGCCGCAGTACAAGAAAAGGTTCATGCTCACCCTAGCTACTTGCTAACCCTTACGCTAGCACGGATTTGAACTGCGATGGTACATGTGTGCACCCATATATTGCATATGATCTGTAACGGATGTACACAGCCCCATGAAGCATACACTGTTGTGGCAGACAGGATCTTCCCCAGACCCATCACAAACCCAAGGCAAATACACCTTGGTGCCAAAGTATTTTTCCCCATCCAACTGCCACACTTCTTGAGCAACATGATGAAAGCCAACATACTGAGGAGGTACCGATGGAACGATGTCTCTGTTGTGTGTGACTCTCACGCTCTCCTGCATATTATATTCATTGTGGTCAGCAACCATTTCTTGAAAAACTCACAAGATGCATCTGCTGCTGTACATCAATAGAAGCTGATCAGCATCGCCCGCCTTCCAGCATGACCACTGAATTTTGACAGCCACACCAAGACTCAACAGAATCATTGAGCTCACTCATGCATGCTGACCAGCATAATGCTGCACAAGCACCACCACAGACCAGTGACAGTATACACAGCACACTGCTCACGTTGACAATTTTGTTGAAGAAGTCTTTGAAGATTGTGTTGCCCACACGAGGAGAGCCATAAGTGTAGACATTGACGTCATCAAATCCCAGGGTAAACTTGAGATCCATAGCGCAGATGTGAGCCATAGCAGCTCCCATAGAATGGCCAGCAACATAGAGTGGGGCATTTGGGTACTCCTCCTGTAAAGCTCTGACTGCTGTTGTGATATTGGGAGCCAGATCACTAGCGTTGTACGACATGAAGAAGCCTGCAATGCAGATGCAAATTCATTGTTTACATAGGCTATAGAAGGTCTGCAAGCTGGGCTGCCTTGCAATGTTGATCGTTTGACTTGGGCATGACGCAAGCATACGTGTGCAAAAGATCCATGCCATGTGGGTGAGGCAGAGAGTATTGTAGTCAGCAACAACAAGCTGTCCATAAAAGGCACACATAAGGAGTTTCGGCAAGCATGACTGCTGGTATGGTGGCTGTTGGCAATGTGTACATGAGACAGCAGGGTGCAGTTTCACAAACTGACCTGTGTGGACTAACGCTCCTTCAGAGCCAGGGTATGGGATGTCATAGTCGGTTTTCCAATACCGCATGTTCTCAACCCAGTTATACAAGCTGTGACTGTCTGTCCCTCTGAAAGCTACAACTATGGCCCCTCCACCCAGCTCTGATGCTGTTGAGTACCCCGCAAAGGCGAACAAATCCCATCGTATGTCGTATACTGTGGTTGTGATGTTGAACCTCCTGAGGCTGTCTGATTCGGTGCACCTACAAATGCATGGGCTCTTGACTATGGGAAACAGCAAAGGAGCCAGCATGCAAGCTGGTTCATCACATAATGAGACTAGCAGTGACAGCCAACCAAGAGATACATGATAATTCCCATGGCTGATGGCAGTAGATTGTACACTTGATGAAAGGCACAGAGAGCAGCAACGCACAAAGCAAGGGCAGCGAGCAGAAGACATCCATGCAGAGGCAAAACAGCACACGACACTTTTGCAGGCGCAAACAGACCTACTACTGTATGCAGAGGACACACCTACTGCAATTCCATGCCTTGATGTTGTTGCGTTCGCAGTAGGACACAGACGTAAGCTTTGCAAGCAACTGAGCCTTTGAAAGCTTGATGCCGGACTCGTTTATCCGGTCCTCAGCATCGTGCATCATCCAGGCAATGGCAGCAGGCAGTACAGGCACCCATGTTGCATTGTTCACTGCCACCGGTTCTGAGTCAGAGTCAACAGGCTGGAGCTGTGACAGAGCTGGTGGCGTGGGCTTGGTGGAATGAAGCCATGATGGGAGTAGCTTTGTGAGAAAGGCTTTGAGCCCTGACTCAGCAGGTGGGGTGTCAGGTATATGCAGGAACTGGTCCCACTTGTAGCCTGGCCTGATCTGAGCGCTGCTGTCAAGAGCTGCCGGTTCTTGAGGGTCGAGGCTGTAATCTCTGTACTGCTGGAGTTGAAGTTGTCGTTGAGGTGCCCCTTGACGATTGCCATGCACTGATTGGCCTGCACAACAGACAAGGCAAACCTTAAATGCATTTGTAGCAAGCTGCACCTGTCTACTCTCATGAGCCGTTTGATACCAACGCTGTCTCGCAGAACTGGATGAGAAATACCTAATTGACAGATCAGCTGCAAGCTCGCAAGGCTGAATACATTGACCGCTGTTGCGAGACCAAAACGCATTTCCAGCCTGATCACCGAGTCACACTTCGCACAGTCACGTGACCGGCCCGGAAGCTCAACACAATGCCAAGCAAACAGACTGTTTGACGATGCGCTCAACACGCTGGTTATGTGCCCGAAGGCGAAGGACTGAAAGATGCTCACAGACTGCCCGTGCACCTCAACGCACGTCAGTAGTAGCTGAGAAGGTCCACAATCACAAAAGTCCCCAGTTTCCAAGGACGACTGCTTTCTATAGCGATAATCCGATCGCAGCAACAGGCCTGCGTGGCTATGACAACGCTGCTTTCTGCACACTGGCTGAGGTGGAATCTATGCTGTTTACGGTCGTATTTCGAGGTAAACGCAGCAATGCGTCTGCCGTACAGAGACTGCTTAGTCACAAAAGAAACTGTTAGTCAGGCATGCTGTTGTAACATGCAAGAATGGCATCATGTTACGTAGAGCCAGATGAGAGGTGTTTCTGCTGCTCCATCGAACAGTTTGCGCTTTGTTTTTCAAGTCAAAGTTGGGAATCATACGGTGCGCAGGAAAGTTTTCGTTCCGACGTGGCGTTTGCGCAAGTGTGTGCCCGGTACGGCCGTGCAGTTATCTAGCGAGCCTGAATAACACCCCCCTAGCCCTTGCGGCTTCTGCCTCGGTATGCAAGCAGCTGCAGAAAAATACAGCGTCCAGGACGCGTTTCAAGGCAGCTCGGTGTTGATCACCGGGGCGACAGGTTGTAGTTGCTGCTGGCTCTATTTGGGCGCCTGCACTTGAGACAACTCACCTCATGTCATACTGCAGGGTATGTTGGGAGCCTGGTCTTGGAGCAGCTGCTACGTGTGGGTCATATCAGTAAGGTGAGTCCAGCCCTGAATACGTATCACACCACAGGTGCAAAGATCACAGCTGATCAGTGTAACGTCTGGGATGCACATATGGGCTCTGTAATTCCCAAGACGACAACGGCCGTACTCTTTTGCTACAAGTTGTAACGTCTGGGATGCACATATGGGCTCTGTAATTCCCAAGACGTTACAATCAGACAATTCCAGCTTTGCACTTGTTCTGTAACCTGGCCTTCTGCAATTTCTCTGTCATCCGGCAAAGTTACTGCAGGCATACCTACTTGTGAGGACCAAGCAGGGCGAAGATCCACAACAGCGCCTCAGGAGCTTGCTCGCTAGCCCAATCTTCAGACTGCATGATTGCACACAGGTGAGTATGCCATCTATGTTAGTTCCGACACCTTACAGATCTCACAGGAACCTGATCATTGCGACTGCCTATCAGTGCCCATGACGTTTTTGATAGTGCAGCTATCATCACACGAAGAATGTGCAACCAATGCTGTCATGATCACCACTGAAACCCCATGCATTCACAAAGGTCAAGCCTGTGATCCTGCAGATCATCGCAAAGCTTCAGATAGTTCACGGAGACTTGTCTGAGCCAGGTTGCGGCATCAGCACAGCAGATCAGACTCAGCTGAAGTCGGACGTTCAGTATGTTGTGCACTCTGCAGCTAGCATACGCTTTGACAATCCTGTTCATACCGACCTCAAGCTCAGCTATGTGGCCACCAAGGCACTGGCTGATATGGCAACTGGGGTGAGTGGTCCTGTGTATGTTGTCATGAGACGTTGTTGCACTGCAAACAAACCCTTCAATGAACTCGTCAAGTTGGCTGTAGTGCTATTGTTTCTGCTTACCAACGCATGAAAACAGTCATCCATAATGCTTTGTGGTAGTACAGATGCAGAGGCTGCGCTGCTTCATGTATGTTTCCACAGCGTATGCCAACGCCCATTCTGACCTAAAAGTGACTATGGAGCAGCTTTATCCTTTGCAAGATGCCAATGGTGTGTTGCTGGACCATGCTGCTATAACTCAATACCTCCTGTCCTTATCTCCTGAGCGGGCCCAGATAGAGGTGAACCCATTTTGATGCCAACTTACATTTGTACACTGGACATGCTGCAGCAACTTATGGTCAACACATCATTAGATCCTCTTAGTGCATGCCTGCTTGTTGATAAACATGGTCTTGAGCATGGGGCCTTTGACATTGATGATTCTAAGCACCTTTTGCACAGCTTTTGGAGTGTTGTGCACCCATCCAGCTCTGCTGACTGCCTTTAGGCCTGCCTCTGACCTGCTCTTTCTATTTGCACCACCACAACAGGCAAACTGTATGTGATACATCTTTGCAGTCAGTGCCTGTGTGTGATGCCCTGTCAACTGCACCCCTGCTTGTCTATTACTCATGATTGCTTATGCTTGGCATAACCTCTGGAGGCTTGCATCTAGTTGCACACACCGCATCTCTTTGTGATGCTCACCACCACGCCGGTGCTGTGACAGCAGCTTCTTGCATCATGCAGTGCAAGACTGGCTGCCTCATTCTTGCTTCATTTTGAAATGTGTGTGAATATATGTGAGATGCTGTTGCAGACTCTACATGCATGGGCACAGACCTTATTCCCACCAATGCAGAAACTCTGGTGCGTCATGTATAGGTTGAGAAGATCAAGCGGCAGCATAATTCTCATCAGAACACATATGGCTTCTGCAAGAACCTAACAGAGCAGCTGATGGGCAGCTACCACATGCGTCCCTATCCAGTCTGCATTACTCGTCCCACTGGTGTAGGGGCAATAGCCAAAATGCCCTGCCCTGGCTACATTGGCAACTCTGCCGCAGCCACAGCCATGATTTTATCCATTGCCTGTGGTAGGGAAGCAGATATGTCAGCAGAGCATATTTTGCATGAATATCCCAGTGACTATTGAATTGAGCATTCCTCTTCCAAGCAAGTATGCTCTGTATCACTGCAGCACCATGCCTGCATGTACCTCCTCGATTCCGGTCCCAAAGAGTGTATTAGTATACCACAGCCAATGTCAAGTAGTTTGTTTGGGCTGCACCATGTCTCACAAGGCTGGAAGGCCTGCTTGATGCATATTGACTGGGCCGTTAATCGTCTGCTCATCTCCCAGACTGTGCATGGAAGCATGACTTCACACCTTTTCTTGACGCATGCAAAGCTCCAGTCCAGCTCCCTGAATTCTGCAACTGAACCTGGACTGCTATATCAGTGGCAGCAAGACCTGGTCCCATTCAGACATGGCAGCCACAGAAGGTTTGCTGACACCTTCAGGCTTGGGCACGATTCAAAGTTTCCCAAAAGACATGGCGCAGCATGTAGTGCCAGGGGACATTGCATCATCAGTCATCCTGGCTTCCATGGCAGCCACAGCTGCAGGGCAGGGCTGTCAGACCCGCCCTAACATCACCCTTGCAGATGGCTTCTGTAGCACCCCCTTAACTGTGGGAGAGCTGGTCAGCTTCACTTGTGATTACTTCAGGTGAATCAAGCCCTGAGTAACACCAAATGCTGCAAGTGTGTGAACCCAGCCTTACAGCTCACCGCACACGACCCGCCAGCATCCATTACTTGCATGATCCTCAGCGCCTACCATGCTGAGGCTCCACAAAAGAAGACGCTCCAGCTGCAGCTTGTGGCATGTTGCTATAGTGCACCCCTGTGTGTGTCATTGGCTTTTGATGGAAAAGAAAAGAAAAGGTTACGCTTTTCTGCGATCATGAAAGGAGCCTCTTAATGCGGCAGCCCGGAGGCTTTTGATGGAAGCTGCTCCTGCATACTCTTGCATCAATCGCTGTGTTGATGCGGATGTACTTGACGATCAGTGCGGCCCCAGGAAAGAGGTTTGGCTTTATGTACAACAGTAAGCATCAAAATGGCATGCACAGACCATGAAGAGGGTATTATGTACGAGCCGAAACATGATGATCTGTTTTCAACATTGGATTTGGCACTGCGTCTGTTTGGCTGAAGCAGAATGATCAACGCTGTGCAGGAATGACCCATCATCACAGTATCAGTTTGGTGACGGACAGTACATGGTGCAATGGACCAGAGACATCAAGGAGTATGATGAGTGGTGCAGAACAGAGGAGCTGCACGTGCAGCAGCTGTGTCAGAAGCTGCTTCAGCAGGGCTTACCTAAAGCTGCAGCCAGGGTAAGCTTTGATTGCTCAAGCTGGCTGTTCCTTCTGTTAGTTTTGTTTGGGTTCATTCTGGCAGTGTGTGAACTTGTGTTTAACGTGGACAAAGCAAAGCTGCAACATTGGTGTCTGGCCTGCATCTATGCATTGTCAGAACCGCTGTTGCAATTAGATCATGTTGTGTAAGGGATACCAGGAAGGTTTTCCAGAGGAAAACTTACAAATACTACGTTTTTGTTAGATGCCGACCTGCACATGATGTTGTGAGGATGTGTAAACGCAGACCAGCGTCTGGCGTCGTGATGCAAAGACAAGCATTTTTGTGTTAGCCAGCTGTCATGTTGAGGTAGTGTTGTACAACATGCAACCCTGAAAGACACTGGCCGTCCTATTTATTGTTGCACACTGAAACACTGGTGGGTGCTGGCTATAGGCTGCAACTGCTTGGAAAGTATGGCAGATTTGGGCTGATTCTCGCATCTTTGGAGAACTGCAAAGCAAGCTTGATGACTCAAACGTTCAAAAGTTGGCTTCAAACCTAGCGGAACATGAAAGGGTGAGTGCGTGGTATGCTGCACGCCCGGACATTCCTACTGAAACAAGACATTCCCTTAGCATGCAATCAGGAGAATGCTGTCACAATTGTAGCAACAAGCTATTGACAATCTCAAGACGCATACATTATGTGGACACACATCTGATCACAACTCTGAATCTGATTATATTCTTGGTTAGCCTAGGCTCTGTCTTTCTGCATACAAGAGGTGCTGTATCACTGATGCTATTGTGATTCATGCCAAGCTGTTTTGTCATGGTGTAGGATGCATTGTTGCTGAGATTCACACCACAGACCACTGGTATGACCTGGAGGGAGTACATCAACTTGTACTGTGCCGGGTCCAAGCAGATCTTCATGCATGAGACCCCCAAGTACCCCTTACAATTTGGACCTGCAGCTCAAGCCATCAATCAGAGTAAGTCTTTTGCTCAGAGTGCACAGATTTTAAACATGCGCATTGTCTTACACATGTCTTATGTGTCTGACATATATTGTGTAAGAGACCTTGTCAGCAGAATGCCAGCCCGAAGTTTTGTAGGATCAAACAGTCCATGTGACATCCTCATGTGGTCATGCTGCTGAAGGACCTACTGAGACTTTGCTTCACGTGACCACAGCAGATGCTTCAGCAGTAAGCACAGTTTTACATCATCATCAGACTCACATGCCTCAATTTCCTGAGCAAGAAGCTGTCCCAGTGATGGTCGTTCAATCATGCTCACCTGCCTGTACCAGCTTTTTGCTGCACAGCAACCTGTAAGGTCACCAGGTGACGTGGAATATGCATGCTGTGAAAATGGCATTGTTGTCAAGAAGTGCCAGTGCCTTCTTTGCAGGTCGTCTGTGAAAAATGTCAGTGCGCCATTGGCAATGGTGCTTTCAGGCGCTAATGACACAAGGCAATATGCAAAAGCAATCCTGATGACCATCCTTTCCTCAGTGGCTGACAAGAGCTGCTGAGGACAAGAGTCGTGCTCAACTTTGAAGCATGTGCAAGGTGTTGCGAGTGCATTTCGATTCAGCCACTCAGCAACATGGAGCACACTGTCACTTCATAGGTCTGTCCGCAAAGTGGTTACAGCTTGCTCTCATGTCTGTCGACAAACTCTCATAGAGTCATTTGATTGTATTCTCCTTGTATTGCTGCCTATGACAAACCGTACCGTGCTTGTAAGTCTGCTTGCAAGTCTGTGTAATTTTGGTAGATATGACAAATCGTAACGCCTGCATGCACTACCAAAATTACACAGACTTGCAAGCAGGGTGTAGCTGCCATCGCACAATTGAACAGACTCTGTATAGTATGCAAAGTTGCAGGCAGCCTAGTCATACAAGCAGTTGGCCGCGCTTCCGCAAATCAGTTCGCCACAGCTTTGCACCACAGAAGCCACCTCCGAAAGCAAGACCCGCTTTGCTGCAGCTGGCGACAAGACGTCCGGAAAATTCACGCACAAACCCGAGCACCGAAACATCTGAGGTGCTTGTTGGGTACTGAATGTTGCTGCTGTGGCTTACCGAGTGGCCGAACACCACCTTCGCCTGCCTCACAGGACCCCTTTGCTGAGCTCGAAACATACAAGGACAATTTTGTGGACCGCTTTTTCATTGGATACTTCGCCAAAAAGATGTCTCAGCAGCTTGGAGGTATGGCGTCCTGCTACAGGAGTTTCCAGCTGAGGTCTTTTGCAGCCCAGCGCGGTTTGAATGCACAGACAGCAACAAGGCGCAGAAACAATTAATGCTGTTGGCTCCTGTAGGCGTTGCATATGAGCCAGTTTATGATGGCTTTGTAGAGCTGTCCAAGCAGATCATGGAGGGCCGCAGCAGCAAGCAGCAGCAACAGGCTGTTCTGGGTGTGCTGGACGCCTTGTTGCCACCTGATGCACCCACCACTTTCAGAAAGATCTTTCCTCTCAAGCAGGTACGACATCTGTCACAATTCACAATTTTCTCTGCCTGTAAACGTCACATGCTACAAGCATGCTGTCAGGAGCACAAGCAGGTATGAGCGCTCATCGGGTGTGTCTGTTGCTGGGCAATTATAGAATATGTTTTATGTGCATACTGCATGCAGCCAATTGTTACAGCATGTCTGGTGGCCGCAGACTGTTGAGCACAAGCTGATTGACTTCAGGACTGTTGAGCACAAACCTGTTGCAGCTGTCACCATGCCTCTGCAATGCCCAACTTGCCTGTCACGCAGTGCTGTTTTCACACAGTGAGCTGACATTGAGCTCTTCTCTTTCACTGTCATGCAGTCACAGGCATCTTCAACGTTTTCAGCACTTGCCCAGAATCCTGCTGCATGACATTTCTTCACATATCAGCCACATGTTGTGACATGACTCAGGTGCCCGCAGTCATGTCGTATGCATGGCTTGTAGCGAGTGAGATCTTGCAGACCCTTTTCACTTCATATCATCTGCATTGTCTGCGCTGTTGCAGTGGACAGCAGAGCTGAATGCTGCAATCACCCAGAAGTTTTTTGCCTGGCTTGTTGGCCCACTAGAAGTGCAAGAGGCTGAGATAGAGTACAAGGGCGAGAAGAAGACCTGGAGGAGTGGCGTGCAGATTAAGAAGTGCAGGTATCTGGAGCAGAGCGGCTGCAAGGGAATGTGCATCAACATGTGCAAGGTCAGTCTTACACAGTTTCCACATTCACACAGGAGCACGATCCCTTTGACACAGTCAGCGTAGGAGTGTAACCCACCAAACAGATTGTGCAATGTGTTGTCAGGCAGCACTTGCCGCTGGCAATGAAAGCATGTTGACGTTTCATGGTTTTATAGATTGTTGGCGTCCTGCTTTCCCTAGCTTTGTCAAACGGTACCATGTCACATCCTGCGACAGTGCTTGTTCACTGCCTGTCACTGTGTTGTAGTATTATATGGTTTGCGTCAGCTCCTGCAAGTTCAGCTGACAGTAATTGTGGCTCAGCATAAGGGTTGTCTCTGTGGGGTCACATGCAAACATTGTACAGAGACCTTGATGGATGCTCACAGCATAGCAGGCTATGCCTGCAGCACATGCTTTGCAATTTTGGGAGATCTTGAGTTTGTGGTTGCAGATTCCCACTCAGACATTCTTCACAGAGACTTTCGGATTGCCTCTCACAATGAAGCCTGACTTTGAAGACCTCTCCTGTGAGATGGTGTTTGGGGAAGCTCCACCACCAATACATTTGGATGAGGTGTACAATGAGCCATGCTTTACCAAGAACTGTGTGCTTGCTGACAGAGATCCCAATTTGCCTTGCCCCAAAGTGGACACACAACGGCGGAAGACACTCAGAGAAGCTGGCATGCTGTAGCTATATTTCTCTCAGGGCCTGCGTTTTATGCAGAGGCTGTGGCTCACCTCGTTTTTGGTAGATTTCAGTCTGACATTCTGCTCATTTCGTTTATTTTGTTCTGTGCAATTCTGCTTGCTGTGGATAGGTGCTGGATTGAGTGAGGTAGTGTAAGTTTGTACTGCAATGCTGCGTTTGCATCTCTTTTTGCGCAGGCAAAGTTTGCCTTGTTCTTGAGCTGGCCAATCCGATTTCAGACCTCTTCAGACGGTCGCAGCCAGATCAAAGGATTTGTTATAATTAGAACACAGATGAAGGAAGCATTGCGCCCGAGTGTCTTGAAGTTACAGAGGCTCCAAGACCACATGTTGCAGGGTGACGCTTGTACAGGTAATTGGCTTAGTGCTGGAAGGCACAGACCAAAGCTTGCACGTAGCATGATTGTGTCACACAATGGGCTTGGTTGCAGAGGCATGTCCTGACAAGACACATGTGCTGCGAGCAGGCTGTGTCATGCTGTACTCACTGTTACACTCTGTTACTGTTTGAATGAAACAGTGTAAACCTATATTGCAGTACTGCCTTTGCATCTCTTTTTGCGCAGGCAAATTTTGCCTTACTGCACACTTGCCTTCCCATGTCTTGAGCTCATGCCTTCCCATGTTGCAGTCATGCAACATGACTCATACTCACTCTGTATGTCTGGATGTGCGCCGTGTAAGCGAAGAGTTCCGCAAAAAGACTAGCCGACCTCGAGTTCTGCACTGCAGAAGTGCACATCGTGACTTTTGAGTGCACAGCTACCCGGGTGATAAGCCAAACTTTGCGGACATACCGTATTTCGCTGCTAACTCGGTGTATGTGATTACTGCTGGTTTCAGAGCCCTCAATCGGTCGAAGAAGTGAGCCTGCGCTTGGACGTCGACGTCGAGCAATAGGTCCAGGTCTTGCTGCTCGCAAAGTATACTACTGAGGGGTGTGGTAGCATCAATCATCGTCACAATGCTGTGAGCTCAGCCTGGTTCCGAAACTCTGTTTAACATGTCAGCCGATGTATTTGAATCCGCTTTAGATTTGGAGGTAACACATTTTGTCGAGGGACATCAGCAAGGATTAGAGTGAGTGGCTTCACTCCAAGGCGTGCGCCCCGCAGTTTCTGTGCAAGAGCGAAACGCATGCTGAGATTGGAGTTTTGCTGTAGAGATGGAAAGAAGGCTGGGTTGAGTGAAGGCAGAGAGCTGGGCTTGCAAAAGGGCTGGGAGATTGGTCAGGAAGTCGGCTTTTATGCTGGGTGTGTGCAGGTATGCAATTTGCAAGCCACATTGAGAGTGGGACCAGCTGTCTTGCAACCTCAGAGCCACGCTACATGTAGGCTGCTTCAAGTCATGCAGCCCACGAATATGACACTGGATGCGTACACTGAGGCCTGCGCTGCACATTGCTTGCAAGGGTAGATGTGGCGCCAGCTGCAGCAGAGAGATCCAGCAGCTTTCCCACACAGAGCAGACAAGGGCATGACCACGCTGGAGACCCTGACAAAGACATTTCCACTCACTGATCCAAAGGTGACATTTCTTGCAAACGTCTTACTTTGCCAGATAGCTAAAGTTCTCTTTGCTGTGTGACATGAATCCCACCATCTTGACATGATGAGGCATTCATAGAGATCCTTGCAAAGCTGCTTGAGACCTGTCGGATGTTTGCTACTGGTTTGTGCACTAAACCAGATCTCAAAAGCCACATGCATCAGGTCCTTAGTACAACATGCCAAAGGAAGTTTGAAGTGAGCTTGCTGCGATGCAGGACGAGCGCATGCAAAGTATGATGGAGGATATGCGGGGCAAGTGCAAAGCAGTGGCAGCAATGTTGGGTGTGCTTGAGGACTACTTTCCTTCTCAGAAGAGCTCAGCTGCAGAGTCTTTGGCATTCTAGCAAATGCACCTCAGCTCTCCATTGCTTGACAGGGAGGTGTACACAGTTTCAAAAATGCTTTTTCACATTTCTTCTTTTCTCCCTATTTAGGGACACACCGGTGTAGGTTTACCTCAGCCCTGTGGGGCCCTCTTCAGCATGGGTTGTTGCGTCGGTGACTTATTTGTCCTGACACGTTGTGCTCAGGTGCATCCAAACGCATGTAGCATCGAACTTATATATATTTTGATAATTCTTGTTGTTATAGGACTTCAGTGGACTGCGTAAAAGAGAAGTCTGTTGCAGGGGTGCTTGCAGTAATTCATGAACCCTGTATGTTTTTAGCAGACCTTGCAATTGCACCAGTAAGAGAGATCATGCATGATGCGGTCAAAACAGGCCAACAAAAATCACGTTCATGCGAAATCTAAAAGCTTGAATCGAGTTTTGTTCTCGAGAGCTCCGCAGTTGAGTTTGTTTGCACAGTCTCTCTGCCCAGCTAATTATGCAGGGGTACACATTATTTGTTGTCGGGCCTGATCAGCAAGTGCCTAGAAGAAGAACAAAGGTTACAAGGAACACCTTTGCATGTGCAAGTCATGACGTCTTGAGACGTTAATGCTGCCACTGATTTTTCAGACTTCTGTGCATAAATCATCACATTCAGTGGTGGAAAGTCACGTTGTATGTGAACAGAGAAACCCTGTGCCTCAAGCAAATCTGTAGCCGCCTGCAACCGATCTCCCACATCGTGGAGTTCCATCACAACCTGCAAGCATGCTGGGTGAGGGTGTTGACAGCTTGACATGCATGGGCTCGTGAGTTCAGCGACAGAACATGGCCAAAACTTGTGCTCACGTTTGATCAATTTGTCTTATAAACATGTTGCCAAGACAGCGTTCAATTGAACTTTTACAAGCACTGGCAAATGCATACTTGTAAAGGACCCAGCACCTAGCTGTGCGCGAGCACAGCTCAGATCTGCAGCTAATGGCGCAGCACTTGATAGCATTGCGCTGCCTTCATGTTCCTTTGCTTGTAGTCCAGCAAGAGCTGCATGTATAAGACAGGTGTACTGACATACCTGGTGGACATTGGCCCAATCTGAAGGCTGCACTCCTTGTAGAACCTCCAGCTCACTCCCCTCCACATCCACCTGCAAAAGAGTATGGGATGCGGGGGGATTTAGGTTTTAGCTTCATCAAGGTCAAGCTGCTTTACACAGCTTACATCATCCCTGTCAAGTTAAACCTGAGACCAAGGTCATCAGAGGCAAAACACGCACTGCTGTATTTCAGATAGGCTGTGAGACCCTAACACTGCACTCATACCTTGAGCAGATCTATGTGACTGATGTCGTGGTCCTTCATCAGCTGACTCACAGTCGTGACAGGGCAGACACAGTCCTCGGCGTATGCAAAGAACAGGTCTGGCATCATCTCCCCCTGCAGATCCACTTTCTCTTGCACATGGCTGGTCGAATTGCCCGGCATGTTGGGGTAAAAACGGATTTGCAGCTCCCCCAACTCAGCCCCCACTGCTTTTGGGACCACCCAAACCTGAGATGCCAGGCGGCAAAGCTAGTTCCAACCTTGTTTCACCCTAAGGGCTTGAGGCAGGCGTAAGGTCTGGTTTGCAAGACAGAACTCATGTGCACAGCAGGTGGCAGCAAATGTGCAGCTGTAGGCAAAAGTGCGCGCATACACACACATGTTGCTTCGCATTACAGAGCATGAAAGCTGGCACGATGGCTGGTCATGTGCCTGTGCCAAGGCTGTGTGGTAGCTAGATGGGACCCATGCAAAAGTTTGTGATGGCATTGTCAAAATTGTAGATTTTGTGACTTTGTAGCATTTGCAAATCACCTTGGCAAGCAGATCATGGCGTTAACTATTCTGCCAAAGTGCCACTCAACATTGCTTGATGTCACTGATCACAATGGAACTGCTAAACACCCGTGAAAATGGAAGCTTGTTGTAGCAATCAATTGATCAAATTTAGACCAATTGCATATGCGATGCTATAACAAAGTTTTGAACCTAAGTCTCAGGCTCAGACAAGGCATCTGAGTCTTCAACGTCAGTATCTATTGCCTCTTTGTCGTACATGTCATTGATGTCTGTTTGGCCCAGTGCTGCCCGCGTCTTGGCCTCAATCTCACTGCAAACACATAGATCAAGTCTCGAGAAACTCAGGTCCGCGCAACAACATGGCCAATGACAAGGGCATGCCCACTGCATACGACAGAGAACAGAACAAATTGATTATGCCTTTCAGCATTGTCTGAAGAAAAGCCCAAGCATGAGGTATATTGCGCTGCCTTGTGGCATTTGGCGTATGTACAATGACACACCTTGCTTGTTATGTAAGTGCAAACTCAGCTAGTGATGCCTCCCATGCCAAATGACATGGACATTTGCATGGCAAATCTAGGGAAGCAGACCTTTGCATGTCCTTGCTTTCAGCCAGTATGGCCATTGTCTTTTCTCTGCCCTGCCCTAGTTTCTGATCCCCAAAGGAGTACCAACTGCCCTTCCTTTGCACAACATCAACTCCCTCTGCAGCATCTAGCAGGCAGCCAAGACTTGAAATCCCGCTGCCAAACATAATGTCAAACTCTGCGATCTTGTACGGCGGTGCGCATTTGTTCTTCACTACCTGCAATGTCACATGACAAGCAACGTTGGGTTGCCGTTTGGTGCATGACTGCACACACGCTATGCAACATACCGCCACGCTGTGGAACTATGCATGGTGGCGCATGGCTTCCTTTGACCGCCTGTCAAGCACAAAGGTCAGCACTGGCTGCCTGTGCAACATCACACAGCTCGCAGTGCAGTACATCGTGAGCAGCGCCTACAACGCTGACCATACGGGCAGGAGTTCAGCACCGGAAGAGACATGCATCAACATTGCACCGAAAGCTTAGACACAGGGCATCTGATACACAACAGTCCAGCACGTAGTTGCATCAATAGCTCAGATGTGCAAACAAGGGCTTTCTGCAAGGTGCTCACCTTTGCTTTGACCTTGATACCTATGCCGACTCCGGCTGAGTCTTCTACAGTTTGTTTCCGTCTGACCTCCAATCTGACTGAAGCGTAGAATTTCAGTGCTTGGCCGCCAGATGTGATTTCTGGGTTGCCGTACACCACGCCAACCTTGTGCCGCAACTGATTCAGGAACAGGATGGTACAATTGCACTTGGATGCATTGGCTGTTAGCTTCCTCAGCGCTTGACTCATCAGCCTTGCTTGTGTGCCGACTGCAGCGAAGGATACTCACATTACGAATGCGTCTCTGATTGTTCACCATCAACTGCTGCTCAACTTCATCAAGCACCTCATGACTTGTCAGCAACGCTTGCCTGTCCAAATATACAAATCTGCAAACCAAGCGTAACCAGAACATCCTGTTGCCTGCTTGAACACAACAGTCAAAGGACGCATGTTACTGAAGGCCCTTACCCCCAGTCTTAGCCATTACGACTACAGCAGCAACAACAGCCCACACAGGAGAATCACAATCGTGCCTGCTGGGCAGAGCCACTCAACCAACATCATGAGGTGGTATGTCCCACCTTGGTGTGCGCCCATTTCACCCTCAATCTCAGCTCTCGGAACCAGAGCAGCCACAGAGTCCACACAGATGATGTCAACAGCGCTGCTACGCACAGTCTGGTCTACCACTTCCAGAGCCATCTCACCACTGTCTGGTTGACACAGCATCAACTTCTCTGTGTCCAGCCCAGCACGCTGCACAGCATAATCACAACAATAGCAATAATAACAACAACAAGAACAACAACAACAATGACAACGACAACAATAGTTATATGAAAGCTTTCCAGCTCATGATGAGCTAGATGCGTGCAGGGCAAGTCTTATCCCTCCAGAGCATCCTGTCATATGCAGCATGGCATACATTCCTCACCAATACACCTCACCTTCTGGCTATTCTTTGATCAATGCCAAACAATGCCAAAAGGGATAGTGTGATCTTTTCTTTTCTTTCTTGCTTTTGATGAACATATGATCACAGCAGCTGGCTTGGGCTTAGCTGCTGTCTAGTGGAGACCTCATAAGCTTTGTTATGCTCAATGTTGCGTACTAGGCAGGCCACTTGCCAAAATTTCTTTGCAGTGCATTGCCTTTTCAGATGTTGGAGATCATGCCCATGTGTTTTGTTGTTGACAACATGTTCACACATCAAGTTTGGCAGAACAGAATCTTGCTATGGCTGTGGCTTCATAACAGTGCTTTGGTACAGTCAGCAGCTGTGTGTCACATTACCATGACCATCAGACAACTGACAGAAAGCATCAGACAGCTGAGATATCCATCAGACAGCTTAAAACAACCCTGGCAGGTCACCTTGGAATACTGGGCGTCAAAGGCATGCTCTGCATCCACCAACAGAGCAGTGCCTCCTGCTCTTTGAACTGCTGCCATTGCATGCAACGCCAGTGTGGTCTTGCCACTGCTTTCTGGCCCATACACCTGCACCGCCATGCATGACCATCCATGACAAAGTTTTGTGCCAGAAGATGGTTTGTTCAGCCAGTACAAGTGGTACAAACATGCAATTCAGGAATGCAACTGTATGGGCTGGCCGTAAGAGGCTGTCAGCTGCTAATCATGGGTGGCTGAGTGGCACACTGACTTAAAGTCATGAGCGTTGAAACAGCAGCAGCACATATGTGCATACTATCAGGTGACCCACGAGGCATGACAGCATGATCAAGGACACTAGTAGATTGCACGCTGGTGATCCCACCTCTATGATGCGGCCTTTAGGGAAGCCACCGCCAAGAGCAATGTCAAGGGTGAGTGCCCCAGAAGGAATGCATTCCCTGCAAGCCAGGCAGGGAATAATAGCTCTGAAGTCTCTTGCACACACAACGCTGCAGGTGACAGTGCCAGCCGTCACAGATGCTTGTTTTCGAGGTAGCTCACATTTTTTGAGGCTCTGCATTGCCTAATTGCATGACAGTACCCCTTCCAAAGCGGGAGTTGAGGTCCTTCATCACTTGCTCCAAGGCTTTTGCCTGAGACCAAGAAATAACAGATTCAGTCTTGTATACAACCTTCAACGACATCGGCAGCTGGACGAGGATCAGCATCTGTTTGCCTTGTTTTCTTCCGCTCCATCGCCGTGGACAACTGTAGCTTCCTTCGATCTTCTGCTCAAGGCCGCTTTCGGAAGAGCATACGCTCTTCTTGTTGTGGCTTGAAGTCCAGCAATTTGAGCTTGATTTGCTAGAACTGTCTGCCTGAAGAGCCTACAGCAAGACCCGAGGCTGTTCATGGGCTGCGAAGCGCGCAATACGTTGAGGCGAGTGACTAAGGGTGTGCCACTGCACGTCAAAACGGCCATGTGATGCTTGTCAGCGCTTCAGGCTGAGATGCAGTAGTCGTGGACTGATGCGTGGGGCGATTCGGGAAGCATGTCGCGCGACACGTATCTGAGCTTCACAATGCAAGTCTCGCAACGACACCATGTTAGGTTTTGTTTCTCCGGAACGCAAACAGTGTGGCGGCAACCCTAGGCTTGGTCAACTACGTGAGTTATCGATCACTTTCGCCTCTGCAAATCAGATGGGACCCGCACGAGGCCGCGGACATGGCCATTTTAAAGCTTCAGTTGCCACCGATATCCACGCTGTATTCGCAGATGTATATGGTGACAGGTGGAGCTTGCTGCACCGCAGTCTGTCACAGCCTACACAGCACGTTGCTTTGCAAAACACCTTCGCATCGGGTGCTCACTTCGATAACAGAGACTGGCACCCTTCCACACAGCTCGGACCAATCAAGGTTTTCATCGCCGCTTGCCACAATTGGTATTTGTTTAAGTTGTCATGCGTAAATGTTGCTTGCCAAGTGCAGACCCATAGCTGCAATGAAGCGCACGAGAGCTACGAACAGCCAACATCAGATGCTCAGTCACGTTTGTTGTCTTGGTACTGGTTAGACGAGGCTAGTCTCCTCCCTGCCCTGATGCTTGACCCCAAATCAGGGCATACCGTCTTGGACATGTGTGCAGCTCCTGGCGGCAAATCCCTCATGCTAGCCTCAATGCTGTTTGACCAACAGAGGTATGCTCCAACAGCAGCCCCTGCTGCTGAGTCCCGTGGACAGCCATCTGCACAGAGCCTCACTGCTGATCTTGACAGGCAAGGGTCTGCTGCAAACGCCAATCATACACAGCATTCAGCAGCCAGTGCTTCAGAGCTCAACTTGCCAGACGGCATTGCTTGCTCAGCATTGCCACCTCTTCAAGAAGCTAGCAATGGTATTGGCAACACACAGCAAGCAGCAAGAGCTGCAGCAGCACTGGCAGAGCAGTCTACTCCAGATATGGCTGATATGAGTGTCAGTACTCCAGCAGCCTTGAACTCAGATTTGAACGTGCCAACCACACTGTCAGCTCAGCATGGTCAGCATACTGCTGCAGTTGGCTCTCTAACCTGCAATGAGCTAGATCCCAGCAGAAAAAGCAGATTGCAGATTGTCGTGAATTCATATCTGCCACCTGCGCTCAAGAAACGGGTCAGGTTAGAACTGTCACACTTTCATCTTGGTGTGACTGTGCTGGTCCACCATACCCAACTGGCAACGTGCAACATGTCAGAGTCAAAGCTTTTACATGTGACTATATCATTAAAAGCTATCATGTGATCATTCACTGCCGAAAGTATGGTTAGCTCATATTTGTAGTGATTGCTAGGGACTGCTGTATGTATGCTGCCTGACTTGCGGCAAGTATAGCATCGTTACTTGTGGCCTTGACTCAGGTTGTCATGTTATGGCGCCACTGCACATACATGCATTGCAATCGAACATATCCCCTGCAGCCAAGAAAATTCACATGACTCCTTTCAGAAATGAGTCATCGGTGTTTTGTCTTCAATCATCTCACATGATGCAATGTAGCTTTGCGACCTGGCTTGTTGCTTGCAGATTGACACCGCATGACTCAGCAAGGTACTGGGGCAGATTTGAGCCTGACACATATGACTGTGTTTTGCTGGATGCACCTTGCACCTCAGAGAGGCATGTCCTACAGCAGGCAGCCAGTGGTTCTGATAAAAGTGCCAAGCTCAGATGGTCTGTGAGACAGTGTGAAGACATGGCAGCCTTGCAAGTCAGACTGCTGACTGCCGCCTTGAAAGTGAGCAATTTTCTGATGGCAGTGGTATTGATCTTGTCTGTACCTGTGCCTGTGTGTCTGTATGTGCCAAATTGCAGAAATGTGTCCTGTTGCGACCTCATGCCTCACACCTCATGCCTCACACCTCATGCCTCACACCTCATGCCTCACATCTCATGCCTCACATCTCATGTCTCACACCTCAGACCCCTACCTACACACACTGCTACGACTTCCATCGTTCTACAAAAGCATCTGCTACTGTGATGTTCTAAAGCTGCTCATTTTGAGAGCTTGTGCCACTGACAGACTGATGGTTTGCTGCTACATGCGCATCTGCCGTTTTGGTGTTGTAAACGCTGCATGCCAAGATGATGTATAGTGTATCTTGAAAAGGTGTGTATGTCTGCACCAAAAAGAAAAAGCTTGTGCCACTGACAGAAGGATGATCAGCTGACTGCAGTGCACGACATGCGTACAAACCTGGGATGCAATGGATACAGTGCATGTCACTAAAGTCTTGCTTCTGTGGCTGCAGAGTGTCAAATGTGGTGGACATGTGGTCTACAGCACTTGTAGCATATCTCCTATAGAAAACGATCAAGTAGTGAGCAAGGCTCTTGCCCTGCTTCAAGATGAGATGCACATCAGTATCAGTCGCAACCCCCAACAGATGCTCAAGGAGCCTGTTAAGTTGCCTTCAGAGCCTTTCAGGGCATCAACCTCATTGGCAGAGCTGTTGCATCAAGTGGGGGCTGAGCCCACTCAGCATGGCATCATAGTTCTGCCTGACAAGGCTGGATCAGGTCCAATGTATGTGTGCCTTCTGTTGAAGTCATAGGTTGAGAGTACAAAACTCCACAAGTTAGGGTAAACGCAGAGCTGTGTGCTGGCAGGCTCTTTCTGAATGGCTCACATGTAGCTTCATGACATCTATCTGGGATGCAGGCAGCATGCATTGCAGAGTAGTATGGATAGCAAAGGTGCAGCAAGCCATTTGGCCTTGGACACATGTTTGATGTACATCAATGGATATGCACATGCACCTTAATGTTGCAGCCTCACTTGACAGGCAGATTGCAATAGTCCCAACATGTGTGCATGGCTCTGTTATATATACTGATAATATATCTTTCAACAGAAGCAACATGCATGCAGTCGTATGGCACAGAGGGCAGACTAAGTATATATGACTGTTACAAGCGGCTTTGCACACAAGCATGGGTACATTTATGCGCAGGCACAAGTACGTGCCAAGCCTTTCTGCTACTTAGCCCAAGCTACGCTGTAATCATGTATCAGAACAGTACCACATACATTCTGTACTTGTTGGGACATAATACTAGTACTCCCAAAACAGCGATGGTCTTCTCGCCTACCAAGTTTACAACTGTGCGCAAAACAAAGCATTTGGCCTCTGCATGTCCCTGCCAACATGTACATGGTTCTCAAGCACAGGCAGTGGACGGGCAGGCAAAAATATTGAGCTTGGTGTCTTATGTACTTGCTAGAACAGACATGCAGTGCACCATGCAGATATCTTCTGCACATGCACCATATGCCTGTAGTATCTACATACACTTCACAAGGGACGAGGGCCAAAGGGTTGTGACTACAAAAAGCTGTCTGATAGACACCTCTGATGTACAGCATGCATCATGCCTAAATGGGACCATAGCACCCCCCAGTTGAATTCACCATTGTGTCTGGGTTTGAAGCAAATTTGCCACAAGTAGGCTAAAAGTTGTGTGCTACCAGCTGCTTTTATATGAGTGACCCAAGTACATCACAGATTGCTGAATTATATTCCACTTGGTCAAGTGCCGCTGCTGCCGGTGCCACCACTGACTGAAGACGATTCAGACGACACTCCCCCAGTTGATCTGCAATCCAACAGATTTGGTCACAGGTCATAGCTAGGATTGTAAGCAGGCTTATAGCATCCGCATACCAGGTGCACTTACAGAAGCTCAGAAAAGAAAAGAAAAGACTACACCTTTCGGCGTCAATTTAATGAGAAGCCAAGTATTATACCGGGCTGCCCAGGTACAGAAGCTCACTTTGCTTAACCTGGCCATCATAGATGAGTACACTTTGCAATGGGACTGCGTGGTTTGCAACAACATCTACAGATGTCATGGAATGTCTTTGCACAGTCTGTGTCGTGTCAAGAGCGCCCAAAGGGGTGGTGCATGTACAAATCACAAGACTGACTACATCATAACACTGACTGCGTCATTCTGCTTGCCAGATAGCGAAGCCACAAAGGAAGTTCTGTTGAAACACACAAGTCCAAGAGTCGCAAGAAGTGCATGAATGAACACCCAAGCATACTGGACACAAACAAGCCAATAGAATTTGATGTCGTCTGTGTGCTGTCTACATCTGGCTCAAAGCTAGATGAGAATATGTCACGGCATACATGTTGCAGTCTGATGAGTCACAGCAAGTGGCCCTGACTGTGATGCATCATACCTGCTAGAAGATTGAGCACCACCAGAATTGGCGCCAGTTGTGCCGGCGGGTTTAGGAGGGGCTTCTGGAGCTGGGGCTGGAGCCCCTGAGCTGCTCACGTAGGTTGCAGCTGCACACATGACACGACACCATCAGCCAAGGAAAGAAAGGAACAGTCTATGCCGCTCAGCAATCATGACGAGAGCCGCCTGAGGCAGCAGCCTGGAAAACATCATCAGCCAATACTAATTCAAATACCTAGCAGCCCATCAAAGGCTGGGTAGATGCAAACATCAGACGAGGTAACAGCTAGTCTGTGTCTTGCAGCCTTCGTGCACATAAAAGGAAGCGCAAAACATAACACGTTTGTGCCTTAAATGACTTGCGTCCTGGAAGGCCGATGTGAGAGGCCAGGCAGCAACATCCTGTGATACATCCATGCAAGCAGGGTGGTGTTGACGCACAGGAGCCTACAAACAAAGATGAGGAGCGCAGCAACAGGCATGTGCCCGACAGAGGCACAGAATGCTCTACCTTGTTGCAGCATGCGCTCACGCAGCTGGTGAACCTCTTCCAATTCTGCCAGGATCCTCTGGTGCTCCAGCGCCGTATCCATGTCCGCATCAAGCAGCTGGCGGGAAGCAACACCCACGACCAGAATGCTCAAAAGAAGCACTGCTATAGTTGTGAACTTCATGCTGCAAGCTGCAGCAAGGCGGTTGGGTGTTGTTAGACAACTTGCCATGATTCGATGCAAACGCAATAAGCGTTCCTGTCAAATGCACACAGTTTGGGTGGCCATGCAGATCCCGTGATGTCGATATGTGGCAAAAGATGCTTTGTAAATGACTCATAGCTATAGCTCGGCTGCAAACGACTATAGCATCTGCATATGCATGCACGGAAGTGGCGTTGTGGACCGCAAGTCCTGTAAAAAGACAGAAAGGTGCACACGCAACTCCTTTGAATTGCATGTTATAGTGATTCAAGAGTGTTTTTCAACGGCTGACCAGACGGTAAGCGGATCTGAAACGCCAACGCCCAGTGTGCAGCGCTCTCAACTGTGCACAGTTGAGAGCGGGACTGTCAGTGTGGCCCTGAACGTCGCAGCAGCAGAAAAGGAGTCCTCAAGCAACAAAGTCAGGCACTGCGTGACGCCAGGACTTCTCCGCTGTGGGTGCGTTTTGTGTCGTAGCAAAGTGACCATTACGACTTAATAACGACCTGCAAAACGACCCTCAGGGGTTTTTTTGTTGTTTGTGTAACACGCCTACTGTACGCGTTTGTGTAACACGCCTACTGTACGCTTGTCAACGAAGCGTAGATCACAGCTCTACCTGTAGGTTCTGGTTATCGGCACGCCTGCTGGTGGTCAATTGTCTGTGGGTCCAGAGCCGATCATGTATGCAAACCCGCAGGAACGCCTTCTGAACGAAAAGACGATCCCGATTGTATGCAGGAGCTTAAACAGCGCGCAAACCTTGGTCTCGACTCGGACAGCATCGTCTCCGACCTGTCGTCTAGTGGACTGACTTTAGAAGCTGCTTTCCAACTAGCTGAGCTAATGCAAGCACAAACTGGCGTGTTCGCTCTGGATCTGTCTCTGAACCGCATCAACGCCAGCTCATGGGGAGAAGTTTGCAGGCTGGCTCGCAAATTTATGGACGCCGTGGAATGACTAGACTTGAGTCTCATTTACTTGCCACCATTGCAGTCACTCAAAGAAGACAAGGTTGCCGAAAAAAAAGTGAAAGACTTCAGGGATAGACTCAGTCTAGGCTCAGACTGCAACAGCTTTTGTGGGGATCCCTGGACCCGTAACGCTAGAAGGTACGATTTTGAGTATGATAGATGGTCTTGAGTGTCAGCGTTTGTGGCTGTCAGGACTTTTTCGAGTACAAGTGACACTTGTGAGTATGTTTGCAGCGCGTGTGCAGCCGGGATATGCTTTAGCTGCAAGCTCACTGAGCCAATACCCCACTTTGTACCCCAGTGCACACTACGCCCTTAGGCTCTATAAAGCCGCTCGTGACAGGTCCGTGCGTATAGCAAAACTGAACGTTATTGTGAGACAAACTCTCAATGTAATGTGAGTCTGCAGCAGTTGTGCAGCTAACACATTACATTGCATGTTAGGGGATGTCTTCATTCAGTATTTTGAAGTCAAACGCCTATAGTCCTGCCTGTGAATCGCAGTCAGAACATGTCGCGTGCGCGTCAGGCCCAGTATGCTCAGAGAGTGCATGCTTTAACGCCAATCTGCATTGGCAAGATTGAGCGGGTGGTCAGTGCCCTCCTGAACAAGTGCATCAAGGCTTTGAAAATGGAAATGTATGTTGTGCACAAGCCCTTGCAAGATCATGTCTCTGCTGCCATCTTCGTCACAGATTGAGGTGAGTAAAGTTAAGCAGTGACCACGTCTCACAACTCTGCGCTGCAGTTGACTTCGTTGCCTTGGATCAGTCTGTGCTTCATGATAGCTTTCTGCATGAGGAGGAGCATCAGCCTGCATGCTGCTGCTGCTGCTGCTGCTGCTTCACCATCACAGTTATAAGCAACGAGCCTGTGGGTGCCAACAATAGAAAACTTTTCAAGAACATGCCTCACACCCATCGTCGCTGCATTCATTGTATGTCCTGCAGATGAGAAGCTGGCACATTGAGCATTGCAGGGGGTGACAGATGGCTTGAAAAAGGTGACTCATCATCTGCAAATGTTTGATACGCTGGGCACTAGATTACACAATGAGTTAAAGGGCATGCGAAGCAACAATGCTTGGTTGTCAGCACTGCATGACGAGCGCTTCAAAACAGAGTCATGACTGGCACAGTGTGGGTGTATTTCTCACAACAGCCACTCGATACATTGATGCAGTATACTTGAGATAAGAAAAAACTGGGGGCCTTCGGGTCGCACGTTACAGCCTGTATTTGGGACGAAATGGCAGTACTCTGTGCGCAGAAAAACTAGATTTTTTTGAGATTCAGTCAACTTTGAATAGTCTCTATGACTAATTCGGTAGGGTTCGGGCCTGCAGAGATGCACTGTAGCTCAGCCTCAGACAATCTGTAACTCTGCCTCAGACACTCTGTAACTCTGATTCTGAGCTCTATAGGTTCTGCATGCGTATGCAGAAGAAGAAAAGTCTGCGTGCAGAGTTCTGTAGCTCTGGGCCTGCAGGTGAAGGTAAAACTTTTGGAATTTTCTGGATTTTGATAGAGATTAGTAGTCTTTTATAGAACTTCAACGGTAATACTATGTTGGGGAG
>JAABUP010002236.1_pt1 | contig 38250 bp, 7 predicted proteins | sample 5559201 | NCBI WGS metagenome assembly JAABUP01 (sample SAMN10711887, study PRJNA513373) | rock metagenome | isolation source: Antarctica rocks | place: Antarctica | reverse complement strand
CCTAACCCTAACCCTAACCCTAACCCTAACCCTAACCCTAACCCTAACCCTAACCCTAACCCTAACCCTAACCCTAACCCTAACCCTAACCCTAACCCTAACCCTAACCCTATTGTATTATATTATATTATTAATACTTAATTTATTAATAGTAGTAGAGACTAGTCTTAATCTAGCTATTAATCTACTTAAGACTAGTTAATACTTTAATAGTATCCCTCCTTATAAGTATTATACTATTCCTACTTATTAAAGACCTTATTATTATCTTCTTTCTTATTCTTAGTAGTTACTTAGTATATCTAGTTATTATATAAACGCGGAGTATTTACCTAGAAAGGCTTATTCTAAAAAGATAGCTTATAGTAGGGATTTTTATTATTACTATTATTCTATAAAGATATCCTAGCTATTATATTTATATTTCTACTAGTAATTTATAACTATTAGTAATCTCTAGGTAAAATCCTTACTTAGATATTTTATAACTATAATTAATTATTATTATTATAATTTTATAAGTTATAGAAAGAATTATTAAATAGCTTATTTTTATAAGGATTTAATAAGTTATTATAAGGTCTAAAATTATTACTATATTAGCTATTCTACTAATATAGATTTAAGTTAAAAGAAGGATAATTAAAATTAGAATTCTATTAACCTTATTTACTATCTTATAACTATTACTTATTTACTTATAATAAGGACCTTATTATATTTATAAAAGGCTTCTTATATATATTAAACTAGATATCTTTCTAATAGTAGAGCTTAATAAGAAGGCTATTAATAGTAGACCTTTTAATTAGATAAGGTAGATTCTATCTTAGCTTACGATCTATATATTTATATACTAATCTAATTTATATATCCTTTATAAAGATAAAGCTAGTATTTTTACTATTAAGAATAATTATATTAATATAATTAGCTAGGTTATAATAATTTCTTATATCTTTAATTATATAGTATACTAATTTAAGTAAAGATAATAACTTATCTAATAAGTTATAGAATCTTACTTTAAGACTCTTATACTATTAACTAATACTATTAGAATTATTATATAAGCTAGAGTAGCTAAGTTTATTAAGCTAATTAGTATACTATTTATTAGTAGTACTAAGTAAATAGGAATCTATATTCTACCTTAAGATAATAGGATTTATATTAACTACTTTAACTTAGAGATAGTTAGTAAAACTAAAGATATTATAATAGATATTATAATAGATATTATAATTATCTTTTACTTTTATAAGTATTACTTATAAGTTAGAATTAAAATATCTTATATCTTAGGGCTTAAAGATAGAAGTAGAGGTAGATAAATAAGGTCCTTATTAAAGATCTATTATAATAGACTATAAATTACCTAGTTATATCTAATTAAATATATATATAGCTTAGGTAATAATACTAGCTATTTTAATTTACTAGACCTCTAAGAAGATAGTAGTAGTTATACTTAGTACTAGTATTAAAGTCTTAGATAGTAGTAGTATAAGTTTAAAGCTTACTAGAATAATATTTACTCTCTTTAACTCGACTCGCTAGACTTAGATATTAATACTAAAATTATATTTATTAACTACCTACTTAGGTAGGAAGTATATTATAGTAGTAGGTAATAATACTTATCTAGTATATTATAAGATAGTAGATATAATAGATAATTCTAGTATATTATTATCCTTAGAATTAGAAGGTAAGTCTTCTAGTTATAAGTAATATATAGTAAAGAACTTAAGTACTTTCTAAGAATTTAATATAAGCTTATTAGTAGTAGGGCTACTACTTTTAATAAATAAATTAATCTTATATAATTAATAGATTACTTAATTAAGAAGTACTAGATTAGAAGCTAGCTTATTAATTATATACTACTAGTAAGGTAGAAATATAAGTAGGGATATATTACCTTTTACTTTAAAGAAGTAGTAGTAAAGGTAATAGTAAGGGACTAGGTAAATAGAAGGGACTAGGTAAATAGAAGGGACTAGGTAAATAGAAGGGACTAGGTAAATATATCTAGGTATAGTATTTCTAGTAATAAGGGCTTTAATACCTTATTATTTTACTTTAATAGCTAATAGACTAGTAGTTATAATAGCTATTTATCTAATAGTAGGGATAAGATAGTAGGAAGTAGAAGGCTATTAAGGACTAGTATTATAAGGCTAGTACTACTAGAGCTAGTAGTTCTTATTAATATAATTATAGTACTTAGTAATATTAGAATAAGATTTATAGTATTATATAGTAAGTCTTATAAGATTTATCCTATTTTTATTTATCTAGACTTTATCTACTTTATTAATAACTAGGATATTTATCTTAATAGTATTATTTACTTTATACCTCTAACTCTTTCTTTATTTTAGGAATAAATCCTTCTAGTATATTCTTTAAATTAGTATACTAGTAGTCTTTTATATTATACTAGTAGTTATAAATATATATTAATTATTATTATTACTCTAGCTTTTATTACTAGGCTTATTTTAATATTAGCCTTATTTTAACTATTTACTAAAATAATTAGTAAATACCTTAGATTCTTTAGTCTTTAAAAGTATAAATCTATTAAATAATAATATAATAATATACTTAGATTATATAATCTTAGTAAGGATATAAACTACTTCCTTTATATAATCTAGTAAACCTCTTTTAAAGACTACTATTAAGAAATCTATTTCTAGTAGAGTCTCTATTTATAAAAGCTTATTTATATACTTCTTAAATTTAGTAAGATAGATATAAGGGTCTTTAAATTAATTTAAATAAGACTTATATAAAGTAAAGTATATTACTTTTTTAGTAGTATAAGAGTCTATCTTATATAATAACTTTAATTTAACTTATATTTCTTTTACTATTACTAGATTTTTAATTATATTATAAGCTAATAGTAATATAGTAATATAAATAGTAGTAAGTACTTACTTCTTTAAATTAATATACTTTTCCTATTTATCTTTATCTACCTTCTTAATTAGTAGTTTATATTCTAGTTTAATAACTTTAAGTATACTATTAATTATAAGTAATATATATATAATAATCTCTTATAACTTATAATTCTTAGTACCTTTAAACTTCTAAATTTTATAATAGTAAGATATAATAATATCTATTATAAATAGTTCTAGAAATACTTCTTTTAAAACTACTTTAAGTCTTAGTAAAAAGCTTATTATATAATTTATATAATCTTTAAAGTTATATAAAACCTAGGCTTATAATCTAATAAAATATATAATACTTATAAATTATCTATATATAATTTAGATATAATATAATAGTATTATAATAAATAATAGATAGATATAGTTATATAAATAGAATAATTATTATAAGAAATCTCTACTAGTCTATTAAGGCTCTCTAATTAGTAGTTACTAAGGTTAACCTAGCCTAAATCCTAATATTTCTTATACGACCTAGTCGAGCTACTACCTAATATTACTAGCCTAAGTGAAAAGACTAGCTTGTAAACTCGTCGCATTTAATAAAACTCCGGTCTTCGAACCCTACCTTACAGGCTATCTCTGGCGTACTAAGAGTAGGAAGTCGGCTGGCTTGACTGACTTACTACTTCTCGGATAGGTGTCCTCGTATAGATGTCCTCTATACTCTCCTTGCATTCCCTTTGGGATTCTCGCTTTAAGGATTGCAACATTTCGGAGGAAGCCTTCATTTCGGCACACGAGGGACAATCTGACAATGTGAAAATCAGTTCCATATTAGCCGCTGCAGGGAGAAGCCTGCCGCTTATACACTCCCATGAATTAAAGTTTTATAGTCACCTTGGAGTTGGAGCTAGTTTCAAGGTTAACTGTGAGGTTTATATAAAAAGGGATGAGACTTCGGAGCCGCAGCTGGTTGCCGTCAAATATTTGCGGCTACCCAGTGTCCCAGGTCCAGAGACAGCCAAATTCTATGATGGGATAATGAGAGAACTTCGTGTCCTTACCCATCCACCATTCAGATACCATGAGTGCTTATTAGAGCCACTGGCTTACGGTTGGTCTACTGGCCCAGAAAAAGGGGTCCACCCGTATCTCGTGGTAGATTACTCCGATCATGGCACCCTCGCCCAGTACCTGCAGAGGATCACGCCACCTGTCGATGAATGCCGGCAATTGGCTCTGGATGTTGCTATGGGACTCCAGGCCCTCCATCATACTAGGATTGTTCATGGAGATCTCAAGCCCGACAACGTATTGATATTTAATTGCGCTGGCGAGCGATCACAGGTTGCTAAGCTTGCAGACTTCGGAGCCTCTATATTCGAGGATGACTTTGAGGAGGGCCCTGTATCATACAAAGGCACCTCCAGATATAAGGCTCCTGAACACGCAGGTCGACTAGGTATCCCAATTTATAAGGCAGCTCAGACAAAGAAGGGGTATTACAAGGCCGACATTTACTCAATTGGCCTTTTGATCTGGGAGGTCATGAACAACGGAGACGACTATTGTGAATCTGAATGGCTGCTGGAGGGTGAATCCGAATTGCGATTCTTAGATCGTATCTGCGAGATCGAGAAAGATGGCCTCTTAAATAGGGCTCGGCTGTTTTGCGAGAATCGCTTCCGAGATCTTGGACAGACAATTGTCCAGAAGACAGTTATGGAAACATTCGAAGCAACGTTAAGGGATCAAGCAGCTTTGCGGGCAGATATTGACACGCTTGTAGAAAAGTTAGCTAATGGGATCAGGTACGTTGCCAACCCTTCTAGTTGCTGCACATATGTTCAACTTTGTTATGCAGTAAGACTAGACCAAAACCTGTGTATCCTCGGATTCGCAGCCTCCCACTTTCCAAAGACGGTGATGGACCTCACCCCAATGGCTTGAAGCTCCCTATGGTCAGAACAAAGGCGCCTATGGACAGGAAAGCTCGTAAACAGCAAAGATCAAGCGGCGCTTTCCTATCAGCCCCAAAATCAGCCCCTGTTATCAATGTATTCGAGGAGTCCGAAAGAATAGTAAGGGCAAGGGAGAAGCCAATTTTCAAGCTTACAACGGCAAAGCCATCTGCCTTGACAGAATCCCCTAGCGAAGTCAAGGGCCTATCTTTACTACTTCAAAGGGAGCCAGCCCCAACGGCAACAGAATTCCGCCGACAAAGCTTCAACGTCTTCCAGGTACGTCATTTATAAAAATTTAGAGATTTACGCGAAGCTTACGATCAGGTGTTTGCGACTGCCGCCTTCCCGCCATGGAGCGTTCAATCTGCCATTTTTCAGGATTTGATGACGCAGACAAAGAGTTGTTACGCGGAAGTCGAGGCTGCTGACGCTCACTTCCAATTGAGCTTGTGTTACCAGACTGGCTTTGGAGTGGAGCCAGACGCGAGGGAGGTACTATGTCATCTGCGGAAGGCTGCAACTGTAGATCCAATCGCCGCATCCGTGCGGCGACGATTGGAAATAGCATGTAACGATCAGTCATTGATGAAGCTCGATTTTGCTACCGAGGTTGATTACGAGGTTGAACCATTGATGTCGAGCCCGCTCTACTTCTCGACTCGCCTCCGCTTACATCAAAAGAGCTTGGCCAAGATTACCGAAAAACGAACATGGAAATGCGATACTGTACAGTTCACATTATTGGGTCTTGGTCTTCTGGACTGCCTGTCCCATCGATCTGACTGTCACCAGCCGTGTGTCAGTTCGGACCCCCATGGTGTGATTTTGAGACGAGAAAATCTCCTAAATTTGGCTGCAGAAGTTGGGAACCCTACCCTAATCCATACACTCATTTCCAATGAGAGGTGGAGTGAAGCAGAACTTAGGTCTGCTCTACTGAAAGCTTGCGAATATGGAAACTTTGTCGCTACAGAGCTCCTATCCGTGCACTGTCCGCAGCTACCATTTACAAGTGACAAAATCTCACCTCTACACTGGTTAATAATGTTCGACCAAGACGAAGCCCGACGATTGGCTGTTTTGTTGGTCCTTGGATCCGGTGGTGATATAGAGAACGCAAATGGTATCTGCAAAGATTTGGTCAACGTAATGCCACCGCCTGGCAGTGATCCGATCATATTTCCAGAGCACTGCCTTCAACTTGCTGGATCACCCCTCCACTGGGCCGTTGGCGCGCGGAATCTCGCTCTAGTCACAATACTAGTCGAGCTTGGTGCGAATGCATACCAGCGCTGGTCTCCCAACCGAGCACCAGAAAATGATTATCCAAGTCACCAGCATCCTGGTTTTACACCGCTTGAGCTAGCTGTTGCCTGGCATATGCCTGAGATTGTCGATGCCTTTTGGAAACGTACGCCGAGTTCTCTCCGGATAGATCTCTTAGAATCATCAGATGTGCCCCACTACCTAGGTCAGCTCTCTCTACCATTCCTCCGGTACATCATACACGGTGCAAACCACGTTCACGCATTCAATGATACAATCCATACTCTTCAAGCTTTCGCTTTCGACCTTTGCCGTCGAAATAAACAGGGACAGTCGGTTTTAATGGCTGCTTTGGGAGATCCAGATCAAGATATATACATGCTTCAGGGTATTCTAGCAGCAAGTGGTAGTGCTGAAAGGGTCACTTCAGATGGCAAGAATGCAGTGACCTTGGTCGCCGCCACAAGCTTAAGGCGACAGAATAATCCTCAGAGAATGGAACTTGCAATGAAAATGACTACCGATATCAATGATACAGATGACTCGGGTTGGAACGCATTACACTACCTATCAGTTGAGGATAACGCTACATTGTGCAAAATGATACTGCGACATGGGAATCTTGACATCAACAGACAGAACGCCAAGGGAGCCTCCGCTGTCCATCTGGCAGCAACGTTCAATGCAGCTACAGTCTTGGTGCTCTTGCTTCACAGCGGCGCTGATATTGAGACTTGGGACCAGGATGGATATACCCCATTGGCCCTGGCTATACTGAATCGTCGGAGGTCTGCCATAAGATTCCTTGTTGAAGCGGGCGCAAACACATTTCTACGAAATGGTGAAGGCGCTTCTAAGATCGGCGCACTCCACATTGCAGTCTCTGGACCCAGTTCGTTGGACAGTATTGCCGCTCATCTTCTGGAAACGTATCCGGTTTTCGGTAGCTCATCTCACTTGAATCTAGTGGACGGATTTGGTTGGACGCCCCTTCATCGAGCCGCGTATTTTGGTGATTACGAGGGTGTTGCCGCTTTGTTGAGCTATGGTGCTGATAGCGAGGCTCAATGTTGTCGTCGCTTTCCCATTGCTCCAGGGCGAACAGCATTCGATGTGGCCTCTAATTTACTCCAAAAGATCAGCACTGATTCCGGTCTCGGCTCTGATCACGCTTCAATTATAAAAGGAGGTGCAGTAGCCATTGCTGCTTTCAGACTACGTCTTGAAGAGGTCAAGCTGATTTTGACGCAAAAGCGTGGGGTATGATGTGGAACGAAGATTCCGTACTTTTTTAGGAAGCCCATGTTCTTCCGATGAAGCTTAACCAAGAACAATCAGAGCCCATTTTCTTGCTGCCCGCTTGTTCATGGGATATTGCCAATAAAAACCACCATTACCGCACAGAAACTGTTTCAATATTAGTCGTTCATCACAAATGGGTGGTGTGGAGAACATCACTCTTACGTTGCTGTAGCAGTGAATATCTCATAATTACGGGACTTGGTGAACAATGCAAGAACTGATGAAAAGCCAGCAGTACATAAGGTGAGAACCCAAAGTCTCGCAGGCATTGACTTGGTGTTGTAGAGAGCGATGATAGGAATTGAAAGTAAGGCAACCGCTAATATTATTGTGAGAAACCGTGAAAGTCGCACAACCCGAGACGCGGTAAACATGATCACATGGTCGTCTGTTGTTTTGTTCGCATCGTCCTAGATGAGCTAAGGTATTAATGAGGGACGTTGATCCCGGTACGCGTGGGTAGCTGACCGCACTGGTGAGTAACTTTGAGCATCGTTACTTGGTTATACTCAGACTTATCTCAAGAAAGATTTCGTACCATAGGTAGGCCCCAGCGATGGAGAAGAGCACCAATTTCCGCCACAACTACGTCAAGTCCTCCCTGATCGTTCTGGTCGCTGGGCGCTATGAGATCGTCCCAATCATTGAGGAAGGAAGACTCTGCCATCGTCAAAGGCTTATTGCCTTCTAGCCATTTGGCGACACTTTCGATGTTGCGCTGTTTTGGTCTTACACGCTCGAGTTGCCGGCAGTATATCTCCAGGGTTTCATCTGTTGATCTTTCCGTCAACATCAGGCTTCTTCATTAGGTCCAGAACGATCCCTATACCGTAAGCGGGCAATTTAGCCTCGACCTCTGCTAGTAAGGCTTTTCGGGCTAGATTCTTGTCGTCTCTCCTTGAGTTCAAATGATATGGTGTTTGCTCCTCTGCATCCAGCTCTTGGAGCCTTTGTTCCATTGCGATAAGCTGATCTTGTTTATGCAGAAGAATGCGTGCATGTAATTCTCCAAAGCGTCTGAAAAGGGCGAAGTTCTTATCACTAGCAATGAATGCCGAAAGTCGTGGGTAACCGGATCGGCGGCTCTCGACAGCAAGATATAAGTCATCACTACAATCAAATTACATAGGCTACTAACTCTTGCTTGGATGATGTATGAAACAGCGCCTCGATCTACGAATGGCTGGTATATAATCTTACTTGCACCAAAAGAATCAGTTGCAAAGGATCGCTTGACATTGAAGCAGCGTGAAGACGAATGCATCTGATTGCAGAATAATACTCACGAGCCTGCCGCTGAATAAATCTCACCGGGTGTGAGGCACTCGTTCCATCTGGTGGGGCTATATTCGAGCCATTTTCAGACATTTCGGTGATGACTTGAGCCAGTTTGGTATTCAAGGCCACATTGCTCAATGCTAAAGCTAGGGTGGATGCCATTCTTCGATTATGCCGGAGCACTTTCATATATCTCGACTATTTTCGCCTCACAATCCCGTTGCATCATGTGGTTGGCACAGCTATCGACGCCAAGTTGGGCTCAGAGGACATAACACGTGTATACATGCAATTGGTGGGCCAAGACAAGGCGCAGTCTAGTGCCGATCTCTCACCAATCGCTTCATTATCCAGAATCGCATTACTGTACGGAGGTTGTGAATATGTGAGGGTGCTTGCAGCCGTTTACTCTCCAGAGTTATACCTGTACTTGATTGAGCGAGCGACCCTTCAGGATAGCCTGATTACAGAAGGACCTTTCGTAAGACGACGCAGCCTGAGCAACAATCCATGGATGCACCTGTGGATAATAGACATAATCGGGCATACAATTTAGACAGAATGCGAATTGAGCGAGAAGATGATATAAAAGATTACACCCTACATTATTGACTACCCTGGAGTTTGTACTGTCTTTCTGACTTTTAAGACAGTGCTGCGTAGCTCACATAATCCGTTACGTGGCGCGCACTACCAATCTCTCCTCAGTCACAGTAGTCGGGTGCTCCTGCCCATTATCCACCCGCTTGATCTTGTATTGTTTATCGCCCATACTCGCCGATACCGTGTACGGTCCAGCCGGCTGGCTTTGCCCGGGAACTACCAGATACACCACTTCATTGACAGCATAGAGAGATGGTAATGGAAACTGTGCCTGGCGTAAGTCTTGCACCAGGCTTACGCTATAGTTCTCAGACTTTCTCATACCGCGATATTGCTGTTCTGATATTCAGTAACCCTTGAGCGGTACTTGAACGATCCAGGTACAGCCTTAGAGAAGCGTTGATCGGCCTGAATTCCTATGTATCAGTACGACCTGCTCTTGACGCTATCTAAGGAGCTTGGTAGCTGCTTACCGAGTCAGACCCCTCGCTATCGCTATCAAGCGCTTGATTCATAGATTTCGTCCGCCCGCGGCCTGTACTAGACCTCAAAGCAGACATGCTGGGAATAGAATTGTTTCTGCCAACGGGTCCTCAGGGTGGCAGAAGATGAAGAGCTCACTAGTCACTGTTAAGACAGAGTTCCAAAAGAATTGAAGGAAGTAGCGAAATGGGAAGATCTTTACGAAGCCTTGGGGTCACCGGAAGCCTGCAAGGCTACCTGGTAAGGCGAGATGCATAAGGCAAAAGCAGGCCATTTCAGGAACTACCCCGCAGCTTATGTACCGATACCATGATGAACGCTTCTTTTTGGACGTTTACTTCCTCAAGGCTGATACTTTGGGATGTCTGCAGAAATAGACTTTTCCAAGCAGTTTTACGAAAACAGCCAGAAATTCTTTTCCGAAGGAGTGGAATATGCAAGCGTTACGGCTTTGCTTCTGTACTGGGAGGAAAATGACATCAGCCCTGAACAGGAAGTCAATACATTTCGCGAGCTTCTAGAACAGGATTTTGGATACTCTTCGTTAACATTCCTTATCCCATCCCATCGCGCTCAACAAGAATTGAACAAGCAGGTATCTGCGTTCATTGCCGACTACTCCAGTCAAGTTGACACCTTGGTTCTTGTCTACTATGCAGGACATGGTGATGTGGACGACAAGGGAAGAAGTATATGGGCAGCGTAGGTGCCTTGAAGCCAATGATTTTGACACTTTTGAGGAAGATGATTGACTCACTAATCCCAGCAACGTAGAAGGTGGTCCCACATTATCATGGTGGAAAGCCCAGCAGCTGCTGTACGATGCCGTCGGCGATGTTCTAACAATATTGGATTGCTGTAGCGCTGCGCTTGCTTCGAAAGGAGATAAAGAAGGCGGTAAATTTGAGATACTTGGTGCCTCTGCAAAGGGCCTTCGAACGCCAGAACCTGGGAGTAATTCTTTCACAACCATTCTTACTAAGCACGTTCGTAAGTCGCTCAAGAGAAACCACCAGATCAACGCCCGTAGTCTTCATGGAGAGCTCCTGGAAAGTTCCCAACTTACAGGTACAGCTTATTCGGTTTCGAAGATTATGACCACTGATGAGTGTTGTAGAAACTCCGCAATATGCAGATCTTGCCCGCAGTAATCCCAGGAGCATCGTCCTTCAGCCATTGAGGCCTCTACAACACGAGGGTTTCGTCAAAAAGTCATCGTCTTTCCTGATGCTGAAAGTCTCGTTAGCAGAAGATCCCACAGGCATGAGAATCGCAGAGTGGTTGAAGACGCACCCACCCGAGGGGGTCACTGCAGTGAGTGTTGAAGCCTTGATCCTCAAGGCTAGAAAGCTCCAGGGATTGGTAGACCATACAGCCTTCCCACCCGGATCTACGTTTAGCAGATTGTCGGAGAGCGCGCAAAGGGAACTCCTTGATCGACTGCAGTGCTTAGATACAGTGATCCATTCAGCTGATCATTCAGCCCAAGGATCTCCTTTGAGCGCAGAAAACGCTACTATAAGTAAGTCACTCAAGGCTATCGACCAGTCGGTAAGTGCAGTTTGCAAAGCTGTCGAGACGCCTATCCTCCTTGATCCTTACTTCTCGGATCGTGCGGGACTACAACAGGCTCGCGATGAGATAGCAAAAACTGCAGGCGCTCAAGAAGCGATCTCTCTTCGACAGCGTCTCTTAGGCATCTCAACAACCCCAGATCATCTGGAAATCCGACGAAATGCTTTGTATTTCAATTCGCACACCGGCGAATCTGCAGCAAATTGTCGTTTTCGGACCGGCAGATTGAGAGACCATACGATTCTGACGGAGTGGTTTCCTTACCAGTATTGTGACGGTGACGTCGACTCCGACAACTTACTACCACCTAAATGGGAGATTGAACGAGTCGAGAGAACGACTGCAATTTTATGCGAGCCAAAGAATGACAGCTTCCATATTCTGCCGTGCATGGGCTATCTCAGCGAACCCCTTAATCGGGGTTTCAATCTTGTGTTTGAAAGACCAGGAAAGGGCAAGGAGGATGTCGAGCCCATTGCACTTGGACGGATGTACAAAATCGCAAGAATAGTTCCTCTCGGTCACCGCATTCAGCTGGCTTACGAGCTCATCTCTACACTAGAGAATTTCCATCGCGTTGGCTGGGTTCATAAGAACATCTCAAGCCATAATATCATGTTTCTTCCGCAAGACCCACATTCCTTACCAACCCCCACCTCTGTGAGAATTGAAAGACTTGAAGACGCCGCACGGACAGATCCCGACAGAGTAGATCTCGCGTCACCGTGGCTATTTGGTTACGAGGCTTCGCGACCTGACGACATCGACAGCAATTTGCAGGAGGACTACTCCCTTGGTAATAACATCTATCACCACCCCGCCCGTTGGGGTAAGCCGAGTGTGAGCTTCACCAAAGCGCATGATGTGTATACTCTTGTAAGTCAACAAGCCATCTTCGATCAGCCCTACCACGAATTAATTTACCGAAGGGTATCGTTCTCTTAGAGATTGCGTTCTGGAAAGACATCTTGTCAATAGCGGAGATTCCAAGACCAGATGCGTCCAACAGGACATATCCAGTCGTTCCTGAGAAGATAAAAGCCCGGCTTGTCGCGAAGTGCAGTCGCACGTTACCACATCAGGTTGGGCAGGTGTTCACGGATACTATACTCGCATGCCTCGATTTTGAACAGGAGACCAAGGAGATGACGGCTTATGATCAGCATCGGTACTATGAAGCGAATGTAGTGGATGGGATAGTGAAGATTGTTGGTAGAATCTGAAGGTTAAATGTATAGTCTTGGGTTCGGTAATAGGGGGTTTCAGACTGTTCTGTAACTAGGAACAGATCACCTTTTAAACCATCTTATTTTCCTTGATTTAGTCCGAATATAAATAATATAAATTAACTAATCTATTCTAAATATTAATTTAGCTAACTATATCTATACTAGGTTATTACCTAGCGACCTCGCTATTATATAGAGAAATATCTATATTCTTACTACTATTTATTACAGAAAAATTTCCTATTTCTCTACTACTATCTATCCTTAATTAACTATACTATTACTTTATCTATATAATAGCTCCTAATTAAGCTAGTTCTATCTACCCTCTAATAAACTAGATATATAAGGAGGACCTTAGTTAGAAGATCTAATATATCCTTTATATATATCCTACTATTTAGAAGGCCCTTTATCTTATAAGTAGTAAAAAGACTAATAGTACTATTAAGATAAAAGTATATAAAGAATTAGTTAAAAGAGTTATTCCTAGTACTCTATATACTAAAGGATCTAAGATTAAGGTAGGTATTACCTTTTATTCTAACTTTATAAAAAACTAAATTACTAAATAAGAAAGATAGTAGAAGAAGGCTAAGGACTCTCTTAATATAACTAGTACTAGTATTAATCTAGAAGAGGGGCTTATACCTAAGAAATAGGATAGCTTTAAAGGGAAGGAAATATAGGATATATAAGAGGAGGTATTAAAGATCTACTTATAATTCTTTATTATAAGGGATATCCTAGGCTTCTAATATTTTAAGGATAGTTATACTATTATAAATAGTAACTTAACTCTTAATATTAATCTAATAGGTTAGAGTATATTAAAGAAGGTTAGAATAAAGTCTTAGAAGGTATAAGCTAATAAATAAGGTAAGGATATAGTTAGATAACCTTCTAATACTAGCTCTAATTTTAAACGGGAGCTTAATATTAATATAATAGCTAAAGAGGATAATAAGAATAATTTATATAAAGAAAAGGAGGATAATATAAAAGGGGAAGAAAGGGGAGAAATAGGAGTATTAATAGAATAGGCCTAATATAATAAGATATCTTTATTATAAGGTATTTATTTTCTAGGTCTTCCTACTTCTCTTACTTAATATTCCTAACTTTTATATAAGGTTTACGCCTTAAAAGCTAGCTAGCCTTTATCTAGGCCTTTAACTTATATTAGGTTATATATCTACTAATATTCTTAACTAATAGATATTACTAAATTACTAAAGCTCCTTCCTAATATATTAAGACTATTCTAGTTATTAATAATAGTACTAAATCTAATACTACTCCCCTCTAAGATTACCTCTCCTTTCTAGATAACCCTTCCTATATCTTATCGCTATACTAGTAGTATTATAATAGAGCTAAGTAAAGGCCTTAAGTATATTAGTATTATAAAGAATAAATAAAAGAGGGTTATAACTAAATAGTAGGAGGTAATTAAATAGATTAATATTAAAGAGAAGTATAAACTTAAAAGAATAAAGCTAGTAGATTATTATAATATTAAAATATAGTAATTAAAGCTAGAAGAATATAAGATAGCTTTATAAGAGAAGGTAGCTAGTATAATACTTATAGGGATAGTAGGCTAGAATAAAGTAGATATTTATAATATAGTAAATACCTACTTTAAGTAGATTATATATATATTAAGTTAATTTATATATAAAATAGTTAAAATTTAAAATATTCCTAATATATATTCTCTATCTATCTATTAGGATATATAATATAAGGTTTTTTACTAACTATTAATAGTAAGGTAGAGATTTATAACTAGTAGAAGTAGATAAATAAGACTTAATAAGGACTTAGAAATATAGATAATAAGTCGCTAATATATATATATATCTCTTAATCCTTAATATATAATACCTACTATTATACTAAGCTAGTTACTATTTAGTTATATCTATTTATATAACTTATACCTCTAATAGTAGTATAATATAAATAGTAGTAAGATAGGGATATACTCTTACCTTAAATATAATATATATAATAGAATAAGAGCTTAAATTATATAGAAGGGCTATTAGCCTAGTAGTAAGAATACTACTTCCTATTCTAATTAACTAAGGTAGAAGGTTTAATTCCTATTATTTCCCCTTTCTAAATTTTAAAAGGATAATAAGTATCTAGTAACTAAGTACTATATATATATCTTATATATATAGTATACTAATAATAGTATATATCTTAAGAAAACTAATATCTAATTTACTTATAAAAATACTAAATATCTATAATATACTAGCCTAGATATCTACTAATAATATAACTACTATCTAGGAACTTTACTTACTTTTTTAGAATATATTTAATAAATTTAAGGGAAGAAATTCTTAAATAATTATTATAAAGTAGATATTAATAGTAATATATTATAGTACTAATATAATATTAATTCTAGATTTAAGGCGCCTTATTATTATAGATATATTTATATATCCTCTTTATAAAGTCCTAGAAGATTATATAAGGTAGTATTAAAGACTAATATTAATTCTAACTTAGATTTCTAATATTTTTAAAACTAAAGATTTCTAATCTCTACCTAAGTTAGATCTAGCCTAGTTCTCTATATTATAATATTCTTCTAACTAGTTTATAATAATAATAAGTTAATTAATAACCTCTAGAATTTACTTAGAGCCTATCTATTATATATAGATAATAGGCTAGACTATAATATATATAAATATTACCTACCTTATTATTAAGTAATACTAAGATCCTATTAAGACTAAGATAAGATAAACTAGTTATAATTATATCTTATAAAATTATCTATTTAAGCTATTAACCTAATATATCCCTAGGCTAGGCTTTTTTAAGAAGCTACTTTAATTCTTCTCTTTTTACTTTCCCTTATTAAAGTATATTATCTTATTAATAGGAATCTTCTTCTAGTAGTAGAGGAGGAGGTTTATAACTATAAAGCTCTTATTTAAATATAATCCTATCCTCTAACTAGTTATTATAAATAAAGTTAACCTTATAATCTATATAAAAAGCGTATAAGGTAATAGTAGTATTAATCTAAGTTATAATATAGATAAGATCTTTATAAAACTAGATTAATACTTTTAATTCCTTAAGAGATTAAAATCGCCCTTTAAGGTAATTAATTATATACTTATATTTAATTCTAATCTTTAATAAGTTCTTATTAAACCTCTTATTCTATACTACCTAATCTACTAGGGCTTTATATAGAATAATATACTACTCTTATAACTTATAACCCTTATCTACCTAGTACTACTCTCCCTTATCTAGCTATTACTTATAATCTTTAATAAGCCTAATAGCTTTAAAATAGTAGCTATTATTCTAATTCCCCTAGAATCTAGACGCGTAGTCTATAATCTAGAGGTTTAGTATATTAATAATTTAATATTAATTAAGTAGTTACTCTTATAATTAAAGAAGGTCTTATTAAAGAATATAAGCTTCTAGAATAATAGAATAAAGGTACTATCTACTATATACTAGCTATCCTACTATTTAAGGACTCTAGATTTCTCTTTAATATAGTCCTTTACTACTTCCCTTTCTAAGCTATTAGGCTACTATATATAATGCTTTTATAGACTACTAGACTAGATTACTATAATAACTCTTCTAGTAATAAGATCTACTATTCCTATCTTAACCTTATAAAGTATTAAAACCTTATAGTAAGAAGTTCTATTACTATAACTACTAGATCTAATTAAGGTAAGTAAGAGCTAATACTCTACTAGTATTTACTATTATCTACTAGCGCTATTATTCTAGAAAATCTCCTACTCTTATAATTCTACTACTAACTTATTAAAAGTATTAGGATTTATATATACCTACTTATAAAACTCCTAGAAGCGCTTTTATTTCTAGATATTAATATAAAGGTTAATAATTATAAGTATCTTTAGTAGTACTACTTATAATTTAAGGTATCTTATAATACTAATAGTATTAAGAGCTATTAGGATTTTATTATTATTATCTAATAATAAGGAGGAAGAGGAGGATAATAAGGAGGTAGATAAGGATAAGAAGGTAGTAAGGTTATCTACTAGATCTTTAAGAGTATTAGTAAATAGAGGTGTAATTATATAGACTACTAGGGAGTCTAGTATATATTCTCTTTTATAGTAGGTATTTACTATATTTACCTTTCTAAAAGCTATAAACTATTTACTATAATTAAAGCCTTATATATTAAGATTATAATATATATTATATTAGCTAATATATTCTATATTTTAATTTAGAAATAGCTCTTCTTATTAGATTAGTTTTTTAGAATAGATTACTAAGTTAAAAGTTAATTTAAGTAGTAAAATAGTAATTACTAAGTTAAATTACTAATCTATTCCTAGTTATAAAATAGTTTAAATCTTACTAATATAATTTCTTATATTTACTAAGAAGGAAAGTTAGTATATTAATTAAAGTATAGTAGGCTTAAGAGAATTTCCTTTAACTAGTTAAGTAGGTAATATTATATAGTCTACTTAGTTATCTATTAATATATATATAGTAACTTCTTTCTAATAAGTTATAAATACTTCGTATTTATCGATTTATATCTTAGGATATATTATTCTCCTACTTATATATATTATATTAAGATGTTTATATATAAGGAATTCACCTTTAAGGCTATATTACCTAGATATTATAGTATCCTTTTCCCCCTTAATACTAGAGCTATATAGTTAGATAATTATCTATTAAGTAGTTAAGTAGTTAAGTATTTAGATTATTTACTACTATAGATATATAACCTTAGTACTAGGAAGTAGGTAATAATATTCTTTAGACTACTAGAGGATTTTAATATATAGTTTTCTAATAAAATATATTTATCTCTATACTTATTATTTCTATTATCTACTTAATTTACCTAATATAATTACTACTAGGTAGTAGAAGTAAAATATAAAAACCGAGATTTTTATATATATTAGTAAACTAGGAATATAGAATAATATAGAAATATATATATTTTCTATATTATTTTAACTATACTTATATATTAGTTTTAAGGCTAGGAATAATACTATTAAGGTAATAAATAGTCTTAGGCTAATTTTATATATATATAATTAATTAGCTATTAAGGATTCTATTAAGGAATAACTAGGTTATAATATAAAAGGCTTCTATACTATAATATTATAGTTATAAAAGGAATATAATAGTAAAATCTATAATAGTAGTAATAGAAAAGAGAAAAAGTAATTATTCTTAATTTATAATACTACCTTAATCGCTTAAATTTTTTATATAAATAACTATTATACTTAGTAACTAGGTCTTAACTATTCTTAAGGTCTAACTTATTATACTACTTATTATACTTATAACTATAACCCTTTTATTTTACTAGGTATTAAAGCCTTTTACTAGATCTCCTTTTCCTAATAATAGCTTCTACCTTATAAATATTAGTATCCTTATCCTTATTACCTATCTTAATAAGTAGTAGAGGATTAGTATTTTTATTATAATCTTATAAGTCGCTTTTAAGCTTTAGTTCTAGTTAAGTAACTAATATAACGGGGTAGATTACTATTATTAGAGGTAGCTTAAGGTAATAGGCTAGAGGGCTAACCTAATTAAAGACTTTAAAGGGCCTAGTATACTACTAATATAACTTAGTATTAACGCCTAGTATATAATATCTATTACTAAGTTATAAGTAAGTATTATTACTTATAAAAAGGGTAATTACTATATAACTACTATTATAATAGAGTTTAAAGAAGGTATTAGTAAAAGCTATAGATTCCTTAGTATAATTATAATTAAGCTTCTAAAGGTAGGAGAGGTCTTCCTTAAGTAATTACTAAGAAAGTATACCTAGAGTATCTTAAATATTTAATCTAATTAGAATTCTATTAGATAAGACTCTAGTTAATTAGTTTTCTATATTAGTAAGATATTTCTAGAGGTATAGTAGGATAAGAGTCTAATTATTAATATTAATATTTAAATATTAAGTAATATAATAATAAATTATAATTTCTACTATCTAATTTATTTATTTAGATTAGCTATTAGTCTAGAGATAGTAGGCTATTAATATAAGAAGAGAATAACTAAGCTTAAGAAATACTATTTACTAAAATAATAATATAAACTTAGAGTCCTAATTACTTATAATAGTATAAGGAATTCCCTAGTTATATAATATAAGGGCTACTAATACCTTCTCTATCTACTAAGGGGTATTCTATATTAATTAGCTAAGTAGTAATAAGTTCTACTTAAAGAACTTATTAGTTATTATTAATAGACTATTAAAGCCTTTAATAGTTAATAGTAAGGTAATAATAAAATCTATTACTATAGTATAAAATAGGATAGATAGTTAGTTAATTAAAACTATACTTTTATAAGGTTTATACTACTTAGTTTAATTTAGTTAATAGTTAGGGTAATAGTTTATATAAAGATAAAGGCGCTTTAATAAGTACTATATATAGATTAACTCTATAATCTTATTATAAGTATAATAAAAACTACTATAATATTACCTATTATAAGTAAGATTAAAACCCTCCTTCTTTAAAGTATTAGGTATATAGAGATACTTATAACTATTATTAAAATTTATATAATAAATTAGGTTATTATAAAGATAAAAGTAGATCTCTAGAATTCTCTTATTATTCCTACTAAGGTCCTTATTATTCCTATTAAGTAATAGTAAGATTTTTCTCTATTAGCTATCCGCTTAATAGGCTTTAATAAGTTAAGTCTTAAACTCTAGAGATATTTCTACTAGTATAATATAAAAGATAGGTGTATTAATATAATATCCTTATAAGTATACCTTATTAAAGGCTTTAGTATATAATATATTAAATATACTAATAGTATCTTTAAAAGAGCTTGTAGTAGTAGCTTAAAGTCTTAATAGAGTATTAGAAACTATATTTAACTTTCTAGATTTATATTTTATAATTAGATTAAACTAAGAGAGATATAATAATATATAAATAAGGTATAAATTAAGCTTATTAGTAGATAATAATATTAAACTTATTTAATAAGAGATTAGAACTACTACTAAGTAGTTTATATAGATTATAGTAAGGGGCTATTTTAATAATTTAATTATATACCTTATTCTCTTAATAACTTAGATAATACTTATAAGCTTAAGTTCTATTAGCTAGTAATTCTACTCTACTTAATTTAGTATTTTACTAAGAAATATAATAGGCTATATATCTATCTTAGAGAAGCCTTTTATAAGGTCTCCCTTAATATAGTAAATTATTACTATAAAACCCTAGTATTTAGAAGTATTAAGGTTAATAAATAAGGTCCTTAATTTATTAAAATAAATAAGGAAGGTACTTATACTAAAAGTAGCCTTAAGATTCTTAAAGGCCTTTAACTTAGCCTTACTTAGTTTATATATAATTTAAATAGTTTACCTCTTTTTAAATAATCCTTTTAAACTCTTTAATAACTTACTAATTAGTTCTATCTTTTACTATTATAATAGATTTACTTACTATATATAGTAAGGTATTAATAAGTATAACTAGCCTATTAAACCTAGAAATATCTTAAGGTCCTTTAATAAGAATAGGAAATATAGAGTACTAATAGCTAGTACCTTTTCTTCTAAGGTAGATAAGCCTAATAAATTAACTTATTACCTTAGTAAGGTAATAGAAGGATATTCTAAGAAGGTTTTCTTAGGATTAAGACTAATATACTATTCTCTAAATAGTATAAAGAGCTTTTATAAGTAATTAAAGTACTCTAGTAAAGTCTTTAAGTATATTATAATACTATTTATATAAGCTTTAGAAAAGCTTTAAAATAGATATAGTAATTTATCTATTTACTATTATATATAAGGTAGTAAGCCCTTATAACCTATTAGTATAATATTATACTATTCCTAACTATAATATAATACTACTATTAATTTATAATAATCTTATTTCTAGATATTAAATTAGTAATAATAGTCTATTCTATCTATTATAAATATATAAGGAAACTCTACTACTACTAATATTATATTAGACTAGAGAGGATATAAGTAATTATTAGAGACTATTATTTAGTTAAGGCTATATATATTAATAACTATATAGCCTTTATATTCTCTACCTAGTATATCTCTCTAGATAATAAAAACTAAGTAGTTAAAAGGAGTTAACTAATTAGACTAGGTTATCTTTCCTTATTAATAAAGTTTCCTAAATATCTTATTAATTATATTCTTATCCTTTTAACTTACTAGGTAGACTTATAAAGGTTTTAGAATAGTATTAGATTTTAGTAGTATTAGTATCTATTTATCTTTAGGAATATCTATTATAATACCCTAGTCTATTTATATCTTAGAGAAGTTAGTTATAATTATAGTAATTATATTAACTACCTTAAGCGTATTATAAATAGTAATCCTATTTACTAGAATATACTTATATACTAGATTAATTATAATTAAAGTCTTTATTAATATAGGGTTAGAGTCTATAAATAGCTTTACTACTTTACTTATATATATTATAGTAAGAGTAAGGAAGCCTTTAATAACTCTTAACTTCTAGGAGCTAGTATTATTAACTACTAGTAGAGTAAGTATAAGTATAATTATATATATACTATCTTAATTATACTTAATAAGTAGACTAAGATATACTTTATAAGATACTTAAACTAGTTAAGCTAATATATTATATACTTAAATAAAAGATATAAAGGAATTAATAATATAAGTAAAAATACTACTATCTACTCTAAAATCCTAAGAATATTCTAGCTTTAATAAGAAATCTCTATTAGATAGAATTTCCCCCTTATATATTATAGGAACTTCTATAATTATTTAAAGTAGTATAATAATAGCTACTTTTACTTTAATAGTACGCTTAATATAAGTTAAGGTATAAATATAAATATTAATTAAAGTAATAAGATTTTAGTATATTAGTAAACTAGGAACTAGTATAAAGAATTTAAAGCTAGAAAATCTATTAAAAGTATATTTTCTAGGTAAAATACTAGTAATAAATAGGAGAATTTTAGGGTTTTTTTTATTCTAGCTTAAAAGTCTTAAATATAGAAAATCTAGATTTAAGGCCTTAAATCCGTAATTTTCCTCTAGTACTAAGAAGAAATAGAAAGCTTACTAGAGTTATAATAGCTATATTATTAATGCTAGTATAATATAGGTTTTAAATATAATTAATTTATATAATTTATATACGCGTAGAGTACTCTCCCCTAGCCTAGCCTTATATTCTATATCTATATCCTATCTACTATTAATTCTCTTACTAAGTATTAGTACTATTAACTACTAATTAGACTTAGTTACTTATTATAGTTACCTAGTTAGTACTAGCTCTATATAGTTATTATATTATAGCTAATTAGTAGGACTTATCCCCTATTAGTCCTATTACCTTATATTTCTAAAAGTTACTAAATATATATTTAGTAACTTATAGTATTATTCCTAGCCCTAGGGCTAAGATATAAGCGCGCTAGTTATATATAGAAAATACGTATATTTCTATATTATTCTATATTTCTAGTTTACTAATATAAGCTCTAATAATAGTACTATTACTATTAAAGTTTTAATATATTACTCCTAATTAGTAGATTAGCTTTTAGATCTTTAATAATATAGATCTTTATTACTATTAAAGCCGCTACTAGTATTCCTTTAATAGTCCTATTAAGAAATATTCTAACTAAGTTATACTTACTAGTTATTATAGTTTTATTCCCTACCTTATAAACTAGTATTAAAGAAGCTATTTTCTTAATTAAAGCTTATAGTAAAACCTTCTTTAAATAGCTTTAATTAATAAGGGTAATAGAATAACTACTATTTAAGTAGACCTTAATCTACTCTACCTTACTATTAGATTATAAGATACTTATAGTAGTATATTTCTATCTATAAAATCTATACCTAGGTATCTTAGACTTATCTAGTACTATATTAGATTTAATATATAGAGGTCTATTAACTAGAGTAGTAAGGCTTATAAAAGAAGGCTTTAATAGTATTAAAGACTTTAATAGCTACTTATCTTCCTAGTACTACTCTTATAAATAATAGAATAACTTATTTCTAGAAGAAAAGGTAGTATTATATATAATATAAGGGTAATTAGATTCTTTAGTTTAAGAAGCTATAAAATTAATATTAGCTATTATATAACTAGGGTCGCTATTAAGGTCCTTATTACTCTTATATTATTTACTACTATAGAATAGATCCTCTTTAAATAGATTAGTATAAAACTACTAGTACCTTCTAAGTTTATTATAGAAGTCTTTTATAATATTATCTACTATAACTTAGTATACCCTCTATTAATATAGTAGCTATTATAGTAGTCTACCTAACTATTATCTATTATCTTATCCTCCTCTAGTAGGTTAAAGAGGGTAAGGGGGTAGTTATAAGTCTAATATATTTACTAGTCCTACTACGATTTAAAGTCTTAGTACTAGTAGTAAGATATTATTTTAATCCTACTAATAATAAGGTTACTAGTAAACTTAATTTATTAAGAAAGGGGGGTAAGAATTACTATATTACAGGTTACTAAGTAGCTAAAATAGTAACTAGTAGCCTACTTTATTAGGAAAACTATACTAACTATATTATCTAACTTATTTACCTTTATAATACTAGTAACTATTACTAGTATTCTTATATCTAGAGGTATAAGCCTACTATTTATATTTCGCGTTATTAAGAGTAGATAAGAAGTTACTTATAAATATTATCTTAATAGATATTATAGTTCTAGTACTATATTAGCTTATAACTTAATTAGGACTAGTATAACCTTAACACGTACTATATTAGCTATATTATAGATATATTATAATACTATAACTTTTATTCTTATTATACTAGAATACTATATTATTAAACTAATATTATTTCTAGTCCCTAATATAATAAAAGCTATCCTTCTAGATTATAACTAGCTATCTACTACTCTAGTTATATTTAAAATAGCTCTATTATTATTATTATTATTAGAATACTATTACTATTAGCCTATTACTATAGAGTTCTAAAACCTATCTATCTAATAGACCTACTACGGCCTACCTACTTAAATTAGTTTAATCTCTTTACTAAGTAAGTCGACTAGTAAGCCTATTATAAGGTAGATAAGATATAATAGACTAATATTATTAGCTAGTAAGCCTACTATAAAGGGGGTTTAACTCTAGATAGTTATCTTCTTATAATTACCTTCTAACTAAGCGTACTAAGTAGAATACCTAATAGTATTAGTATCTTAGATATACTACTAGTTAGTAAGTAGCTTACTAAGCCCTTTAAATTAATAATATTAACTATATAATAGGAGTACTTACTAGAAAGATATAGGATTTTATTACTATATATATTAATATATTTATTATATTAACTTTAAAGCTTTATATCTTAGTAAGTATTAAAGTTTTTTATAAAGTTTTCTTAGTATTTAATAGGGTTTAAGCTGAATTTTTAGCTTATAAAGAAATATTACCTAATTAGGCCTAGTTCGCGATTTACTACTAGGATATCTTATAAGATATCCTATCCTAGTCTAAAAATCGCTTTAATTCTATACTAAAATCCTATATCTTTCTAGCTTATAAATAGGAGGGTAATATATCTAAGTATAAATATCTCTAATTTAATTAAATACTTACTTTTAGTATAAAAAATATTAACTTTTAATAATTATTCTATTACTATAAGTATATAAGTTTTACTTAGAGTAGTACTTTAAGTAAGGTATTTATAATATATATATATATATTATAAAGATAGATAAATAATATTATAATATATAATTTACTATTATATATTTTTCTCTTAAATAATTCTCTATTTTATAAGGAATTCCTTTAGAAACCTTCTTATAAACTTTAAGAAAGTTCTTATATAATATATTCTAATTATTATTAGATCTTATACTAAGTATATTCTTTAAGAGTAAGCCTATTATATTAATTTTTAAAGTATTTAATATAATATATTTAAGAAGTTTACTAATAAAGGAATAAAAGTTTATACTTAGACTAGACTAATTATAAGGAATTAAATTTAGAATTAAATTTATAAAGTTATATAAGGTATAAGCTAGTTATAAGTAGTTTAGTAATTTAAGTTAATACTAAAAATAACTCCTAAGTACTAAAAAAATAGTTAGTTTAACTTAGACTTATAACTATTAAGTTAATAATTAATACTTACTAACTTAAAAGAACTTAGTAATAATAATTAATTATATATCTAAAGTATTAAGGTTATCTAATAGATAAATAATTATAATTATAATATATTATAAATACTTTATAATTATATAATAATAAGTTTTAACTTTTAATTCTACTTATAACTTTAAGTAGAATTTATAAGTAATAGAAGTAAGTTTAATACCTTAAAGTAAGTAGTAAAAAAATCTAAAGATAGTAATAAAAAATAATATATAAATACTATATTAGTTATTTCTAATCTAAGGTTTTTAAGATTTTAAGCTTAAGCTAGGCTATCTTTTAAAGGGGTAACTAGAAATCTCTCTAACTTACTTAATAATTAATAAATCTTAAAAAAGATAATAGAAATAAAATCTATATTAAAAGTAGACTAGTAAAGTATATTTATAAGCTTCTACTTCTAGTTAAAGTAGTTAATTTAATAGAAATCTTATAATTTATAAATATAAAGTAATTAATTATAAAAAGGCTTATTATAAGTACTTAAAAGTAATAATATAAGATATTCCTACTAAGTTAACTAAAACTAATTATAATTACTTTAAGTAGATTAAATATTTTTATAACTATTATCCTTATAATATATAATACTAAACTTATATAAGTATCTTAAGAAGTATAGTATTAATAAGCTTACTAGAAGAGATAATTAGCTTTATATATAACTTTATTATAATATAGTAACTTAAGATTATATATATTTACTTATTAACCTTATTATTAGCTTCTATTATAAGTAAAGTAGTAAACTATTTATTAGGTATTCTACTTAATATACTTAGTTAGAAGGTAATTATAAGAAGATAACTATCTAGAGTTAAACTCTTATAAAGGTAGATAAAATAGAATAATACCTCTTTCTACCTCTACTTATATATTACCTCTCTACCTACCTACCTACTTACCTACTTATAAGTCCCTAAGATATACCTTATAAAGTATAAGTATAATACTAGACCCTATTAGATATATAAGTACGCCGGATAGCTAGATAAGTAATAGGGTATTAGTAGATAGATTAGTAGGGTATTATAAATATAAGGGAATAGGAATAGCCTAGATAATAGTAATAGGTAGAATAAATAGTATTATATAATTAAGATAATAGGTATAATACGCGGTATTATATAATATATATTATTAAGTAGAAAAGATATTAAATTTAAATAATTTAGATTAGAAGAATAGTTACTAGAGCTCCTAATAGTAAAGAGGAGGGTATTATTATAATTCTAGTACTATATTAGCTTATAACTTAATTAGAATTAGCGTAGCCTTAACGCGTACTATATTAGTTATATTATAAATATATTATAATACTATAACTTTTATTCTTATTATACTAGAATACTATATTATTAAACTAATAAGCCTCGCGGTGTCTAGTAAGTACTATATTAGTACTACAGACTTATACTAGATATAGCTATAGTAAATAGTTTAAATCTATTAGAGGCTCGCTACTATCGCGTTACGTTAAGCCTTTAACGTTAGCTAGAGGTCTTTTCGCGACGTGGTAATAATAAGGGAATTATCTAATACGTATTTACCTAACCCGTATTTAGGCCCGAAGCTAGCCTTAGGCTAGTAGATATAATATCGTTCTAACTACGCGGTAGGATACCCTTAGGCTCGACTCTATTCTAAGACTATTAAACCGCCCGGCGCGGCGGAATAGCGAGGACGGGAAAAGATACGATAGTATACCTTATTCGTACTAAGGCCTGAAGCCGCTACTAGGGATAGAGGTAGCGGTAGATATAGTGCCGCCTATACTATCGTAGAAGAGCTTAGTTAGTAAGAGTTAGGAATAGATATAAGGCTAGGGCCCTAGGGTATATAGAAATATCTACTCTTATAAGATACGGTCGGCCTGAACCAGCTACGACTAGTAGTTAAGGGAGACCTTTATAGGTAACGTGAAATAGGCTTTCTATAAAAGGCTTATAAGGCGTAGTATATAATAGTAGCGACTATAGTTAAATACAGCCTAAAGTGTATATATATAGCCCTAGAGACCTTAACCCTTTAATAGACTCTAACCCCTAGCGGACGGTCGCCTCTAGCGGCCGGATAGCCGTAAGTTTATAGGAAGCTTATAAAGGGATACTATCTATATAACTTAAGAAGATAGATATACGTATTAGGGAGAGAGAGATACTAGGGCTATATCATTAAGACGGGTTAATAGGAGACGAATTATTAAGACGCGTCCTCTACCTCTTAGGGCTTTAAGTCCCCTCACGTAGTTATTAGCTAAGAGCGGCTAGGAGGACGGATATAGGTACCCTCCTATCTCCTTATACGGGCACCCCCTAGTAGGGGATAGACTAGAAAGAGATGCCGGGGCTATATCGTTAAGACGGGCTAATAGGAGACGAATCGTTAAGACGCGTCCTCTACCTCTTAGGGGTTTAAGTCCCCTCACGCAGTTATTAGCTAAGAGCGGCTAGGAGGACGGATACGGGCACCCTCCTATCTCCTTATACGGGTACCCCCTAGTAGGGAAAGGGCTAGGACTAGGTCTAAGGCCTAAGACGCGTTAGGTCGCGCCTAATATCTATAAGGGAAATCGCTTATAAAAACTACCCGACTAGTAGCTACTACGCGTCGTCGATATAGGCTGAAGCTAGTCTTAACTAGTAGATACGCTAGACTACTAGTTACTAGATAGGGTACCCTTAGGGTACGTAGACTACTAGATGTAGGGAACTTGTTAATACCGACTCTTATACCTCCTAGGGGTTTAAGTCCCCCCCGCGCAGTTACCGGCTGGGAGCGGAATAAAAAGTAGGTTTTAATATAGGTACGCTAGAAACCTAGTATAACGTACCTTAGTTAGTAGGGTGGAAATACTATATTATACTACCTGGTTAGGGGCTTAATACTAGTAGTCCCTACGAGATATAGACGGCCTAAATAAGGGAGACCTCTAATAGTAACGCGAAGTAGGGGTCCTAACCTTATAAGGCGTAGTATTTAATAGCGGCTACTGCGGAGACCGTCTATTTAGCCTGAGAGGATAGTATACGCGTGTTAGTACGTTAAGCTAAGGGAATAATCTACCTAAATAGGGCCTGCGGCGGAGTAGAGAGTAAGCTAAAGCGGTAATAACACCTAGATCCGCTTAGGAGATATACTTAAGGAGTAAATAAGGATTAACTTAGGTACTAATAGTCCGCCTCCGCCGGAAGTATAAAGCCCCCCTGCGGGCGAATAGTCCTAAGCTCTAAAGTAAAAGGTAACGCCTGTAGGGAGGGGTAGAAACTAGGGTAAGGACCTAAATAAGTAGGATGCTAACCTTATATATCTATCCTTAATTAGGAAAGGGGCTTAGGCGCTAAGCCGGAAACTAGGTCTCTAACTACTAGAAACTACGAACTAAATAGATAACTACCTCTCGCGGTTATAATAGGGCCTAAAGGAGGTCGTAGACGAGACGGTCCCCTAGGCGAAGCCTAGGGGTAGGAGAAAGACCTTCTAGAACTCGAAATACCGACATACTACCGAGGATACTACAAGAAGTATGAAAGTATTCTAGAGGTATAGAGATACTACTACGGAGGGAGCTAAGAATATAGCTATTAAGGAAAGGAATAGGGTACTAAGAACGGAGAAGGTAATCGACTTTAGAAGAAAGATTTATAACGCTACTAAGTCCTGAAAGGGTATATAGGGCTTCGCCAAGTAGGTAAGGAACGATAGCTCGTCGCCACAGCCCCTCCCTAAGTTCCCCTCTCTAAGGAGGGGCGATAGGGAAGGGGTGGCCGAGACCTTTAAAGAGAAAGTAGAAGTCCTATAGACGATATTCTTCCTACCCCCCCTATAAGCCGACCTAACAGATATCGATAGTATAGAATACCTACTACCGGTAGGTAATAGTAGTAATATTACAAGCGAGGAAGTCCTACAGGCTATCCGTAGGCTAAAATAAGATAAGGCCCTAGGGATTAATAGGATCCCGAATTAATTCCTTAGGCTAATAGCGGACGGGCTCCTTAAGGAGCTTACTTATTTATTTAACGCGTGCTTCTACCTTAGCTACTACCCGAGGGAATTTAAGAAGGCTAATACGGTCGTCCTAAAGAAACCGAAGAAGGAGGACTATACGGTACCTAAGGCGTACCGTCCGATAGCGCTACTAAGTACCCTTAGAAAGGCCCTGGAATTAATAGTTGCAGGGCGACTTAGCAACTATACTAAAAGTTAAGGCCTCCTCCTATAATAATAAATAGGGGCGCGAAGGAATAGATTAATAGAGATAGCGCTAGAGATAATTATAGACGCGGTATATACGGTATAAGACTACGGTAGAGGTAATATAACTAGCCTCCTCTTACTAGATATCGTAGGAGCCTTTAATAACGTCTCCTACCGGAGGCTTATCTATAACCTCCGGTGTAAGGGGATCCCTCGCTATATTATAAGCTAGACGGAAAGTTTCCTAGCGGAAAGGTCCTCGTCTATTATAATTAGGGGGATGACGAGTAGGATAGAGCCGGTAGAGATAGGGATTCTCTAGGGGTCGCTAATCTCCCCTATCCTCTTCCTATTCTTTAACGCGCTATTTATTAAGGAGTATACGGCGGCTAAACTATAGCTATAAGTTAGAGGGTTTATAGATAATATCTACCTGCTAGTATATAAGAAAACCACGGAAGGTAACTACAAGACCTTAGAACTAGTACACGAGATCTACCTTAAATAGGCTTCGACGTACGGGGCGAGTTTCGCCCCCTAGAAATATAAATTAGTCTACCTTACCCGTTACCCCCGTCGCTTTAATATAGGTACGGTTATTAACCTAGGGCATGCGATAATAAAGCTATAAACGGAGATCCGAGTCCTAGGACTATATATCGACGGTAAATTATAGTAGGGCCCGCACCTAAAGAGGGTATAGGTGAAACTCGCTACTTAGAGCCTCGCCCTATCTATAACGACGGCATTAACCTAGGGAGCTACCCTTAGTAGGGTAAGGAAAGTATATAGCGCGATAGTACGGCTAGTTATAACCTACGCGTCCGCCTTATAGTATATACTATAAGGACTAAGGGATATAAAGAAGACGCACGTAAGGAAGCTTAAAGTTATCTAAAATAACTGCTTAAGACGCGTACTAGGGGTATATAAGGCTACCTTAACGCGAGTACTAGAGGTAGAGTCGGGGATAGCCCCTATATAACTAATACTAGATTACTTAGTTCTCCGCCGGTATACGTTAAAGGGGATCTACCTAGTAATAGTAATAGGGAATATACGTATCCGAAGGAAGCTAAACCCTAAGAGGGGGAGGAGGAGAGAGGTAGCGAAATCCCCCGCGGAAGAGAAGAACGAGTAGGCTCTACGCTCCCTACGCCTAGATAATGGGGGCGCGATTATAACTAGGGAGGTAGCCCGCCCCCCCTAGAGGATCGAGAAGATAATATACTATTAGTGGAGGTCCTCCTAGGATACTATATAAGACGAATACTAGCTGGGACTAGGAGCTAGGGATCGCCCCCCCGCCTAGCTCGGGGGCTTATAGACCGGTAGGAGGACCCTTTATAAGGGCCTTTAAAAGGCTAAGAGCTCCGTCTTTACGTAGATAAAGACGGGAAAGATTAGGCTAGCCGCCTTCTTATACTAGTATAAAGTCCCCGGCTATATATCCGTAAGCTACGGGTACGGCTAGCGTAGGTAGGATATAAAGTATATCCTTATCTATTACCCTAGGCTCTAGGACCGCCGCTAGGAGTTAAAGGATACCTTAGGCGCGGTAGATACCTATAAGATACTCGCGAACGCGGGGGGGGTAAAACGAGTAGCGAGATAGATAATCTAGACTAGGCTACTAGGCTAGTTCTCGCTCGCAGCGAAGTAGCTATACTAGAGCCGACCTTAGATATAAATCTTTACTACCGGAGCGAATTTCGCTTTTATAGTATATAAGCCGGCCCTAAGGAGCTGGACTAATATAGTAGTAAACACGACCGCCTATTACTATAAAGGACCGAATATAATATAAAGAGAAAACGGAATAGAAGTTATAAAGAAGGTAGGAAAGGTAAGGGTTTTTACCCGCGCCTATACTTAGTATAAGTATACGGTTTCCCCTACGAGTCGGCTACCGTCGTAGCGACTATAAAATACCTGTAGGCCCCCGTAATTATCTTTTATTAGTTTAGATAGACGCGTATATAATTTATAAATAAATAAATTAAACTAAAAATATTTCTATTCCCTAATAATAGAACGACTAATATTATACTATAATTCTAGGTCTATACTATTATAAATAATATTAAGTTAAACTAAAGTTATAGATAACCTAGTATCTTTAATAAAGTAAAGTATTTTTAATATAAACTCCTTAGGCTCTTTATAACTAGCTATATCCTTTATAGTATATATCTTATATAATATAATAGTAATTATAATATTAGTAGGTTAGCTAAATTATTTTAGTAAGGTCTTAGCCTATTACTTAATACCTTTACTAAGGTTAATAATACTTTACTTAGTATTATTAAGTTTACTTAAGGTCTACTAATTTAAAGTAGGATTATAAAGACTTAGTTATAAATTAGCTTATATAATTACTAGATCCTTTAATAGATATAACTATCTAGTATATTTAATAAATAGGTAATTATCTTTAAAGTAGGTATCCTAGCTAATATATTTAATAGCTAATCTAGTACTAATAGACTTTCTATTATATATTAAATTAAAGTATATTAGGTTACCTTAATTCTATCTAGGTCTTTAATTAGGACCCCTAATATTAATATTTTACCCTACTTAACTAGATAGCCCTAGAGGTTCTAGAGTTCCTAGAAGGAGTAGATTATTATAAAGGTATAATACTATACTAGTAGTAATAGTTACTATAATAGTAGGATCTATAACTATATTAGGTATATTAGGTAAAGGATCTATTAGCTACTTATAAATTACCCCCTTTATAAAAGTCTATTAAGTACTTATATAACTATTTATAATAGGTACTAAGCTTTCTTAAAGAGTACTTAGCCTTCCTAGAGGTATAAGTAATATAAATAGTATAATTCTAGTTAAAGGAGGCTAATACCTTATAAGGTATAATTAGACTTATAGAAGGCTTTAGTAATACTTAGTAGCCTAGGTAAATTATTTAATAGTCTTTTAGAAAGCTAGGGTATTAGTAGTCTAGGTAAAAGGAAATAATTTTAATTTAACTAAGGTAGTATATCTATTACTTAGTCTAGGAACCTCTAGTAAAGTAAGTTACTTATAATTAGTAATAATATAATTAATATAGTAACTAGTAGTCTTAAAGACTTTATAAATATATACTTACCTAGTAGCTTTAATAAAGTTATAAATCTAAAAGGCTAATATAATAAGCTATTACTTAAAAGGTAGTAGTTAATCTAGAATAAAGGAGGGATTAAGTTATAAAAGGCTTTAAAAGTCTTTAAAACTTCTACTAAGGAAAAGGCGCTTATATTATACTTATATAAGAAACTATTAAAGTCTAATATAAAGGCTAATATAAAGGTATAGTTATATTACTTAAATATAATAGATAGATTAAGAGGCTATTAAAGTTCTTAATATAACTATTAATAGTTAACTATTATTATAATAGATATAAGGATTTAAGGAGTTATAAGAGTTTTTAGCTAATAGACTTAGTATAATTTAGTACTATTAATATAGTATTTAACTCCTCTATTAATAGTTAAATAGTACTTATAAAAGAGATTAATTTATAATAGTATTACTACTATTATTAAGGTAATAAATAGCCTTAAGCTAATTTTATATATATATAATTAATTAGCTATTAAGGATTCTATTAAGAAATAACTAGGTTATAGTATAAAAGGCTTCTATACTATAATATTATAGTTATTAAAGAAATATAATAGTAAAATCTATAATAAATACTATAAATTACTAAATATATATTTAATAACTTTTAGAAATATTAGGTAATAGGACTAATAGGAGATAAGTCCTATTAATTAGCTATAATATAATAACTATATAGAGCTAGTACTAACTAGGTAATATAACTAAGTCTTATTAATAATTAATAGTACTAGTACTTAGTAAGAATTAATAGTATATATAATATAGATATAGAATATAAGGCTAGGCTAGAGGAAGTACTTTATATAAATATAAATTATATAAATTAACTGTATTTAAGACTTATATTATACTAGTATTAATAATATAACTATTATAACTCTAGTAAGCTTCCTATTTCTTTCTAGTACTAGAGGAAAATTACGGATTTAAGGCCTTAAATCTAGATTTTCTATATTTAAGACTTTTAAGCTAGAATAAAAAAAACCTATAATTCTCCTATTTATTTCTAGTATTTTACTTAGAAAATATACTTTTAATAGATTTTCTAGCTTTAGATTTTCTATACTAGTTCCTAGTTTACTAATACTACTATATTATAAAAATTATATAAAAGATACTAGAAATATAAAGTTATAAGTATAATAACTATTTTAAATATATATTATAAGAAACTATTCTAGTTCCTTTTATTATTATATTAGTAACTTAGCTTCTTAGTAATATCTTAGTAATTTAAATTTAACTAATCTAATTACTAAGAAACTAAGGTATTAGTAAATTAGTACTAGTAGCTAGTACTAAGTACTTATATTAGTTTTAAGATCTTAGTCTAGATATTTAATTTAATTTAAATTATAGTATTAAATTCTAATTTAATACTTAGTCTAATTAAAAGTAATTAAATATAGATATAAGTTAAGAACTCTATTAATTAAAAAGATTTAAGAGATCTTTAAGATTTATATCTACTTATACTCTATTATAAATCTATAATAAGATAATTTATTTAAAATTATTATAAGAAGTATTAATATATAGATATAGATAAATTAAAAGTAACTCTAAGATTATAATATTCTTAATAATAATAAGTTAGAATAAAGAGGATAAAGTAGTAAAGCTTTTATATAAGTCTATTATAAGTTAGAAGAATTTAAAAGATCTTTAAAATTTTAATATCTAGATTTTATTTTTTTTAAAAGATAATTAAAACTATTCTAGTATATTATATACTTACTAGAAAATACTTATAAAAATTCAAGATTTTTATAAAGAGAAACTTACTCCTACTACCTAGTATTTAAAGGTTAATAGTATAGATTTTATAAGTTAAGATATAATAGTTACCTTATAAATATAATAATATTAGCTATATTATATATACTTATATACTAATTTTAATAATTTTAATAATTTTAATAGTATTAGAATTATTAGAATAAGATATATTTATATATATTATTAGTTAGTTAGAATAGTAGAGGGAGTATATTAGATATTTACTAAGATACTAGTATTAGTAAGGTTTTAAGTTATAAATAGAATAGTATTAATTATACTATATATATCTATCTACTAATTTTAATAATTCTAATAGTATTAAAATTACTAGAATAAGATATATCTATCTTCTTACTATAATAGAATATCCCTAATTTTAGACCTTAAGCTTATTATAACTTATTAGTTAGTTAATAAGTCCCCTAATTACCCCTCTAGGACTAGCGCGAATATTAGAACTTAGATATTTCTTTATATTCTACTTATATATATACCTATCCTTTATAATATTTTCTATCTAAATAATATTATATAACTTACTTTCTACTATCTAATACTTTAAAAATAATTAAAATTAGTCTATTATATTAGAAGATATATTAGAATTAATAGATTTACCTCTTAAATTAGTCTAACTATATTATATCTTAATACCTCCCTACTATATTAATAGTTTTTTCTTCCTACTACTTTTTTACCTTTAATACTAACTTATAGATATTAATACCTCTCCTTATAATTTATAACGTATAAACTATACTAATTATCTTTAAATAATATAATATTACCCCTTATATACTAAAGTCAGCTCCTCTAGCTCCCTACTAATACCTTTTAAGCGCGTAGCTCTTTCTAAGCTATACCCTAATACTATTAATAAGAGGATTAAATCTTATAAGAGTAATAGTATAAGGTATATTAAATACCTAAAGAAGACTAATTTAAGAATCTAGGTTAAATCTAAGAACGTACTAGTAAACCCTAGAGATATTATATTAATAAAACCTCGCCTTAAAGAAATACTATTAGGTACTCGCTTTAATAGCTACCTTAATAAGGGTATTACTTCCTAGTAGTATATAATAATTACTAATATAATTATTTAAGTAGTTATTCTACTAAGGAACCTCTAATAACCTACTCCCTCTATCTTTAAAAGGGCCCCCTAAGATATTACTCCTCTACTAGCTCTTAAATATTATCTAGAAACACGTCGCTAGTATATCTACTAGTAGGCTAATAAAGATAATAATACTAAGTACTAACCCCCTATTTAATAAGGCTTATACTAGTAGTAAAATAATATATATTAGAGGTAGATACTAGGCTAGGGATATTAAGTATATAGGGATCCTTATATAATAAGAGATATAAAGCTTTACTAGGTTAATAGATTATTTAATATTACTAGTAATATATACCTTTATTATAATATACTATTATAGGAAAATAAATATAGTAGCTTAAAGGATAGTTAATAGCTATATTATAATAGTAGGAAGAATAATTAGCTATCTCCTAACTACTTATATAAGCTAGCTAATATAGACTTATTACTTAAAGGGTTATAAAAGGAGGCTAAGCTTAAGGTATAATTTATTAATAATTTACTTAGTAATATAGATAATATTATTATTAATAGATAGTTTATAAGAAGGAGGACTATATATAGTAAGGAGTTTTTAGATAATATTATTAATTATAATAACTATCTATTCTTTACTAGTAAGGGTATAACTAATATTAATACTTATATTAGTTAAACTACCTTCTAGATCTAGGGGTCTATTTATTATTTAATAGGTCCTCTTATTACTAATAATAGACTTAGGCTAAAATTTACCTAGATTTATATACTAGATAGTATATAGGAGTAACTAGATATTTACTTTTAATATTTTAATAATTTAAATTAAGATACCCTTACTTCTACTTAATATACCCTCTAGTCTATTAACTTATATATCTAGGGGTTTAAATCCTACTATAACTACCTTAAGGAGGATAAATTATAATATCCTATTAATATTATAAGTATTTATATCTAATAGCTAAATCTTAAATAATAGAATAAGAGTACTTATAATTACCCTACCTTTATAGAAGTTACCTATATTATAATAACTCCTAATAATACTATAAGAGGCTAGATTAAGTAGGATATTTATATTAAAACTATTAAGAGGGGCCTTATATTAATCTCTAATTAGTATCTATCTTATATAACCCTCTAATATCTACTCCTATTCCTATTTAGTAAATAGTTATAGTATAACTACCTCTTATTAACTAGCTATTAGCTTCTAAGCGACTATCTACTATATATATTACAATAGAACCGTATTACTAGTATACTCGCCTAGTATACCTTAATTAGTAGCGATAATAAACTAGAGTAGGAAGAGGGTAGTAACCTTAAATAGGAATTAAACTAGTATATTACTAGTAAGTATATACCTTAGAGTTATAGTAGGTCTTAGTAAGTAATAAGATAATAATTTTATATAAAATAAATATAAGTAAGACTATTTAATATATTTCCCTAGTTATTTTCTAGACTTAAATCTACTTAGTTATAAATAGTTCTAAATTATTTAGATATTAGTTAGAGGATAGTTAATATAATTTAAATAATTAGCTAATTAATATCTAGATCTAGCCTAATCTCTTTAATTATATAATTAATAGTAGATATCTATTTAACTACTAGGCTACTAATATCTAGATATTAATAGAGCTTAATAATCTAAATTAGTATTATTAGAATTAATAGACTATTTAAGTAGATTACTACTCTAGCCTTATAGATAGGCTTAGTACTAATCTAGATATCTCGCTTAAAGATATTAGTAGTAAGGTAACTATCCTCCTATTAATAATACTAGGAAGCTTATATACTATAAAAGCGAGAATATAAGACGCTATAATAATAGTTTAAAAGGGGTAAACCTGAATTTTTTATTACCTTTATATATAATTCTAAGTAGCTTAATATTTAGAGCTTACTAGTATCTAGTTAGATATTAGAGTACTATTATAACCTAATTACTTATATCTTTAATTAGAAGTTCTAGGAGCTAGTAAAGGACCTCCTTAAGTAATATATTCTTAGTATTTATATAAGCTACTATTATACTATTAAGTTTTAGAAGCGAGGTCTCTTATATACTTATATTCTTCTTATTATATAAGAAGAGGATTAGATCTAGATAGTTAATAATATTAATAGTATTATTTAAGTATTTATCCCCCCTTAATAGGATAATAATATATTATATAAGTTAGTCTTATAGTATATAGTTTATAATTACTATACTAGTATCTCTAGTAATAGATATTTTAGTTAGGAGAAAAATTATTATAGTAAGGCTTTTCTAGTAGATTTTTACTAAGAGACGTCTTTTATATCTAATAGGAGTTATCCTTTCTATAAGCGTCTAGTTAGCCCCCTTAAACCTAATTCCTCTATTAATAATAGGTAGGTTATCCCTTATAACCCGTACCTATTAAAGAAATATAGTACCTATATTAATATTAAGATCTATAGCTCTATTAAGTCTATTTTCTATCTATATAAATATATTTATAAGGGACCTAATTAGGCTAATATCTCCCTTACTAGGAATTATACGCGTAATAATAATAACCCCGCTCCTAATAGCTAGCCGTAATAGTAATAGGAGTTAATAGATAAGATTATAGAGTTCTAATTAGCCTATTAGATTAGGTCTATTAAAGCTATCTAGAAGATACTCTTATTTAGTATAAGTATTATAAAGCCTTATATAAAGTATTTATAAATCTACCTTCTAGACTAATAGTATACTCTTTTTAAGCTAGCTAATAACTAGGCTACTAAATAAAAGCTAATAGATAGTAATAAGCTTTATAAGATTATATTAATAGAGTTTTTTAATATAAACCGTCTTACTAAGGAAGCTTATAATAATAGTTAGCTATTACCTTTTATAAAATAGAATAGGAAATATTCTACTATTATAAGGGATCTACTTAACTATCTATACGCGGATTTTCCTAAGGTCTTTATATAGAATAAAAGAAATAAATATTAGAAAATATATAAAAGAGGGGAGACTCTTAAGCGTATTAATTTTATTAGTCTTAAAACTAAGGATCTCTACTATTACTAACTACTCCTCTATTATATTAAGGGGGCTATATTATTTAATAACTTCTAGATAGTAGATAGCTAGT
>JAABUP010002235.1_pt1 | contig 38259 bp, 61 predicted proteins | sample 5559201 | NCBI WGS metagenome assembly JAABUP01 (sample SAMN10711887, study PRJNA513373) | rock metagenome | isolation source: Antarctica rocks | place: Antarctica | reverse complement strand
GTCACGTAAGATGCAAGACCATGTTGAGTCACTGAGATGTCATGGTCATGAATGGCAATGTACCATGCCATCTCCAGCAATGCAAATGTCCTGATCAGGACTTATGGGCCCCACTGCAAGCCGAGTAACTGCATGTCTGTAGACACGTGCGTGCATGCTATATTGTTTGCAAGCGCATCTATATGCGATCGATGGCGCAAGGCCGACGCGATCTTGTAGCCTATCGTCTACCTTTTGTGATCTGGTGCTTGTAATCATGACGACCTTCAGGTTGTCGGCAGCGTGTGTTGTTTTCGCCGTGGTGCCGGCCTTGATCGCCTTGTTCTCCAAGCATCTCGGTGCACCGGTGAAGTGGGCCCGCACCGTACCGTATGTCAAACTGTCCGACGGACGCCGCCTGGCGTACGAGGTTCGCGGCAACCCGAAAGCCAAACACACTGCAATTTATGTGCATGGAACCCCTTCTTGTCGTTTGGAGTTTTTAGGCTTGAACCAGGGCATTCTCGATAGTTTAGATCTCCGGCTGATAGGGGTGGATAAGCCCGGCTATGGTCAGTCTGATCCGCACTACGGCAGAAGCTTGCAAAGTTTTGTCAAGGACTTGGAGGAGTTAGCTGATCACCATCAGCTGCAAAGGTTTCTCCTGATTGGTGTTTCGGGCGGCGGTCCGTTTAGTTGGGCAGCTGCTAGATATGCACCCCGCAGAGTTCAAGGTGTACTGATCTTCAGTGGTGCAGGCAATCTTGGTAAGCAAATTGCTCATATTCGCGTCTGATGTGAAAGCATTTATGGCTAGCACACTACGTGCTTGGACAGCTCACAGAGAACACGCAATACCTGAGCCTGCTGCACTATGCAGGCATTCTGAACAAAGAGGAGAAAATTCAATTTGATGCCCATGTTAGCGGAATTCACAGAAGGATTGCGCACTTTTTGCACAGCACCTACAGTACTCCTCTAAGAAACCTTCTAAAGTATTTGTTTGAAACAAAGATTGGCGGCAGACAGCTATACTCCACCATTCTCAGGCCACTCATGAGGGACCCCAGACGCTTCATGGCAGAAGCTGATGCAAAGTGCTTGGATGAAGGTCATCAAGCATACCTAACCAAAATTATTCCAGAGGCTCTTTTGCAGGAATCAGCCACCCCATGGGTACAAGACCTTGGTCTGTTTTCTAGTGATTGGGGCTTTAATGTGAGTGAAATTGATCCCAGCGTGAAATCAACCATCCACCTATGGCATGGTACAGGCGACAAGCAAGTGCATGAAGTCATGTCTGTTGCATTCAAGCGATTAGTCCCAGAGGCGCACCTGCGAATCATACATCATGGAGCACATTTCCAGTACTTTGTTTGCAACCTAAATCTGCAAAAGGAGGCTTTGACTGCGCTGCTCAGAACAGCAACATAGATTACCTTGTTTCACTTTTGTTTTGTACCCAACTCTCTGTTCTGTTGTACATAGTAGGCATGTTCTGCCTATGCTATCAACCGTGGGTGTGTCATCTTTTTGAGAGCTCCAACCTTGTGTATGTTAACATGCCAAGGCATGTGTTTTTTCTGTTTTTGCGCTGTGTCATTCAATACGTGCAGGGCATGTGTTTCTGCCTGTGTTGGCTTGCATGTTCAGAGGGCAAAACAGCCTTGGACTCCTTAGAACTCAATCATTTGCAAATAACATTGCCAGTGTTGAGCTGCCAATCTTGGCAGTTTTGAAATCTTCTCTTAGCTTGATGTATTTGAGTGCCTGCTGGTGACTGATCCGAAGACTGCCATCAATCAGGCCCAGAAGGCGTTCAGGGGCTACTAGTAGGATATTGACTAGCGAAGCAAGCTCAGTGAAGCTGTCATCAGCAGATTGGGCATCGAAACCATGAATGCAGTCCGTGTACTCAGTAATGTCCCGCTTCCAGCGCAGTGCTCCTGTTGGGCTGTAATTATATCGCTGCATGTGGTTCAACAGTAGAGCACCCATCCGCCGAGCAAGCTGCACACAGCATATGTGTGGGAAGACAACTTGAGCAAAGGCTCACCTGAATATTGCTTGCACATGTTGCAGCATCTGTTCTTACACAGATGCACATCATGCAACTGCCCTAGTACGTCATTTTTACGCAGATGCACATGATCATTGGCAACTGTGCATACACACAATCTTCATCAGGCTCAAGGGTGGCATCTGTCAGTTGCGCACATCTCCTTGTAAGCCAAGCAAGCGCTGCGCAGAGCTCACCTCAGATGTGAAGGCAGAACCGTTTGTGCCATGCAGTAACTGCTGGACAGCTTTGGCTGCGGTCGTGAGCAAGGTGGTAGCAAAGAGGCAGGCGTCTGTTGGTCTATCCAATGGGGGTGGCAGATCCTCAGGCGGCCGGAAGTCAATGCGCTTCTGCTCTGTCGTTAATGTCCTGTCCATCTACACCTCAAATCATCAATTAGTTTGCAACAACAGGTGTCTGCTTGTACACTGTGCTTGCAAGGATAGAGAGATGCAGGCAGCCCCTCCTGCTGGTCTGCAGGAAAACTTGCAGCATATGAAGCAGTCGATGTAGAGACTGTACACAGGGAGCAGCTGGACAGTCAGCAAAAGCCATTGCAGGTGTGCATCGGCCAGAGCTGACTGCAGGTGGCTGCACACTCGTGATGCATAACAGCTACCTGTGCAAAGAAGGCAGTCAGGCCAGCCTGGAGGGACGAAAGCACCCGATCCTCTACAGTCTTGGTGAGTCCTGACAAGCCAGCATTGCATGCAGCTGCTTCTGCACCTGACGCCTCTACTCTGGGCTGAATGACCTTAACATGGTGCTGCTGCACCACCCCAATAATGACACTGACAGTGCCCACAGCATCAAGTATTCTGCCTAAACCCTCGCTGCTTGCCTGCAGCAAGACAAAGTCATGTTGTCAAGTGCCAATCACACCAGTTGAGCAAGGTGCCTTGCAGAAGGAGCAGATTGTACATGGGTCTGCACAGTCTGCCAGCTCACATGCTCACCAGGAAGTATTAATGTCTCCTGCTCAACCCTGGAATCGCAGAGGTTCAGCAGACAACATGCGGATGCCTACTGCCACTCAGAACACTGCCAGTACTTTCACTGAGAACGTTTTAAAGTATGTGTGAAAAAGATGCAGGGTAGCGCACCACGGACGCTGCTTTGGCAATGGCTGTCCTGCCTGCAGAGCCTGCAGTAGTCACACCATATGGTGCTTCACTCGCCCTCACACCCGCCTCTACAGCTGCTGCAAGGCCTGCCAGTAGGAGCCTGCTGATCTGCTGCAGCAGGCAGCTGTTTGGAGTCTGCTGGTTTGCAGCGGCATGGAAGAGTTGGCGCACTTGTGACGGGCAGGAGGCTTCTGTGCTCAGTACTGTGCAGCGCTCCACTGACTCCAGGTTCCAGGTCAGATGCTCCTGGGCAACCTCCACTGACATCTGCAGCCATGGAATCACAATGACAAAGGTGCAAACAAGATAGTTACTATGATGCTCTGTTTAACGTTAAAAACAGCAAAATTTATTTAATTGAATACTGATAATAAAAAAATAAACAAAATGATTGTAGACAATTTCATTTTTTTTAAAAAGCCGTTGTTGCGTAAAGTAATAAAACTCTTCTTTTTTTAATTTATTTATTCTCAAGTACCCCTTCTTATATTCTTTTTGCTTTCTTCTTACTTTTAGCTTTATTTGCGGAGGTTGAGAACAACTATCTAAAGTATTTTTCAGGAAACCCTGTGCGACAAGGCAGAGCTTTGAACATGACTTGAGAGGGGTACCTCATCAATGCTATTATTCAGGGCTGCTAGCGTCCTGCACAAGGAGATGTCTCAATGTGATCAACAGCCTTGTTTCTACAACACGAGCTGCAGTTCTGCAAGGAGGCCGTTCAGCATGACCAGTATCAGCAGCCATCAAGCACGTCTTATGTGTGGACCTGGCCTGTTGCTCACATGACGACAATGCTGCTTAATGAAGATGACGGCAAGGGTACTTCTGCACAGCAACGCAGCGAAGCAGCATTCTGCATGTAAGCTGCAGCAAGCTGCCAACAACGAAGGTGCTGCTCTTGTGCAGTCAGCCTCAGCCTACCTGAGATGACTTGCTCTGGTGCAACAGGCGCAACCACTGCAGTTCCATGTCAGGGTAGTCCCCCAGAATGTCACTGAAGACAGCATTGGCCAAGTCAGCCACATTGGCAGCCTCTCCGACAACCTCCTGCAGGCTCTCTGCCAGAGCCATGGTGCGCTTGAAGGCCTCAGTCACCAACTTCATGTGCTGCTGCAATGTCTCTGCTGCAGCTGTTGGGGCAGGGGCAACAAGCAAGCGGTCCAGCGATGCCTGCATATTATTTGACTTGAGGTGCAGCTTCTAGTTCTGGTGTCGGTGCGTTGCAGCTGACAGTACAGTGATAAAACATGCTTGATAGAGTCAGGCCAGCAGGCCAAGGGTAAGATGGCAGTTTACTATGCTGGCACAATTCAAAAATACAGATCACCCGAACTGGTTTTACACCTCAATATTCCACAAAAGCTGCTTGATTTTGCAGTGCTCCAGCTTCAGTTGCTAGTTGGCTTGTGTGTGGTGTAGCAGCAAGCTCAGTCACATGGTCTGAGGATAGAATAGCTCTTCACATAGAGCACCTATGGTCTATAACACAACTCAAGCTTGACTGAAAGGTCAGGTGTGGCAGTCTGCTTGATGCTGCCTTGCCGGTTATATGCAGACAGGGCTTACCTGTACACGCTGCTCATACAGTCTCGTAACAAACATGACCAAGGCATCCCCAGGTGCAGGAAAGACTTGCTCCATGATGATGGCTTCATCTTTGACAGCCTGGATGATGGCCTTGTACAGAGCTGCCAGGGAGCGCAGGGCTGTTATGGCGCTGCTGGTGTCTGTCACCTGGGCGGCCCCTTGACCCAGTGCCAACTCACGTGCATCAATGAACAGTGGCCTTATGCTGATGTATCGCTACAGCAGAAGCAGGACAGCACAGTTGGTAAAGATTGCCTCTGTACTATGCCATCACTCTGACGCAGATGTATGCAGGACCACGCAAATTAGTCCAACTGCATGAGATTGTACAGCTGACCCCTCACTGATTACCCAGGCATGTGGGAATGACATGACAGGAGGAGCTCTTGAGTATGGCAGCAATGTGTCTGACCTGCATAAGAGCTACGTCACCCCGCTCAAACTGTGTCATGACCTGTGCACACTCGGCCATTGTGCCCAAGTCCTTCTGATGCACAGCCTTGTCAAAGCTGGCGATCACTACCTTCTCCAGCAGAGCTCTGTAGGCTTCTAGCTGATGAGCTGCATGCTCAATGCTGCCCTGTGTACAGGAGCTACTGCCTGATTGGCAGTCAGTGTGCTGTGGACACTGTTTCTGAAAAAGCTACAACACAAGCCATTGTACAGGATGCAGTTTTTGTGAGCTCATGCTGGATGCCACTTGGGCATCATCTGTATGCTTGCTACCTGAATAACAGCTGACTCATACAAAAAATTGATTTTGACACAGCAACAATGCAATCTGCTGTGTATGTGCTTGGACATAACTAATCTTGTCCCGGGAATATGAGGATTGCCATTCTGATCATGTGTGTTGCGCGTCAGTTACCTGTTTGGCAGAAGCCACAGGTAGCTTACTAGGGGACGCAGCCCGCTCTCTTGCCCCACTGACATCTCTTGCCACAGACAGCAGTCGGCCTGTCATGGCCTGCAGCATGCAGGCCGCGTGACATAGAGCACACATTTCAAGCCACATGACATGAACCACACAAGCCACATGATGACACAAACCACATCAGCTAGCTTTTTTCCCAGATAAAACGCTGACTATACAAGCAAGCCTTTTCATGGTGAATGGTGTAATGACATACAGCTGCCTGAGAGAGCCTAGAGCTGTCTTGGAATAGCTCTGGAAGCTCAGCAAAGTCTGTGCAGGCTGCAAAGTTTTGCATATACTGTATGCAGCTGATGGCCTCTTCTGCCCGTGACCTCAGGCTTTCTGCACTCTGCAGCACAAGTCACCTGCTGACAGGAGCGCATGTCAACATGTGTTGACATTGCATATGCAGTCCAGCTGAGGCTGTTTGTGTGGAAAGAGCTTGCACAAAAAATCTTTCTCTCTACCTGCAAGCGGTCCCCTATCTTTGTTGCGGTTTGGCCTGCACGACTCATTTGTTGGTCCAATGACTGAAAACCTTCATGTACCTCCTCCACTACCGCCTCAAGTTCTATCACTTCTGCCTGTTGGCATGGCAGCAAAATGGATACTCCTTAACCTTCGCTGCTGTGCACACCAAAGGGCCCAGCAAAAACATGTAAACTGACCTGGTAGTCCCTTTCAGCTTCACCTACACTGCGTTGCAGCTTTTGCATCTGGCGGTCGAGTTGGGATTGTGAACGCCGCAGCTCCTTCTCAGCCCTGTTAAATCAACGTCAGCTTGAAATATGTATACAGCGTCTGCACCGTTTGCCAGCTGAAGTCTAGGTGATGTCCCTTGGCGCGGATTATGGCGTACTTGTCAAAGTGTTCGACCAGCTGCTCTGTCACTTGTAACGACCCCTGCAGGCTTTCTTTGGGCCTTTGCAATCCAGTCTTAGCTAGGATGGCCTTAGCCTGCCGATGTGGCTCCAGCACGGGGTTGGAGATCTTGTCCATCAAAGTCGTGATTTTGAACTGGCCTTTGAAGCTGTCTAAGCTGAATGCTGGCATGGCATTCTGCCCTGTGGCAGACGACATCGTCGCCGGCATCGCCTTGAACCTTTGACGCCGGGCCTGGCAGCTGATCTTGCAGACGTGCCGGTGCTGCTGGCTGCATAGGTCATGAATGCAGCTTAGTCATATGCACGTGCGTAGCATGATGCTGTGACTAATTAGGGTTTGAAAGCTTCTGCCGCAGGCTTCACAACGTTCTACTGCTTGCAGCACGGCTCAAATATCGTGTGGACTCTTTGTTGAAGCACGTTCTCTGTTGCTGCTATCTCGCGCGCGTCATGCAGCCAGCTCAGGACGCGGCGATGTTTTCTGAGGAGGAGGACGAACGAGACTGGAGCGACTGGGGAGACGACGTTGATGAGGATCTGACCAAGAGCCTGTTCTCGAGTGCCATACTGCCCTCTGCAAAGCAAGCTATTGAGCACGACGCCAGTGAACATGGCTTTGACCTTCGAAAGTTCAGAGCACAGGTAGGTCAACGCAATGCCGGCTGGTCGGAATCCTATGTGATTTGGCCCGAAATTCACAACTTGAATCTTATCTTGCTCACTTAATGATGTGCAGAAAGCACTCACGGATTATGACACCATACGCTGCGTCAACTTCATCAGAAGCGAGGTCGCTGCTGGCAATTCCCCACTTCAGGCTTTGCTGCGCGACAACTCCGCCGCGCAGCGACCCTGGGAGAAGGATGAGTACATGCACCCTGTGTTGCCTGAAGATCCTCTGCTCTATTATGATTTCGACGAAGATGTGTGCGCACAGCAGGACAGGTAAAACAATGCAGCTTGCAGTATTCTGCAAATTAAGCTTACAACATTCTGCAAGTTGATGCTGTAGCTGTTACGCCACTTTCTTCATGCAGTGGTGCTGGTCCAAGCGCAAAGGAAGCATCAACTTGCAGCACATCTACAGCCATGCAGAGCCTGCAAGATGAAAACATGGCCTTGAGAAATACTCTGCAGGAAATGTCAAGGCTCGCCCTTCCATCTGAATTGGCTACTGAGCAGCCCTTCCAGGTAAAGGTCAATGCAATCTCCCCATATCCATTGCAATGCTTGTTAGCACAACAGCATGCCAAAAGTGCTGCAAACACGCTACAAGTTGCTGTTATGGCATGCAGCTAGCAGAGGGCATTGACAGCGATTGGTTGAGCAAGTGGCAGAAGACTGCGGGCACCTTTGGAGTACAGGCAGAGCGCAACAAGCTGGCAACAACACAGGCTGATGTCAGCAGAGGCACCGATGACGCAACAGAGCGCATCAACGAGGCTTATTTTGACTCGTATGGCTTCTTTGGAATCCACCGGGAGATGATTTCGGATAAGGCAAGTTCCTACATGATGCGAATCCTGTATAGAATTCACGCCTGGTGCTGCATCATTTCCAGAAGCAAAATTGGTCACGAGCGAGATGTGGGGCACAACCAGCTGGACTGGCTGACAATGGCTGGCCATGCTGTAGGTGCGAACCGAGGCCTATAGAGATGCTCTTAAGCAGAACCCAGCCTTGATGAAAGGGGCTAGCGTGTTGGATGTTGGCTGTGGCACTGGCATCCTGTCAATGTTTGCTGCTGAAGGTGGCGCCAGCAAAGTCATTGGTATGCACATTGCAAACCGCATGATTCTGATGCACACCGATGCTGACTGTGTGGCCAGCATTGCACCTCAGAAGCATCGCCTGTCATGTACCTCAGAATGTTCCATTGTGCCATTTATCATCAGCTGTGCAGCCCTCAAACTGCAGGCAAACCAAAGTGCTCTGACTTCAAACTCTGCCCGGTGGATGTCAATACTCAAATAGAACATGGCTTCTTAGCATGACACCTGTCTTTGTGACCTACAGGAGTTGATGGCAGCACGCGCATCGCTGATGTGGCAGAGCGCTTGGTAGCAGCAAATGGGCTTGCAAGCACTGGTGGTGGTCCCATCACAATAGTGCAAGGGCGCCTAGAGCAGTTACCCAGCCTGCCTGTCGAGCAGGTATGCAGTCAGTCTGGCCAACTGTTCAGCGCAGGTTCAGTGTCAGGAGCGTAGTACTTACCATGAGCTTGATGAAAGCCTGCTTGCTTGCATTGCAGGCAGGGCTGTGTGTCAGATTGTCTGTGGCAAATTGTCACTCTGCTGAGTTTGGCATGGCGATGCAGGTAGATGTGATTGTGAGTGAGTGGATGGGATATGCACTGTTGTTTGAGAGCATGCTGGACACAGTATTGTATGCTCGTGACAGGTCAGCCTCACTCCTGCTGCCAATCTAACGCCTTGGTGCTCCTTGTAACTCCAGATGTCAGAAAGTGCAATCATCTTTGACGTAAGTTGTGCATCTTTCAGTGCAATCTGCAATCAAGTGGTGGCCAGTGCAGAGACTGCATCATGCCTCCCTGTTTTTGCTGTCTTTCATGAAGGGATTTGGCCACTTAACAAGCTGCCTGCAGGCCTGACCAAACAACAGAAGCATTGTTTGCCAGTCTGAGATGAAACATGCAGGTGGCTGAAACCGGGGGGTGCCATTCTACCTGACTTGGCGTCTCTGCACATGGCGGCAGCAGGTGCTGGGGCAACAGGGCTCACTTTCTGGAACAAGGTGTATGGGTTTGACTACAGCCTAGTGCAGCAGGAGCTGCGGGAGGATGCACACCAGACTGCTCTCCTGAAGGATGTCAGCAGCCAAGACCTGCTGAGCAGAAGCTGCCTCTTGCGCCAGCTGGACATTGCGCACATGGATGCTGCAGACGCCAGCTTCAGTACAGAATTTGTACTTGAAGCAGACCCGGCGGTGATTTTCAGAGCACACAGATATCGGGATTGAAATCATCAAAACACAGGCTCTTGCCGGGAAACATGCTGTAGCCTTGTGTGCTTCACCCAGCTGTGCTGTGTAATGTGCGCTACACAACATGCTTTCATGACAGTATCGTAACTGTGCAGTGTCATAACTGCGCAGTGCCATGTTATATGTTCTACTGGTAACTTTTTCTCAGTTACACAGCTCTGATGTTTCCAACAAACTGTATTCTGAACTGCAAGCTTCATGCTTGCAGAGCTGCTGTGGACCTCAAGAGTGCCATGCTTTGGTGTTGTGGTTTGACACAGACTTCAGCCAGCGCTTCTGTGCAGAGCAGCCAGTCAAACTGTCCACCTCACCCTGTGGTCCCCAGACACACTGGTGCCAAACTGTTCTTGTGCTCAGGTACTGCATGCTGCCACCTGCACCTGCCTGTTCAATTTTGGTGCTTGCAAACACCCAATTTGCATGTTTGAAAGCACCTTGATTTCGTATTGCCAGAGGTCAAGGCGCTGGCAGGTGCATCAGAGTTGCGTTGATTATGCAGGAAGCCAATACTGTTTGGGCTTGGTACAGCAGAAGCAAAGGGCAAAGTGGCTGCCAGCCTGAAGGGTCGCTTCAGCACGGCTCGCAGTGATCAACACAGAGGCATTGATATGTCTGTAGAGTATTCTGCGCAGTTCACAGATGGCAGTCTTGGTCCTAGCGAGGTGCAGATATTTAGCATGACCATGTCCTCCTAGACTATAGCTCCGACAGACAGACCTTGTGACACTGCTGGCATTGACTACTATCCATTAGCTTGGGACACAACAGCATTGCCAACATTGGATATTGTGAAGAGTTTAATCTTTAGGGAACTCAAGTAACAGCAGCAGCATTTGCAGTGCCTGTAAGGCCTGTGTGTTGTGTTTGTCACCAGCTGCATTCGCTACATCTGCCTTCTGTTGCATTTGCATGCGCTGGGATCCAAAACAAGCTGCTTCAGCTTCTTGGAGCTGAGCTTGAGCATGCGGCAGGCTGCGCAGGCTGGCTTTGACCTGCATCAGAAAACCCAAATACTATACTGATGATATCGTGCTGTCAATGTCATTTCCCTGTCCTGACTGCACCTCTGATATGGCAAACACCTCAGTACCATGTGAATGAAGACACTTTTCAGGTCTGAACATGCAGCCAGGTGTCATGCATCTCGCCAGGTGCATGACACCTGGCTTGGTTTGTAATCACATTACTGGTGCATAATGCAGCTAGCAAAATGAACAAAGTCCAGGCTGAGCCAGCAAGCCTGTGACAGTTCATGACAGGAGCATAGATGGATTTGATTGATTGATTGATAGACAGCGTGCAGACAGGGGCCAAGGGGCTTACCTTTTCTCCCTGATGCACCAGAGCCCATAAGGCAGATGCAGCATAAGCCCCAGTTTCTGCATTGTGCCCTGCCCTGGCAGCAGCAGCCAGCAGGATTGGCAAGGCTCGTGGGTTGGTCACAAAGTGCACCTTGTTCTCAGCAGCCAGAGCCAGATTGCGCAGCAGGAACAGGGCCTTTGCAGACGCTGCCGCATGATGCATGTGTGCTGCGGTCAGGGCAAGGTCCAACAGACCTGCATACCACACAAATGTCATTGCTGATTGCCCTTTTTTCCTGCTGGGACTGCAGAAACGTAGATCAGAACGCACTTGGTTGATCATCATGATGACCACAGACTGGACTCAAGGGTCACAGGACGGTGTGCAAGCAAATGTCTGAGGTGTGTTACAGTGCAGCTCACATGTTGATGTAATGAGCCTGCTTACAAGGCTAGTTGTGACCTGTTACCAACCTTGTTACATTTGGTTTTGGTGCCATGCATAAGGTGCTGGACAGGCATCTGGAAGCTGGCAGCAATGAACTTGAGGGCCAGCAAGCTCTGCAAAACAGAGTCAGCAGCCAGTGCAATGCAGCCGTGATACGATTGTAGAGTTAGCTACAAACACAAGGTAGTGGGCTAAAACAGCATCAGCTAATAGCCTCAGTCAGTGTTGACACAGAGTCAGTCAAGTGGAGCACAGGTGACAAAGCCTGATGCAGGTGCTGATGTTCCCTCACCTGGAGCGCTTGTACATCTGAGAATCTGCTTCTGGCCCTCAGCATGTGCTGCCAGGTTGATGAGAGGCTCCAGGAAAGCAGCAACTCTGGGGCCATCACGCCGCTGCAGCAGGTGATGCAGCTGCTGCTCTGTCTTGGCCAGCAATGGGCTTCTTAGCAGCAGCAGGCAACCTTCTGCACTGCCTGCCAGGTTTGCTACTGTTGTCATTCCCAACTGCACACCGATGAAGCTCCTCAGCATCAGACAGCAGCAGTGTTAGAGACTCACCCAGTTGAGCTTGTGCAAGTCCATGTCACCTTTTCTGCCTGTGGCAGCTTATTGCTGCATTTACATGGCATTCATGTTTTTTATGCATAACAATTGCAAGATCAATACCTTTCATGTTTTCAACTAGTCCTTGTACTGCTGGCTTTGCATCTTGTCATGCATACACGGCAGCAGATTCGAACAGTCAGTCATGCGTTTGACACCCCTGACTTAAGCATGTGCAGCAAGACACAGAACAGCAGTGAATGTGATGTCTTGTTGAGTCTTCTTAGACTTCCCAGTTATGGTCTGCTGACCACACTGAAGAGTGCTAAAGACAGGAAATGTAAATTGATAACCTTGTCTCAAAAGAAATGCGTGAAGCTGCATAATCCAGCAGATACCTCCAGTGTGGGCAGATCCAGATTTGGCTTGTTCACAAGGGTGAGAGTGCGCAGAAGAAGTGAGGGGTTGCCACTGCTGGCAAAGGCCTTTTGAGCTGAAGGGCAGCCAGGGAACAGGTTGGCCAGCAGGCCCAGCATCTCATGCAGCAAGCCATCATGCCGCAGGGCCATCTTCCATGTCCTGCATATGTCACGCCTCTGTCCATTGAGTGCCTGTTGCCAGTGAGGCACTGAGCTGGTGGCGGAACAAAAGGCGATTCTGGAGCTGACGGGGCTTGAACCCGCGACCTTCTGATTGCGAACCAGACGCTCTACCACTGAGCTACAACCCCACATTTAGATGCCACACGATGCCTTTTGACTCGGTATGAACAGGTATTCACGAGGGTCTTGTTGTGGACCCTTGATAGATTGGATGTCAGACACACGTTCCCAAGGATACACTAATTTGCAGAGCTTGCTAATGACAATGTTGTGGACATTTAGGGAGTCAGGTCGCAGCAGAGCTGGTCACCTTCTGACAGTGTCCATCACTCCAGCAGCCACGATGGCTTCGCATGCAGCAGGGCTGTTATGCGCCAGGTGCTTCAGCAATGACAATGCGATCAAGAGCTGCTGTCTGGTGGCGGTAGCCTCACTGTTTGGCTGCACCAGTGAGGTACTGTGCACTCCAAGGCTGCTCTCTGAGTCTGCTGGCAACAGCTCTGGTGAACCTGCACCAGCACTGTAATATTATGATGCAAGACAAAAACAACAGCAAAAGAAGCGAAGATGGTGCTGTGATGTGAGCAAGCAACTTTTGAGACTACTTTAGAGCTACAGCTGTGAACAGCAACAGCAACAATGCAATCAGTGATGGCGCCGCGAGACGGTAGCATCATGTCTTGGTACACCCAAGGCAGGCTGGACTAAGCTGCAAGCTGTGAACAAGACACTCTGTGTGACGCATGTTTTGCAGCGTGTATCAGTTTTGGTATCTTTCTGTTATTCTTTTGGTTTACTACATAACAGGGATGCCAGCAGCACTGCCCATCAGAATTGCGCAGTCACAGACCGTGGTGAAGGTCCACACTGGTGCAACACACACCACCAGACACCACAAGAGCATTAGGCAGGCTGCAGCTCACCATTGCCGGGCTGAAAGACCTTGCTGGGTGCCTCTGCTTTGACAGCATCAGCTTTGGCTCTGTGCAGCTCCTTTGTACGCTTCTGCCGGAACCTGGCCCCCTTCCCATGACTGAGCAATTTGCCTGCTGCCTTGGCTTGCATGAAGTCACTGTGTGGTGTCGGTACTATGGCAGCTGAGGTCTGTTGGTGGGAGGGCTGGAAGGCTTTCAGGGCTAACAGAGCATGCGTGTCTGCCACGCAGTTGAGCAGGAGCTGATGCAGACCAATGCTGGTTGCCTGTGCCTGTATGATCAGCCAAATGAAACAGTCAGCTGCAAAGGTAATGGTTGGTGAGGCTCAATAGTGCCACGAGTAGGTAGAGCTTCTCCACAGCGAAGATGATTCCTTGATACAAAGACGTACATCTGTGGCCCGAATGGTAACACAGAAGGGCAGCTTGTGCTCTCGGTGAGTGTACATAGCAAGTGTGGTTGACTTTGTATGATACAGTTGCAGATAGAATCATAAGTTGTTTTGTCTCTCCAGAGTGAAGGCAGGGGGTAGACACCTTGGCATGTTGACTGAAAGCCAGGAGGCAGCGCAGAGCTTCAGCTGCACAGCCTCTGTCTGCAATGGCATCATCTAGGATCAGCTGCCCATCAGTGCACAGCTCTAGGTAGGTGGCGGCTAGGCCAGAACACAGGCAGCTTCCCACACTCTGATCTGTTCCAGCATCACCTGAGTGTAACCCAACATGTCATTCTACAGTGATTTTCGGTATCAGACATGTTTCCACCAAGAAGGTGTGTACAAGTGCTGCGAGACTTGGCGGCAAATAAATGGATGCAGCAGCAGGTGCCAAGTTGCTCAAAAGCAGTAACAGCTGTAGATGAAAAACTGCATGCAAGTTCTGATGTGTCTTGGTGTGCCATTCTTTACTGATATGGCAGAATGCGGTCAGGCACACATCTTGACCTTATCATCGGTCCATATACAACCAATGTCAACTGCCTTCTGATTCTGTCTCAGAAAATAATCCAGTCGCTAATATCCAGCACCAACAACAACTACTCTCTGTTGCGCATCAGGTACTTGTCCTTGGAACAAAGAGATACCTGGTGGGTTGCTCAGGACAACATCTGCAATGTCTTGGGTCGGCATGAGCAATGCTAAGAGCTTGCAGCTGGCCAGCTTTGTAGGCAGGGGCATTGCAGAGGCAGGAGCATGCAGCGCTGCTGCTGCCAAGCAGAATGCATTTGGCAATCTGGTCAAGATGCTGCTCAGCTGGCTGCAACTCACATGGCCTCCTGCCAGCACAGCAGCACCTGCACCACCCAGCCATTCCTCATGCGGTGTGAACAGCAATGACTTTGCCACATTTCCCCCAAGTCGAGGAAATATTGCTGCAAGACTGTCATAATTGAAATGCTTCTCAATTATTGTGCGTCTTTCTATGTTTAGTCCACAGGAATGGATGTGCAGCCTGCTTGATAAGCTGTTCATGCCATAATCACCAATTTTGCTCTATCAAAAACGCAATGAAGGTTGCCATTTTGTAACTACCACTGCCAGCAAACTAAGACTTTAGGTGCTCACCGGCCTGCACGACATGCCAAAGCATGGCCTGCTGCTGCTTCTGCCTGGCATTCTGCATTGGCCACACTGGTTCAGGCAGCTGGCTGGACGCTGCCTGAGCATGCATACTGTAGCAGTGCAAGAGAGCCTCTAGAGCATCAGCGTTGGCATAGCCAGGTGGTGTGTCACCCTGTACTGCCTGGTTCTGCATCATGGCAGTGATCTGAGCCACATGGCTTGCAGCCCCAGCTGTGGAAGCAGCATGCTGTGCATGCAACACGTCCTCTTCCACCAGGTCCACTGCCATAGTAGACCTGTGTCTGCTGCTTCTGCCCTGTGTGGGCTCTTGATGCTTGGCGTTGCTTCTTAACGCCTCTGTACAATCAGCAACATCGGCACAGACTGCCTCTGGTGAGAGATCAGCAGAAGTGTGTGGTGATGGCAGGTGCTGGTGTGAGGTTGTGCTAGAGCAGTGACAGTGAGCCAGAGGACCATGCTTGGTGCAGGCAAGCTGTGTGAGGTGGTGTGCATGCTGCACAGCAGAGGCTGTCGGCTCAGGCTTGCAGATGGCCAACAAGGCAGGCCAGCATTGCTGATCTGCCAGGTGTGCTTGCACCAGGTCTGGATCAGCTATTGCAGCTTGCAGCAGGACAGCTGTGAGAGCCATCATGTAGCTGGGCGTCACATCTGGACCCTGCATCATGACATGCCATAGCAAACCTGAGACTTCACGCTTCAGAACAGCCCATCTTTGAATGCTTATGCACAACCTTCAGTGCACTTAAGCAGCATGCCTGTTCAGAATGGCGACCAGTCTGCTGATTGCGACACCCCATGCCACAATACTTGAGACAACGGCTTGTGTGCCAAAAAGTGGCTAGTGGTTATTCGCACCCATCCAGCATGAGCAAGAGGTGCCCACCTGCAGCAGATCAGGCAGCTGTTCCCAGAAGGAGCCCTGCAGCAGCAGCTGTTCCACTCCAAAGTCCCAGATGCCCTGCGTGTACTGCCGTGCAGCAAAGTGTGACTGCAGAAACAGGGGGCCGCCAAAGTCTTGGCCCTGCACAGGGACTGCCTGCAGACTTGGGTACCCCCTGGACTGCACCAAGCCATCATGTGCTGCTGGCACAAGTGCTAGCCCAGAACTGGCTGCCTCTGTTGTCCTGGCAGGCCGCTGTACATGTGGTGAGGCTGTTGCTGAAGCAAGTAAGCTGCTCCTGTCTGGACTAGCAGGGTCGCTGTAGGGCTGGGGACGGTCAGTAGCCGCGGGATACTGATGGCTGGCATGTGTCATCTGTTGTGCCTCGCGAGCTGCTTCAGAGGATGAGATTGTCATGGCAACCGCCAAGAAGCGTAAAGCTGCTGCCCGCACAGCAAAGGGGTCCTCTTTCTGCAACGCCACCTGTAATGGACAACACAAAATTTTCACTGCCCATCTGTTCAGTCTGTTCAGTCTATGCACCAGCATGTGCAAGTGATCCCATCACAGACTGTGTGCTACCATTTTGCCCTGTTTGGACAGTCTGCCATATCATGCTCATGTAGTGATGTATCAAAGGCAGCCAGGCGAGGACTTTTTACTGTAACCGGTCATGGGTACCTGTGACTGTACTTTCTGTGGAAAGACTTGAGGGAAAACAGGATATGCATTGGAACCTCTCAAGGACTGCTGCATCAGCACCACACAACAATCTGCAGCTTGTAGCGTCCTACACAACTGGCAAGCATCAAACACAAGCTTACACCTGCAGCTGGATTAGGGCGGCAATGCAGATGGGCAGGCAGGCATATGGCAGATCAGACCTTGAGCAGTGCAGTGCCAGCTTCTGGCCAGCCTTGGAGCAGCATGCGGCGGGTTGCAGGCGCCCTGGGTGATGCCAAGTGAGTCAACAAGCCAAGTGCTGTGACACGCACTGATGCCTCCCGGTCCCTGGACAGCCGAGTCAACCAGAAGGTGCCTCCCACCTGCACAGCCGTCCACCAGTCAGCACTGATGCCCAGGCTGCAAATGAGCTGGAAGCGCCCCAATTGAGTACTGCTTTTGGTTTTGTAGAGCAAGAAGACATAGACATCTGTCTGTTGGGGTGAGCATCTGCTGTGCTGCTCTGCTTTGTTTGATGAGCTAATGCGGCCTCAAAACCATGCTGTGATCATGTGAGCATATTGTGAGAAGCGTGAGCAGTTGCTGTCTGATTGCACAGCATCAAAGCTGCTTTGCAGACTCAGTGATGGTGGGTGAGCCAGTAGTGCAGTGATATTCATGTACAGATTTGGACAATGACTGCCACAAACTTTTTGTCATGCTGATATTTGGTCAGAGGTCAGCAGTGACATAGACACAACAGCACACCTGCTGCCATGCCTCAGACCAAAGCTCCACAGGAACAGCGCCAACCACCTCCTTGAGACAAGCCAGCGCCTGCCGCAGCAGCTGCTTGCCCTTGAAGCCTCCCAGCCTGGTGTCATGATTAGGCATGCACACATGTCTCACAATACCCCCAATAGCACCCACCACTGCGCTGTCCCACTCACTGCCTGGCATTGCACCGGGGGTCGAGTCCCATGTGAGCCTGATACAGGCATTCAGCTGTGTCAACAAATGAAGTGCTGCTGTTCGGCTGCCGTAAGCTGCCTCAGTGTTGGAGATGGTGGCTGAGCAGAGCAGTGTGATGAGGGCTGGGGCGTCTACAGCATGTAGGATGTCGCTGCAGGTGGTTGGCTTGCCCGACAGCTGGGCTTCCTGAAGCAAGCTAGTCAGTGTGGCCAATGTCACCTGCAGAGTACACAATGTCCATGACAAGGCAATGTAGTTGTTGAGAGGCACTTCATTATAAGGTCCTGCCTGATGGAACAATGTCACATGCCACATGCTATCTGCAAATGGTGCAGGGCTGCCTGTATGATCCTGAGCAGTGTTGCAGTTTGTCTCTTGCCCAGCAAGGCCATATCTCTGCAGATTGAGACAATACGCTATGGCATACATATATGTGCTTTTGGCAGCAGCATGCTGGCATCATGGCTCCACAGCCAGCTTACCTGTGTCACCTCAATGTCTGTGAGCTGCTGCTGAGCTTCACTGAACATGAAGGCTCCATCAGCGTGATTGGTGAGCGCCAAGGGCAGGCTGGGAGGGCCCTTGACAGCCTGTGTGCTGCCCAGCACAGGCAATGCTGCCTGGCGCATGCACAAAGCCAAGAGGTGCAAGGCAGACAGCTGGACTGCGTGGCTGCCCAGAAGTGTGTCAACAAGTGGCAGCAGGTGCAGCCAGAGTTGCTTGTCTTCTGCAGTGACTGGGGCCTGGGATAGCAGGTGTTGAAGAGCTGATACCCAGTTTGCTGCAGCAACTGCAACTGCCACCTGCATGCAAGTGCCAAAGTAACTCTCAGCATTTCTGAATACTGTGAACCAGGGCAAATTTTGAGAGAAAGCATGGCAAACATTGGCTGTTGGGCATGCACAGTGCTATCAACATGGATGCAAACATAGCACTTAATGCACTTGCATGCATGCAATGAACAGCAAACCACCAGGCTTCAACATTGTGCTCAGACAATCGACGTCACAAATCATGGACTGCAGTCTTGTCACGTGCATGTAAATGCACATTGGCAGCAGCTTACAGTGTGCCTGGAGCATAGCATGTGCAGATGCTGCAGAGCTTGCAGACAGTCTTCGTGGCTCTGTGCGTCTTTGACCTTCTTCAGGGCAGCAGGCACCACGACTGCTGGCAGAGTGCGACACATCATTGCTGCGTATGATGCCAGAGTATCTGTCAGCAAAGGATTGGTCCCTGCACATGGAACCAAAGTCAGGCCACTGCATGTCACAAACAGAAACATACATGCAGGATTCACAACAAGAGCAAATCGGTCAAATTGCAAAGTCTGCATGCTGGCCGTGCTCAGCCATGTACATGTTCCAGCAGATCCTGCATAGTCAAAACACGCCCAGTCTGCATAGCAGCAGCTTCGTTTGGCGATGTGCACAGCTTTGCAGCCCATGTCTGAACATGCGGCCTCAAGCCTAGTATGTTATGTTTGACGGTGTACAATGATTGTAGTGGTCTGGCGTGCTGGTGTCACCTGGGCTGGTTTGCAGCAGGGCAATCAGGCCCTCAATACCGCCTGCTGCTTGGAGCATCTGCTGCTGTTGCAAAGCCTTCATCACCTGCATGAATGCCTGATGTCAGCGCTGTGCTGTAGTGATGCTTTTAGGAGTAATCTTGATGTTTGGAGTGCAACGAGGGTGAGCAAAAAGAGCACTGATAATTTTACCCTGCCTGCCATCACAACATTCAAGTGCATAACAAAATCACGCCCACAAGACAAAATTATACATCACAGTAAATGCTGTGCACATCTGTGGACCATGACAACAAAGACAAGTCATGCATGGCGGTACGGAATATCGGCACGGCAATCTTTTTGAAATGCCGCGGTCAGCAGCCTGTCGGCAGTACCTGTGCACAATGGCTAGCATCCTTGTCCTCAATAGCACAGGCCCTGGGCTGTATAGGCACTGTTTTGCAGGGAAAGCTGAAGTGGTGCAGGAAGCATCTCGGCAAGAGCAGTGTGACGGCCCCACTGTCCTTGTTTGTGTGTGATCCCCTGCTGGCTTGCTGGGCTGTATGAGCAGATGCAAAGATGAGGTGTGTCAGCAGATTTGACATTCCCCGGCGAATGGTGGTCAGAGGGCTGAAGATGAGCGGCAGCAGGGGAGCAAGCAGCCTGCATGCACCAGCAACATTGCGCTGAACAATGCTGTGCATCGATGGCTGCCTGAGAGGCAGTGCGTGTACTATGACCTGGTAGGAGCACACAGAATGCAACAGCTTGCATTGATGTCAGAGACCGTTGTGAGTGGCCGTCTAACCTGCACACTGTGACAATACAGGAAAGCTCACAGCTTCATGTCAGAGTCATGCATCTCACATTCACCTGGTGATGCATGACGTCAGTAATGCTTGTGCAAGCAGATTGGCACAAAGCAGCTGATGCCCAAGACCTGTAAATTCAAGAGCTGATGATGTGCTGCGCTGATACCAAAATGTGCTATTTACACAAGCTTACACAAAGGTTTCAGTCCAGACTGTCTGCTGACCTGTCAGCGCCTTGTAGCAGCAACGCCTTTGCTTCTGAGCAGTGCTGCACAAGAGCCACCAGCAGGTGCAAGCAAGAGATTGGCAGTTGCGCATTGGCACATCCTGGAAGGCGCTGCTGCAGCTGCTGACCCCCCTCAGCTTCATGTGGCTCTGTGGCTTCGGCAAACTCCTCATAGCAGCCGGGGCCATTGTCTGTGCTGGTGAGTTCACCCAGAAGCGTGTGAAGCACGGTTGTGTCTGAGAGAGACTGAGCAAAGCGTGGGTCTGGTGCAAGAGAGAGCAGCTGGTCAGCTGCAGCCCGGCGGATGTCTGGGTTGAGGGAGGGCATGCATAGGATGCTCTTCAGCTGCTGGACATCCCTTCCGCTGCACCACAGGACAACAGGCATGTCACATCATCAGATGGAACCAGGTCTTGACAGGGAGGCATTTCCACAAGCTTGTTGAGCGTCAAAATCTGCGAAAATTCCTTGGATTCCTTCAATGCTCAAGATACAAAGCCAGAGACAAGGGTGCCATTGTTCTGAGCAGCATTTAGCAGGCAACACTGACCTGAAGGAGGAGGAGATCCGGCTTGCGCATCCTGCAGTGACCTGAGCTGTGGTCCCTCCATCAAGCAGCTTGGAGAAGGGGTCCTGAGCCACCTGTGCATTGCCTGCCGTGTCAGGCAGCTGCCGCAGGGCCTCAGTCAGACCTAGCTGAGCTGCCAGGTGGTGTGAGGCGGCCTGCCTGGCAGACGGCTGCTGTCTGAAGAGGCTGATCAGATGAGGCTGTGCTTGGTCCCACTGTGAAAAGCCCTGCTGAGATGCCCTGTACCAAGAGGGTATCAAGCTTGCTATGTCATGCCTGCTTTGAAGCAGAGCATGGGCCCATGTGATGTACAGGTAGTCTGTTGACTAGAACTTGACCTGGCAGAGATGGCAGAGGCCGACAAGCAGATGATATGGGCAAGCTGATGCGCATATGGCATAGGCATCATCATAAGGAATGCTTTGCCTGATCTATTGCCCACTGTCAAACAAAGAACATGATGAATGGGGACTATACCTCCAGTCCTGCAGGTAGTTGATGACACCAGCAATGGTGCCACCAATCACATGATCATGCTCATAGCAAGCAAGCGACACCATCCATGGCATCAGGCATGATTGGCCATCATCACCATTCCCCTCAACAGCTACTGCTTGCAGCAGCTGTGCAGCAAACAGCTTGCTGTCTGCTTCTGCCAGCCCTTGCGTCATCAACGTGTCCAGGACAGTGCTGTGGCACAGCAGGCCATGTGTCCGGACACGTAGGGCAGCAGGGCCGACGCATGCAGCCCCTACTAAGGCCTTGTAGGCTGCAAGTTGCACATGTGGCAGATGACTCGTCAGCACGCTGTTGATGAAGTGTGCTGTTTTGGCGAAGGAGCCTGAGAGTTGACTGCATAGTGCAGGTGCCTCCAGGAGTGCGTCCAGCAGCATAGCAACAGCTTGCTGTGAGCTGGGCTCTGCAACGTGGTCCAAGGCTGGCAATGCCAATATGGCATCGTGCAGCCATGAGGCAGCATCAATGCCACCTGCCTTGACCTGCAGGAAGGACTGCTGTTGGGCCAGTTTGCCTGTGATTAGCTATGATGGTACACTGCAGCTGCTTCACTCTGCAAGTTGCGCAACTGTCAAGCACAGCCAAGCATACCCAAGCAGCAATGCAAACCAACAAAGACTTCACACTTTCAGCTTCAAGAAGCAAGCTACCCGGCTGCAACCAACCTGACCAGCACAATCAGGGAATGCAAGACTTGGAGCGTGACCATATTCACCTGGCTGGATATATGAAGAACAGCCGCAAGCTGCTTTGCTTGTTGTGCAGCAGTAGCAACATGCTGCAGCAGCTGCGCTGAGGCTGGCTGGATGTGGTGCAGGTAGGGCAGCAGGGCCAGCATCAAGGCAGGCATGCATGCTGAGGCAAACGGGTCACGTGCCAGCGCCCCTATGCTGTTAGCAAGATAGGCTGGCAACACCTGCAGGAATCATGGTGGTGCTTGTCAGGCATACAGGACCACAGCATGCATTCAGCTTTGACAATGAACCATACCAAACAGCAACAATCCTCTGGTACAGCAAATTCAACAAACTGCCAGCTGTTGTTTTGATGTTTGCATAGGAACTAGACTGAGCACTGATGCAGGCGGTTACAGATCTCATGACGTTCACTGGCTCATGCGGGCTTTGGGTGAATTCTTGCCTGAGAGCAAACATGTGGGTCCAGTTGTTGACACAGCCTGCCAGCAAGTGTCAGAACTCCAGCAGAGGCAGCGTCTAAAGCTGTCCAGTCAAAGCAGTTTGCACTGGCCTTCACAGATCTGTCCGGTTCTTTTGCCTGTGCTGTGACAGCCTGTGCCTGAAGCGCTTTGAGTGCTTCAGAAGTGATGTCAAAGTACTGCTTGAAGCGCTGCAAGCCTGTGGGCTGTAAGACTTCTGGAGCTGGTGGCAGCAGCAGCGGTGTCAGCTCATGCATCAGGAGCAAGACTTGAGCGTGATGCCTGCATTGCGCAAGCAGATGCTCAGTGCTGTGGAAGGGTGGCAAGCGCACCAGAGCTTTGTTGGCTGTGCTGCTTGTGTGGGGCCTGTCGCCACATTCTTACCAAGATAGCATGATGGACAAAGTCAAGTGCTTCAAAGCTTGTCAATGGACAGTCTCCCTTTCATAATGTAGGATCCATGCAGCTCCTTCTGACCATCAAATGGTTTCTTGGCAGCACCATGCAATGCATCATGAACCCAGACGTTCTGAGATCCAGGCAAAGACGAGAAGGCAATCCTCTCTTGTAAGACAATGCAGTTGGGTTGACAAGCTGCATGCAATGCTGTGCAACCAGATCATAGGTCCTTACAACGGGTTCTGCAGAAGCTTGAGTGCATGAACAGCAATGCTGTGAGCTGGTGACAGGATGTCCACTGCGTCGTCCTCCACAGCAGTGACATCGGCCAAAGCTCTGGCCACAGCTGAGGAGGGGAGCAAGCCACCAGGGGCCTTGGCTGCTGACTGAGGAGGGGGATAGCTCCAATGCAGTGCCTCCTCTGCAATGTGACAGACATTGTGCACAGGAGGCTGGCCTCCTGCAGTGGCAAGGTACATTGTGTTCATGGGACCACAAGATCGGGCAAGAACATGCTGAGACACAGCATGATGTCGATGATGTGTATTATTCTGGGCATTGCAAAGGCAGGACACATTATGTCATGTGCTGGGACATTGCCAAGGGGAAGAGGGCAAAGCAGCAAGCATCGCCGATTGAGAAAGTGTCAGCAAAAGTGCATGACAAAGGTTGCAAACATGGAACCAATGGGCTAACCCTGGGCTGCAGTGTATCAGCCTGGCAGATCCCCTGCCTGTTTTGACAAAAGAATGGTTTCAAGAGCTTCTCTGGTTGACAGCTGCTTTTCCGCGGTGAACACAAGTTCTGCATTCAGCTTGCCAAACAGCTTGCATCCCACTTACTTCTGCGGCCATGATGTGCATCAATTGCACACATATGGAGCGCACATCATGAGCCACAATCAGCAGGCAGATGTCAACATGTGCAGGAGATGCAATTTTGCTGACCGGTGCTGATGTGCAGCAGATCAGGATCTGCAGCCATGCCTAAAGCCCACTTGATGCGGCATACAAAGCACAGCAAAAACTGCAAAGCCGCTTTGGGCAGGCTGCTTGCTTTGTCAGCAGGCTGAAGCAAAGCCAGCACGTGCTGCAAAACACTGGGTCTCTGTAGTATGGCTTCTGGTGGCATGTCTGCTGCTGTCACAGATCTCAATTCCTGCAAGAGAGCATTTCGCGTGAAGAGTGCTGCTGTGCATATGGTCAAAGTCAAGCTGTGGACGAATGTAATCCTGCTGATGCAAGGTTGCACAAGGCCGGATGGATCTGTGGATGCGCACTAGAACGCACAGGCTAGAAGGAAGCATGCTGGGCATGCAAGCTGCGGTTACCTGCAGAGCCTGCAGAAGGACGGCAATGTCATCACTATACTGCAGCCTGACATTAAGGTCAAAGACGTGCTGGTCATCAGCAGCACCTGCAGCATGACATGTTGATGTGATACAGCACCTCAAAAGGCAGTTACAGCTTGTATGTTGGGATCAGAAATGGTTCTGAGCTGTTATTGGAGGGCAAACTAAGGACCAGATGCACCATAAACTCTGGTCACTGGCCCTATGGTGTCACAGTGACCATGGCCATAGCAACATGCTCACACTTGACTGCAAATCCTTTGAAGGGCAGCCACAGGGTAAGGCTGTCATGAAGCTGTGTGGTGGCATTGGTGCACGTTGCTTGCCAGCTTCACCATGTCATGGTGCTGTACATGGCATCTTTGGTGACATGGCATTTGCATATAACCAAACTTCGGCTGTCACAGGCTTGCCTACAGAGAAGGCACTGAGAATCCATCCACATTCTGTGAGGCTTGGCTGTGCAGGTGCTTGACTCTGCTGCCGCCACTCAGCTCGGCACCTCACACGAGCTGCTGACTCGTCAATGGGTGCTACGTGGCTACTGGCTGTGTCTGGTGACAGACGCTGCTCATGGGTGCAAGATGGCACTTCTGTATACAAATCAGCTTTTGAGCAGCCAGTCTGACTCTGCTGTGCTGCGCAGCAGAGACTGCAGCTTTAAGACCATGTTGCACATTATGTATGTCTTACCTTGCTGGCTCCCAAAAGCTTGTGATGCAGCAGAGTTGTCTGCACTGCTGGCAATGTGTTTGTGACTTCGTGTACTACAGTCAGACAGCCTGCCGTGCATTGCACCAACTCTTTGAAAATGTCTGTGCTGATGCTGAGCTTGGGGCACAGATGGTGAGTTGGATTGGCATGTGCTCCTAGGATGCTGTGCAGAAACACTGTTTGGGCTGAGTGGCTGAAGCACAGAAGTGATGTCAGATTGTATCACAGCTGTCAGCGTTCTGTCAGCACTGCATTGCACGCTTGGGCTGCCATTCTCTTGCAGAGAGCGCAGAATGGCGATGACACCTAGGCTACACAGCTTGCTCGAAACTCCTTGCTGCTGTGCAAGCTTGCGCAACAAGTCCAGCATGGCACAGTCGCAAGCATCACCATTGTCGTGTTTGAACCATGTCAGCAGGTTTCGCAGGAACGGTTCATCCTGAGCAGCATGTACAAGGTGAGCTTTAGGCAACGCACTGTGCCATACTGCTGCTCACTGAGCAACTGACCTCTACTGCTTGCTTGCTCAGGCCATGAGTCACTTTGAAAAAAAGGTTCTGAAAAGACCTGTGGCGAACTTCTGGAAGAGGGTGGTCTACATGCAAATATCCGGCAGTCAAAATGGTGCATGTAGCATGACGAACGTCGCGCATCCAAGCTGATCATTATTGGAAATTTACCAAGCTTGCTAGAAAGCTGCCGCAGCCCAGAGCTCGAAACGTTGCTGTGGCTATTGTTCACCTCCATGCTGCAATCAAGACTTAATTGTAGGCCCTGTGAGCCCTGTCGCCAGAAACCCGGCTATCGACCGACGCAAGCTTGTCTCGGGTGATCACTTGTGAGCGTGACAGTACGAGCTTACAAGTGACCAATCCACCAATATGTGCCCATTAAAAGGAGCAACGATCGAGTCCCGCATCACGGCGCACATGTTTTTCAAGCGCGTAAGGACAAGCCATGGTAAGTTCATCTCTGTGACAGTCAGTGAATATGAAGCGGCACGGGTTAGTCATCCAAGCATATTAGGCCATGCCAAACTCGCAGTACTTTGCGCCAACCAAGCAAAGTCAAAATAGCAGTTTCAACTTGAAGAGACACACTAACTCCCTGTTGTGTGGCATTGAAGAAGACCCGTCCTTGGGCCTGCATTCATCCGATACATGCTACCTGGTAGTACAAAGATGCATGATGTAACAGCAGATGCTACTGTGAACCGGTGTTACATGACTCCCAATCATTGAATGACCTTGAAGGCTTTTTGCACAAGCCTGTGATCCCAAGCATGCAGCATACAACCCCGACAAGAGACCTTGGACCGTGCTAGATGTACTAAATGACCAGGCGAATTCATCAGAGACGCCTCATTTACATTCTGCTGGTTTGCAGCCCAAGCTTGGGTAGTAACGCTGACAAAGCGTCCTATATTGCTTCTCCAGCAAAACTATCCCATGCAAAGCCCAACATCAGTAGGTTAAATTGTCTGCCTCAACACGTAAGCTTCTTGCTTCTGCGAAACCTGCTGAGATATGACGGCCCCTAGCCAAAACTCAGCTTGAATCTACTCCACTGTTCAGGTTTAAATCTCTGATTGAGACAGACAAATGACAAAGCATTGAAGTTGAGAAGAGCTGCTTCTGCTGTTCCTGATTGCCATGATATGCGGCACAGGACACTTCTGTTGACATTCCGCCCTACTCTGCATCTTGGCCTGGGGAAACTGCTGTTGCTACAGGAGTATCTTTGACTTGGTGGGGTGGAGTCAGGCAGCGCTGCTTTCGTGATAGCTTGGCTGCAGCACTTCAAGTCATGAGAGTCCTGATGCCTCTGATTTGCATGCTGAATTGTGTGCTTGCAGGTTGTGGCTGTCTTGCTGTGGCGTGCAGGGCTCATCCATCATCTCTGGCACCTCCCATCCTTGCTGCACTGCAACATCCCACCACAGACGTTTTGCAGTTGGCGCAAGGTGAGGGCCCCCTGATAAGTCATCTGCTGTCTGCGCTGTCACATGCTATGATCATGCTCCATCACGGCTTGCAGCTGCAAGAGGCAACCTCTGTTGAAGCTGTGCTGCATTCTGGTTGTGTGAATCCCAGAGACGGGTCTGCAGCAGTTCTCTGGAGTTGTCACAACAGGTGTCACTGTGTCTGCCTCAAAACTGGTTATAACTCTCATAATTATGATAAGCTTGAGCCTTCCCTGTGCTTATAGAAGTCCTAAATTACGACGGGGCGTAAACGGCCATTTTGGGCATGTACCTTGCTTCTCATGCTGGTGTAAATCCTTCCATCAATATTGGGCTGCTGGATCTCAATCAAAGCACACAAGTTGCATGTTGCAGCTTTAGCCATTCTCTGACACCAAGCAATATTGACAGGTCTGCACGCTCAAATGCAGAAAGCACTGTCAGCTGCAGCTGGGATGTTTCGCATTTAGGATAGGCAGCTGCAGAAAAGGGCTATCCAAGAGCACTCAAGCTCAAAGCTGGCAATTTGGCAGAGAGCAGCACGCAGGGCCTGCCGTTTCACAACGTGCAAAGGCTTGTGCTAGGATGATGTCTGAGGGATGCTTGCTTGTCTGTGTGCTCAGCGGCCACTCGAGGCTCTCAGCATGCCTAGCACAGCATAGGGATGCTGAATGCAACCCTAGCCAGCTCTTATCGTTGACCAGGCTGAGTCAAATCTGCGCAGTGATCTTCAGTTGCGCACCCTCCGAGTGCTCGAGCTTGTGCCGCACCTTGACAATCTCAGAATCGCTGCCCAAGCCAATCGCTTCACGTGGCTGCACCCGGACCGTAGAAGCGCAAGCGTTGTTGCTCATTGTTGACCTAACACAGGCAAAAGATGAACGGGCTGCACTCTTCAGTGCAATCGCACTGTGCACAGCTTGCGGCGCTCACTTCGCGGCGGACACATCCCCCCAGCAAACGCAGGTGCATCTGCACCGCAGCAGACAAGGACCCTCTGCTCCTGAGAGTTGCCAGGGGTGAAGGTGACATTCAAACAGCTGCACCGCTCAGAGCTTGACAGAGCATGTACCTAGTCTGAAGATCTGTCTCAGAATATCACACAGCAACAGACTGTCTTGATCACCATCTTTGCAGATGCTGAGCGTACGCCTGTTTGGCTTATGCGTCAGGCTGGACGTTATATGAAAGCTTTCAGAGAGTGAGTTCCTTGGCCTTGACCTGATCGCTATCTTACTCACAAAACAATCAGCTGATGGATTCTGCCTTATATCATCAGATTTGGTGCAGGTATTCAGACAAGTACAGTTTCAGAGACCGATCTGAAACCACAGACATTGCTCTCAGACTATCTCTCCAGCCTTGGGAAGCTTTCCAGCCAGATGGAGTCATCATGTTCAGTGACATCCTCACTCCTTTGCCAGCTCTGGGCATTGAGTTTGACGTTGTCAGAGGCAGCGGTCCTATCATTGAGGTTCCCATACGCAGGTCAGCAGCTCACCTCACAAATTTGCAGCAAAGTACCCTTTCTCTGCAGATGATTTGCCTGTAGCATACATTGTCAGCTGCATCTGAGGCAATCTGCCTGTTTGCAGCATGGAGCAGGTCAAGGCCTTGACGCCTCTTGAGGATCCTGAAGCCAAGCTGCCATTTGTCCAGCAGACTCTGGCTGGCATCAGGTCAGAAGTCGGCAACAAGGCAACAGTCCTTGGCTTTGTTGGCACTCCATGGACTTTGGCTGCGTACAGCATCGAGGGCAAAGCAGACAAGTAAGCCCTATGCATATTCTCCAGTGTGCAGCGACATCTTGCATATATGCATGCTCATGCTCCCCTGCATTACCATTGTAGCCCTTGCTGTGATCAAGCCCGACATGAGAGCAGCACCGTTTCTTTCTTTGTGGCATGTGATTTTATTTCAACATGGCACAAATTACAGGACAGAATGTGTCATCTCTGTTGTGTTGCCTGCAGGCATTGCACTAAGACCAAGACAATGATGATGAAGAACCCTGCGGTGCTGCATGCACTGCTGAGCCATTTGGCTTGCAACATTGCAGACTATGTGTGCTACCAGATAGAGGCTGGAGCTCAGGTCGTGCAGCTGTTTGACTCATGGGCACATCACCTCAACCCAAGCCAGTTTGCAACATTCAGCTTGCCGTACGCTGAGGAAGTGATCCAGCGTGTGAGAAAAAGGCATCCAGACACTCCCATTATCTTCCATGCCAATGGCGGTAAGCTCTTCATCATATGTCTTCCTGACATGCCATCCATAGCAAGTTTCAAGGCCGTTCTAAAGCACACACGGCATCAGAGCGACAACGCATGACTGATCTGTGAGTGATGATAGGCTGTCTAAGAAGCTTCTCTTCTGCCTATTTGAGGTCAAGAGATGCACATTGACTGGCAATACAGGACCTCACACAGGGAGCTACTCTAGACTGTTTGTGCCTGACCCTAGGGGCAGACACATGTTAGAATGAATGAATGAGTCATCAGTCGGTTGTGATTCAGATGCCTTGTGACAGCCTTTTGTTGCTTTGCAGGGACTGGGAAACATCATCTGATGAAGAAAAGCGTGGCAGATGTCATTGGCTTGGACTGGCGCTGTGATATTGCACATGCAAGAGCAAATCTTGGTGAAAGGACTGTGCAAGGCAATGTGGATCCTACTGTGTTACTTGGTCCTCAGGAGGGCATTCAGCGTGCTGTGCACGAGTGCATGGCAGCTGCTGGCCCTACTGGTCACATCTTGAATGTCGGGGATGGGGTGACTCCCAACATACCTGAAGAGAATGTAGCATACTTTGTACATTTAGCCACCCAGCAAAAACAGTCACATTCACAAGAACAATCTGATCTGGCTGTAGCAGCTTCTTAACAGTATGTGTTGTACGATCTGTTCGAGTAGAGCGCCTGATGTTGCATGTAATGTGAATGACATGAGTCTCACTCTGTATCTATACTATGTACTCTATGTGACTACTGATGAATCAAGAAACACTGTCTGTCCTGAACTGAATGTGCTGCTGGTCTCGATGACTTGAATTAAAATTGCAAAGGCATAAAGATGTTCAAACTCGACAGCACTGCCGACCCACAGACTTAAGGACACAGCGAGAAACTGAAGAGCCTTGCTCAAGATTTGAATGTCCTTGCTGGAAACTGTTGCAAGGCAAGGGCATTATTGCTGCTTCGACAATGCGCCCTCGAGTCTGTGGTCTAGTTGCTATGTGCTGTGAGCATTGCTCTGCTCTGCAAACAATGGCTGAGACTCCTCTGAGGGCAAATCCACCTCAGCAGTGCGCTTCTTGGAGGCAAACATGACCCCCTGCATAAACACAACATCATTAGCAGTGGTCAAGAAGCAGTGGTGCTGATGATGTGCACACTCAGATGGAGCTGTGCTGAAGCGCATGCTGTACCTGCACAGCAAATTATATACAGGCCCGCAATTTGCCTTGGAAGCCAATTGCATGTGACACTTGCCATCACAGGAGTCTGGCGTTGCGGTGACAAATGTATCAAGAGCAGAAACTACGAACTGTTATGCCAAAGTCAAATGAGAAGTGTGACAGTGAGGCACCTGTGTGAAGATGACAAGGTCGAGGGAGACAGTGCCAAGGCTGCCCAAGATCCAGGGGGCGCTGGAGCGCACCACATCCCATGAGTATGCACGTACCAAGATCCCCAAGCCATAGCAGACGTTGGCTGTGATGGCACAGGCAAACATAGCCAGGGACAAGCCTTCTGCTGATTGTCTGCTGTGGTTCTTCCAAATCTGTGAGAGGCGGGAGCCCAGGTAGAAGCCAGATGAGGACCAGCCAATGATAGTCCCAACTGTCCTGCAGCAGCAGGCAGTCAAGTTTTGATTCATGCGCAATCTGTATCTCACAGGTACAAGCCTGCTGTATGGCCTTCACAGTTGGGGTGAGGCATACCTGATACCTACCTGGCTCATGCGAGAGCAGGCAGGCACACCTTCAAATCAATCAATGTATCTCACATTGCCGTTTGACCTTTGATTATGTACTCAACCCTCCCATCTGTGTAAGTGTTTGACATGCCAGCAGCAAAGGTCCTTGTCCAAGAACGTTGGGTGCAATGCTCAGGGTGATGTACACTGCCTTCTTGCAATGCCTTCCACTCTTAACACAGGTGTTTGAACTGTCCACACTGTTGCGGGCAAAGTTTGTCGAATGCTCATGCTTGGTCACGTGACGCCTGTGCTCTGTCAGCTGAAACCTTGCAGCTGGCTACTGTGCGAGCCCTTTGGACCAAACCACTACCAATGCCATGTAAGTGTCATGTGCTTCCCAGCATCAAAACAGGCTTGCAGCAAGCATGAGTGCCAAGGGATGCACCTGACCCAGTCAGGCCGGCCAGCATTTCCTCCTCCACCTAGGGCCCCTTGTGACATTGCAGGAGCCAAAGCGTCCATGGCCAAGAGATGGCGGCTGCTGCCTGGGCTCATGACGCTGCCTTGCCACTGGTGATCAGGCAGCAGGCTGTGTTGCTGCATAGGCCACTGTGACTGTAGCACCAGCATCACTGCTAGACATGCCAATACCCTGCATGCCACCACAGGCTGTATATCAAGCCCAGGCACCAGCACAAGCTTTCTGATGGCAATTCAAAATGGTTGCATGTGTCATTCAGAAGTGTCATTGTGGCAGCCGCATAGACATGAGATGCTGCATATCCTGCTGTGCCAGATGTGCTGATAGACATGCTTCAGCTGCAAGACCGACACTTGTATGAACAGCTGCAGCCAGCAAGCAGCAGAGCTTCACAAGAACAGTCTGTTAGAAAGTGCTGGCAGGGCAGACGCACCTGGGAGCTTTGCCGGAGCTCCTGCTGCTTGTGCTGCTCTGTTGAGGCAGCAGGACTGATCCCCTCTCCTGCAACGTGTCATGAAGAGCACTCACTGCGGGAGAGGGGCCTCAAAACTTCACTTGACATGCAGGCAATTTGCCGCAACATGTTTGTGGCTGACAGGATATGTCAATGCTATCTGCTTGATGTCATGTGATTGCAGCATGAGTAGCAATGCAATTTGCCACCACAGGGATGTCTGCATGTGCCAACATATGTGCCTAAATCCTGATGAACGTGACATGAGATATCTGTCAGGGTTTGCTGAATACCTCATCAACAGACGCTGGTCGTCTGACAGCATGCCTGTACAAGGGGTCATCAGGGCTCAGCCGCTGCCGTGGTATGCTCAGTAGCCGCTCTCTGCGATGTTGTAGTGTCTGAAAGTAAATGTACTGCGTTATCAGGCAGGTGTCCGCGAAAATGAAATATCTGCAATCATACAGCAAATTTGTGGTGCCCTTGGTCATGGGCTGTGAGCAGTCAGCAAATGCAGAGGGCAGCTGTCATTGTGGGCCTTACGTAGCAGTATATGTTACAGTGGCAAGCTGATTGCCGGTCATCAAGCATCCTATAAGGTTGCAAGTGTCACCCTGCGCATATTATTTGACTCAAAACAATGTAGTATTGATGTCTGTGCAGCAAATTTCCATCACTGCAGCTTGTATGCTTACCAAAAGCCATTCTGCAAGAAACCAGGGGCTGAGGGCGTCTGCTCGCTGACGCTTCATATTCGTGATAAACTGGGGAACTTGTGCTACTAACCAACAGACTATTGAAGCCATGCCGAAGGTAAATCCAGCGAGGTCACGCGCGCTGCAAAAAGCAGATTCCATTCTAGCTTTCCGCACTTGGAACAGGACCGATCACACACACTCTTACTTGTAGATGCAATCCTTAAAATAACGCTCGATGAACCAGTTTGCATCTCCGTGACAGTGGAAGTGAGGCATTGTCTCTGATTGTAACACTCGATCCGCTTGGCTAGATTACGGGACTGACATTCGATCACAGCCTGCCGCAGCCCGCAGCGCGTATATGCCATGCGCCGGGCAAACACTGTTTTTCGTGATCTTGTGTCAGGCGTAGATGAGAGCTGCCCCGCAGGCAACAATAGCTCAAGCTTCAAATATCGCAGCGGCTCAAGAGCATGCGCATTCCTAGGCAGCGTGTTGTTTATGTTGTAACGGCAAGCTACTAGCTTAAACCAAACAGCAAAGTTAGTTCCCATTTACATTCTCAAAATCCAGGTGTGCATGGCATGCAACATTGAGGTCAGCCTTTGTCTGATTTGTTCCTCTTGCAGCTGCCAATTGTCACCGTCGCGTTCGCCATGTGTTACTTGCAACGTTCGGCGCGTGTCCAAGGGAGCCTGCAAGCACTTAACTGAGTGATCACCTTAGGCATGCCAACCACCTCACCCTGCTCCCTAAGTCTTAGACATGTCTGTTGGCAAGCTCATGTGTGTCAGCAGCGCCGGCAACAACACCATACCAAACCATCAACCTTCGGCAGAAACCCACAGAAACAGCAGCGTGCTCTGAGTGCTACTTCTGATGCAAGTATGACCGAAGTTACTACTCCTCACAGCGGCTATCACTACAATGGAGCCAAGCGACGCTTCTTTGAGGGGTGGTACTTCAAGGTCAGTGTGCTGAGATTTGAAGGATAGTTTTGGCTGTCATCCATACCAAAGTACACGTCAAAGAAGCACTGAGATAAATGTGCTTTATTTCAATGCTTTCTCAGGTGACTTTGCCAGGTGAAGGGCAGAGCTTTGCTTGGATGTACAGCATAGAGGATCCAGCAGGAGACAGCAAATTCCGTGGCTGTGGTGCGCAGGTCAGCAATTGTGCATCAAAACTTGTTCTTGTTCTGATATTGTTGCTGCAGTTCTGCCATGCCTATGCAGACAGAAGGCATTGTCAGCACCGAGTTCAATGGCTGCAGGTGATGGGGCCAGACAAAGCTTACTTAGTGCAGCACACAGACAATACGCGGATCTTTTGGGCAGACAGACATGAACTTGTGCTTGGTGCCTGCTTCAAAGGCAAGACAGGCGCTGTACCTAGACAGCTGCTTGATGGGGTAAGCACACTGTGGCATCCAATTCCTTGTCTTCTGTAAGCTTTCATAGCATGGCTACCAAGGTCAAGTTGCTGCAGGACAGGTTCACAAGGACAGTAGAGCAAGGCTACCAAGCAGCCCTGACATGGCATCAAGGTTGGCCTAAGCTCCTAGTCCACATGTTGTGTTCAACCAACCAGCTATTGCTATGTACTAAATCGATCAAAGCATCATGTAGACATCATCAGCAAACAAGATGGCCGCGATTGGCATTGATCAATCAGGCAAGACAGAGTTGCACAGCAGTATATCAGGATGGCTTTGTAATGTATGCAGGCTCTCTAGAGTCTGATGACTCCAGCGCAGCTGGGCATTTGCCACCAACAGTGAAGTCTGTCAAGTGGGCTTACAGTACACGGCCAATATACGGGTGGGGCGATACAGGTGCAGACCAGAAGTCCACAGCAGGCTGGCTGGCTGCCATGCCGGTCTTTGAGCCTCACTGGCAGGTATGCTTCTTTCCTGTGACAATCTCCAGTATGGCAACTATTCATTCGTGTTGTCCTGACATCTATTGGCATACAATCATGGTTGTGAACTACAAAATGGTGTTTGCAGACTTCAGCGTGCCATCCTAGCTGACTGTGAGGGGGACAGGCTGCGATTACATCATGTGTCAGTGTGTCATACCAGTCTGTTGCATAAGCAAACAAGTGTGTGGTTAGCCATATACCCTGAGCTCTTGTCTGCAGGTCTTGATGGCGCATGGCCTGTCCACTGGCTGGATAGAGTGTGATGGCAAGCGGTACGATTTCCATGATGCACCATCGTACTCTGAGAAAAACTGGGGCGGCAGGTTTCCTAGCAAGTGGTGGTGGGTGGTCTGCAACACCTTCAACAACCCAGATGTGGCGCTCACCGCAGTTGGTAAGCTATGAAGGTGTGAGACGTTGCTAGATGACATGCCCCAGCAGCTCATTGCAAGATTTACATGGCTACACCTGCATCCAGCATGTCATTCAAGGGTACTGTCACCAAGCAAAGGCATTTTCGAAAAGCTTGCAAGCATTGCTGCAGTGAAATCCAGCCGAGCGCAGGTCTATGTGTCTGGTGCAAGTTGCTTATGATGTGCTGGAGCAGCGTTGCTGTTTAGGATCCTGCTGCTGCCAAATGGCAATTTGCACAGAGTCACGCACCTCCTTTGATTGTGCTGCAGGGGCTCGGCGTGGTATTTTGAACATCCCTGGCGTAGAAGAAGATGTTGGGTTGATTGGCATCCACTGGCAGGGCAAGTTCATTGAGCTTGTCCCCTGGACTTCTGCAGTTAGCTGGGAGATAGCGCCATGGGGCCAATGGAGAGTGAGTCCCACTATGAGTGTTGAAGCCTCGTTCATCTGCTTCATGTATGTCTGTGTGTGATTCTCCATATTAAGCTGGCTTTTGCATGCGCTGCATGTGTTTGCTGAATCAGATCCAGGTGTTTGTCTGCCCATTCAAGCCTGTACCTTGTGACTTGCAGGCCTGGGCAAAGGGTGAGTCGTATGAAGCTTGCATAGAAGCCGCAGCTGGTCCTGATGATGGCACTGTGTTGAGGGCGCCCACAGAGAAGCAAGGCCTCATCCCCCTCTGCCAAGACACCTTCCTTGGCAAGGTAGCAATGCAGATCATCTGCGCATACCCTTGCATACCGCCCCATCCCAGGTTGCATCACCTCATGCTCTGCGTGAGCACATGCAGGCTGATCTGTTACATGGATCGTGGCAGCTTGTTGACTGTTCTGAAACATCAATGGATGTCTTGTCCAGCGTCTACAGCTTATGTGCAGGTAAGGCTTCAACTGTGGCGGCTAGACAAGCATGGCCAGCGTGAAGGAGGCCCTGTGCTTGACACCAGCTCTACCACTGGGGCACTGGAGACAGGGGGCGGTCCCTGGCCAGCCACTTGGAAAGCTCAAGCTAAAATGCAACAGCCGCTGAAATCCATAGTGCAAATACCAATCGATGTCAGAGGCATTGCTGAAGCTCTCCCTGGGGATCTGCTTCCGCCAGGACTGTAAGCCATTGCGTGAGGACAGGACAATAGCATGAGGCCCAATCTTGAGAAAGCCTTTGCTCCTTGCACTTGTCTCTCAGAGTCTTGATAACCTGCACATCACCACCTGCTGTTGACTACAAACCTGAAATGGTGTTGAAGAAATCAGGCTGCAGAGACTGAGTGCCTCCTTGATAGCAGATACACTTTCCCAAGGATGCCCTGGTTTGCAGAGCCAGTAAAACGCCTGGATCTGAAGGATTGAGTGCTTGTAGCACAGGTTTTGTGGACACAGCCTCTGCAGTGTGACACATTGCTGTCTTGGTTCTTGCCTTAGGGTAGCTGCAATTGAGATGCTATTTGACCTCAACACGCAAAAGCCCCTCATGCAGCTTAAACCTGGATTAAAATAATCTAGTTCCATGCAGCACTTTTGGTTGCTGTTCTGATCAGCAGCTCACCCAGACATGGCAAGAATAAGAGACTACTGCAATGCCAAATCAAGTTATGGCATCCAGAGCCATAATGCATTGCTGCAGGCAACATGTACACGCATATTTTGTTTGTATGGCCACATGAATTTATGCTGCGTTAGGGTTGTGTGTGAGATGTATGTGGGAATGTGTGACGTCATTAATGTGTCGATGAATTATGATGAGGAAAGAATGCACGTGGTGTGAGCATATCCAAAATGGCAGCAACAGCTAGCTAGCATATCTATAGATAGGTCTTGGGATGAAAGGCAATGCATGTATGCAGTTTCTTGCCCCCGCGTATGCATGTGCGCTTGCCAGGGGTATAGCTGGTGACGCCAAGACAGTCCATGTTGTTGCACTGCATCAGATTAGAATCGCACGAGGGGTCAGCAGGTGCTTCATCACTTCTAAACAGCAGATGCATGATTTGTTCCAGTGATGTTTGAGCAGCACTTAGAAAGTCAATTATGATGATGCTCGCTGAGCATGCTCACCAGTGCAGTGACAGCAGGTTGTGCTTGCACAGTAGGAAAGACATGTGAGTGCCCATGTCAGACATGGCATATGCATGGCCTTGCTGTATTTTGCTGCCGTCAACGTAACACTCGCAATGGCCGTATGATGGTGTTGCACTCAGAGTTGCTTGACAAGTGCCAGGCATACATTCATCCACTTCTTCATCGTATGTGACACAGTCACTCGTTGCCTGATTGCTCCAGCATGGGGATTTGAATGAGATCAGATTCTGGATGATAGAACTCAATGGGTTTAGTGGTAATTGGCAAGGTTGTGGGCAAGTGCTGACTATCAAGGTGTTTCCAGAATGCCGGACGAGGACCGGGGCCAGCAGCGCATCCCATGGGCGAGATGGGCAAGTAGTGATGTTTGGCTTGCTTGTTGGGCGACAAGTGATGATTGGCAAGCTGTTGGGCTTCACAAGTGATGTTTGTCCCCTGGTAGTCCTATCAGTGGTGATAGGCCAGATGTGATGTTAGGCAACGATCAACAATTCAACGGCACAGGCATACTGCTGAGTATGGGACGCGGGAAAACCTGGTTTTCCTGCTCCAGTGCCAGGCTGCGAGCAGACGAGCGCCTGTCTCGGCAGGAAAGAAATTTGAGACCTCACTGGCTGCGCGCTCATCAACCTGTATCGAGCAGCCCGCGGTGGAGGTTGTTTGGCTACCATGTATCGGCATCGCTGGATCACTGATCACCTGACAGGTAAACCGACTTATCTGCATGCCAGCGTCTGCAACGCGTCCTTGTGTGAAACAGTGTAAATCTGCGTCAAATTCAGCTTGTCAACAGCATATCGACTCTGTCTGAATCGCTATATGGCCACACCCGAGCTGCTGCTGTTCAATACACAATATTGATGATAGCCTACCAATTTCAGGTGTGATAATTATGCTGACATTGACCTATGATATTATCTAGGCTGCATAATGCATCAACACTAAGGCATTGATTCAGATTCAGATGGCAACAGATCTGCAATTCATCTCTACATACAGCAACAAACCAATGTGTTTTTTCTTAGATTTGAACAGAAGTTTCGGGATTGAGAAGAGTACATGTGTTTGTGCATTCAGCATAATGCTGATTGCTGTCACAGTGACTTTAGGCATGCCAAAAATGTGCAAAACTTGATTTCAATTAGAAATGAGGAATAAAGCCAGCAGCCGTTGTTCGGGCGTGTTGCTTCTGCCCAGAATTTTGTTCCTATGGGGATACCTGCTCCACCTGTCAATCACCTCTTTGTGTCCCTCTGTGAAGCCCGTGACCACTTGCAAGTAGGCTTGCAGCTCATCTGCCTCTTGAAGAGCCTGTGCCTGCTTGATCATCTGCTTCACCAGGCTAACAGATGTCTGGACAATCAGAGAAGTTGCTGCAGCATTTGACTGGCTTTTGCTGCACTGCAGCAAGGATGACTGATCCAGATGATGGTTTCTTCAGCGGTTTTGATCCTCGATGCCAGAAAGTTTGAGGGAGGTCAGCTAAAAAGACTTTTCCTTGATAGATTGGATCTCAGATACACGTTCCCAAGGATACACTGATTTGCAGAGCTTGGTAAAGTGCCTGGATCATAGAGATATTGTGTCAGATA
>JAABUP010002234.1_pt1 | contig 38265 bp, 56 predicted proteins | sample 5559201 | NCBI WGS metagenome assembly JAABUP01 (sample SAMN10711887, study PRJNA513373) | rock metagenome | isolation source: Antarctica rocks | place: Antarctica | reverse complement strand
ACAGTGAAAGATGCTAACAATTCAGCAGCAACAGAGTTATGCAAGACCACGGACGCCACGTCAAGAGGTTTGTAACAGTCAAAGGCAGCATAGGTGGCAGCATAGCCTCGACTGACCTGGCGACGCTGATATTGCATCACACGGTCATAGGTAGCCATGGAGTATGGGGCTTCTGCAAAGCACCTGCAGCCAACAACCACACTGTCATTTTTCAAAAACGTGTCAACATGAATGAGCCAAGCACCACATGAACGCAAACAATTGAATCAGAGATTCCATTTGCGCCCAACTGTTGCATCACAGGCATGCATGCTGTCCCTAAATCAGAGTGACACATGACATAATATGAGCTGTCTCAACACAATGGGCAGCAGTCCTGACATGGGTTGCTATGCAGTAACTGCAACATGACTCGGCAGTGTCAGCATCATGCATCAGCCATTGAAGCTCAAAGGCAATTCCGGGGTTGAAGTTGGTGTCTATCTGCTTGCAGCTGATTGGAGAATGCCTCCAACATGGTCAGACAGCACTTGAGAAGCAGACTGCTGCCGTCACACCCATGATTTCCACACAACCCACTGGCATTGTGAACAATGACGATTGCTGTAGTCAAGAGCAGAATTTATGCAATAGCATAAGTCAAGAACAGAGCTTACTTGAGCTCATGCCAAAAGTGAGCAGCCCTGTCATGCAGGAATGGCTGCAGTGCATTGACTGCCTCCTCCTGCCTTGCACTGCCTGCAGCCTGCTGATGCTGCCCCTGATGTCTGTCCAAGCTGTGCGCCGTAGCCAGGCTCATGACAAATGAGCGTACAACGCTGACGTTCTCCTGATGCAACAGTGCTTGCAGCTCACGGTTGACCCAGTCTTGCAGGCGGCGTGCCCTGTTGGGCGCTGCTGCTAGAGATGTGGGCACTGCTGGTGACTGAGACCCTGTACATCACATGGAAACTGGTTCACATATTTGCTCGTGTCTGCATGTAGTTGAACTGGCCCTGCAGTCTGAAGGAATGACAAGTGACAATGATGAGGCTGATGTTGACAACACGCTCATGACATCTCCACAAAGATGGTGAGCAGAGCACTGGCTGGTCAGATAGCATAGCCAGATTTGCTCTGACTTCCTGTGAATACGAGACGCACTTGATGAACTACAGCTCAGGGCGCTGGGCAAGGAACCGTTTTACACAAAAACCATAAAAGTCAATTTCAAGTGTTGCTTGTGCTGACACGACTGCAGGTGGAGGTGCACATGCCAGCACTGCTTGCAGAAATTTCAGCAGCCTGTTGATGATGGCAGCAGCAGCGCATTCTTACCAGGTGATACAGCATACATGCCATCTGCATAGATGTTGCGCCTCCATGCAATAGCAGGATCCTCTGAAGCTTCTATTGCACTCAACTCACTGCAGCAGCAACAAGTATTAGCTGGATATCAGAATGTGTATCACTGCATGGCAGCATGAGCGCTGCCTGCAAGCTCAGCGTGGCTTGACAGAAACTTCTGGCTGTAATGAATAGGCTACGATTCAGTACCGCTTTGGGTTTGCGCAAAAGGCAGGCTTTGGCCTTCAGCATACAAGGGATGTCAAATCAAACATGTTCTGCAACTGTGATGATCATCACTAACTAGAAAGACACAGCAAAGAATGGACCAATGCAGGTGCAGCATTACTTGCGCTGAGCTTGGCCAACAGCTCCTGCCTGCATCTGCTGCTGCACTCTGAAGTAATAGGGCCTAGGTTCCCTCTGCCCTGCTGTATTTCGGGTATCTGGCCTGCTATTTTGCCTTTGCCTGGAGGCTTGACTGGGCCTGACAATAGTCTGCCCTCCAGCATGGGCAAGCTGCTGACTGGAGCTGCCAAAGTAATGCTGGGCTGTGTCTCTCCACTGCTGCAGGACATCCTGCTGTCTTTGGGCTGGACCTGCATTACCACATGCAGTTTGGGCAACATCCATTTAGGCATTGCCGCTGGGCAGCGTCACATGACTTGACAGCAGGGGTGTTGTCACCCGCTGTTGCCTGCTTTGCTGCATGTCACTGCAGATGTGTTCATACACGTTTGGCGACGCTCATCAGAGGACAGTACAGCATGAGGCCAGCCTTGCTGTTTGCCATGGTGAGTTGGACATGAACATTATGACTGAACTTTCCACATGAGCATGAGGCACAGCTCGTACACCAAATCTGACATGCCAGTGCTTGAGCAGAGCAGCATTGAACAAACCTGTCTGTAGCATACTTGAGCAAAACAGTATACCTTGTGATGCGGACAAGGAAGCTGCATAGGTCTCCAACAGGCTCATGGAGCTTGGGCCCCATCTGGACAAAAGGGCAGAGCGCACGGGGGGGCTGCTAGGGCGCTCTGGGGAAGGGGGGATGATGCGCTGCTGATAGTCCTGCTCGCTCTGAATATTATACATATAGCCTTGTATGCAGCCCTACACAAAGCATTCACTAGGATTGGAGGCCCACAGGACTCTACTCCTATGAGGCATCAATCCCTGCCATGACAAGTATGTGTGTGCAGGAGGATGCAGAGGTTTATGTTGCTTGTGTGCCAGTCAGAGATATCTTTTACCTTGCAAAGCGGACAGACTCTTTTCTTTGAAGCCCAGCGTGATATACACTCCACGCAGAAAACATGCATGCAATTGTTCAAAACTGCCTTCTCAGTCAGCTTAGCTATCTCGGTCAGACCTACAGTCACAAACACAGCTCAGAAGGAAAGGTGCCCTGCTAGTTTGCGTTTGTGGTTACATCTACAGAACTTACAAATTGGGCAGGTTGGAACACTGTCATCGATCTCCTCGCTGGAAGCAGCCTGAGCAACTATACTGGCCTTGACAACTTGTGAGCTTGCAGAAGCCTCGATGCTCTTGACTGGCTCTGCAGCCCGCGATGCAGGGCTGATTGCTGGGATGCCCAGCATTTTGCCTGTTGCAGCTGCAGCCAGACGCGTTGACTGCTTGTTTGTAGACGGGTGGTCACCAACAGCGGCCCAAACTTGTAGTCCAGGAAGCCAAACTTGGTTTGGAGGATTTCGCTGACGACTTGACGAAGCAACAGCGATGTTCCTCATGCGTCAGCACCAATTCAATAGAGGTCAAGCAGTAAGCCAGGCACTAAGCGATATGCTGGGTTGGACGGGCTTTTGCGCGTGCATCCTCAGCTCAGCATCAGCAAGGTGCATTGCGTAACGCTCACTTTTACGCCACATTTACACCGTAATATGTACTCGTCCGCCCATTTTCCGCGAAAGTCAAAAAGTTGTTGCAGTGAGAGAGCACTGTTGGTGAGAGTCCGCAGTACTGCCCGCTGGCCGCAAAGATCACAACTGACCTGCCTAAAATGTTAGAAGAACTCCTCCAGACGTTCTGGACCATCGTGGGAGCCTTCTCGGGGTTGACGATCGGATTGACTCGCGAAGGCGCACATTTTGTCGCGAGCCTTGGTAACGTCAATGGCTGGAAGCAAATCTACACTGGCTCAAGTTCTACAAAAATAAAGAAGATTGACAATGGGCATCACCTTTCGAAGCCACCTCCCCGTTCAGGTGTCGTCGTTGATACAATCACTTTTGACAGCTTGCTCAAGTTGATGTTCGGAATACAGTTGAACCGTAGGAATCGCTTGGCACTCTTCCGGTTAGGCTCTGCTGACGCGTCAAGTTCCATGCAGGTCAGGAAGAGATTAAACAATTCCTGGGCACGAGGCCTCCCGAGCTAAAGACATCTGCTCCACCCGCCACCTACTCCAACGCTCCAAAGTTTGGTGGTCAGAGCACTCCTCCAGCAGCTTCCCCGCTAGCTTCACCCAGGTTGCAGCCTGTCAACCAGCCTGCACCACCAACACAGTCTGCTGTAAGTACACAAACAGCACTCCCCCACATATTGTGACAGAACTCGACGGGCAGAGTGTGTCTTGTCTTGCAGACCCCGATGCCTTTTGCCATGCCTGTGGGAACAACCAGCCATCCAGTCCTTGGCGACCCCCTGCCAGACATCTTTGGAGCATCCACAAGCTTTATGAGCAGTCGGCCTGTGCAGCCAGTGCCAGTTGTCAACAGCCCTCCCTCAGCAATCAGCTCCCCATCCCCAGTGAAGTCTACTTCAAGCCAAGCTCAGAGCAGCATCCCACCTCCTGCTGCCAGCACGCCCCCTGCAAGCCCTAGCCTTGTGAATGGCAGTCCCACTCTGGCGGAGTCATTTACAGATGAGGATGATCTGTCTGCTGCAGATGAGACTGCAAGCCCAGAAGGTATGGAACATGCATCATAAAGCCAACTGTCTCCACACATGTACAGCTTTGTACAGCACAAGAGAATATTGCAGCATTGCACATTCATAGCACATTCTGTGATGCTGTCATTCTTGTCATTTGCTGTTGCCATGCACGTCTGTCATTGACACCTTTGGCACGGCATGCATGGCTGGTGTTGCTCCTGAAGCTTCTAGCAGCTGTGCCAAAGGATGCAGCATTGTGCCTATCCTGGCAGCGCCTCTGAGCCAAATAAGTTCAGCATACACATCTTGCTGCTTTACACCTGGGGATGCATGCTAGAGTACATGATACCAAGCTTTGCTGGTAAGACAGCTGTTAGTGATGAATGTGCTGTTGCCAATTGCAGCCACCCTGAGCACAGGCAGCAAAATCAAGAAGCTGCGCAAGCGGATCAGCAGCAAGCTCAAGGGCACCAAGGCTTGATGAGCAGTGTGTCATGACCTGGCTTTACTAGCCGCAGCTTGGCAGCTGCAATGTACAGAAACAGTGAATTCCTGGATATGCTGCCTCTTCTTCCTAGCTGTATTAGGTTGCAATACTAGGACTTACCACTTTGACTGTTCTGATTTAGGTAGATGGTGTTGAGATGGGTATGTGTTTTAGGTGTTGATTTGTGTGTAGGCATTTAGTTAGGCAGGCATGTGTTCAGAACTGTTGACATGTAATTTGTGTGCAGCAAGAAGCTTTGGTTGCTTGACAATTTTTCTCAGTCGTGTCATATTGCTTGCAAATGTTGGCAGGCTCTGCTGTGAAAGTGAGCACTTGTCTGGGTCATGGTGAACAGCAGTGTATTGCGGGCACCTCTGTACCAGGGTAGAGGTAGGAGCTTGAGGCGTAATGCCATATGCCTAGTGCTAGTGCTTCAGGATGCTGCTGTCCTGCAACACTACATCAGTTGTGCTACAAGCTTTCTGACGTGCACGTAGGACAGCACCTACTTAGGCAAGGAAGAGTAGTGTATCAGCATGCGTGGGTGTCTAGTTTCACGTGTATCAGTACAGTATAGTTATATATACATGTCTTCAGCCCTGAGACTACATCCTTATTAGTGTATATTTAGCAACTTCACACAAAATTCATGCAAGCAGGCTAATTAGCGTCTTGTCACGCACGCATAACTTACTCAAACTGCAGTGAGCACGCAACAAGCAGCACGGCTTGGACTGATAAGCCAGAGCAGTGATCTACAGGGCTGAGCACATATGTCTGTACAGACTTCCCGGCCTTGCGTAATCCCGAGAACTTTAGGTCTCCACAGGTGGAGATCTTCTGTTTGTTTTGCGATCTTCGCGCATTAGCTGTGTCCTCGGAAGTAACAGAACCAAGATGAGCTTCCTAAAGGGCTGGTTCGGAGGATCTGAGCCCTCCAAGCCAACGGACTTGCAGCGGCCCAGCCAAGGTGTTGCTTGTTGACCTAACCGTCAGATCAGTTTACTAGCGTTTGAGTTGCCTTAACGTGTGCGCAGTAAAGTGTGGCGTTTTCTGGATACATTGCTATGTGGCAACCTTGTCCTCATCGATGCAGGCAAGACATCCGACGCATGGAGATCTACATTTTCACCCGGGTATGTTCACATGTGCTTCAGAGGACTGTGCCAGAACATATATGATTGCAATTTTTGCGCACATCAAAACGCCTGTCATATGTCTTGACGTGCTGTCGATTTGCAGGAGAAATCCGAATATGAGGGGCGTCGGAAGAGACTACTTCGTATGAGCTTTGCAGCAGACCTATTGAATTCGTTGCCTGCATGGCACTTTCATAATCCTCAACTGACATCGAGAAACTCATAGTACTTTGATCCTGGCAGTGGTACTGCCGCGCATGCAGAGATTGCGAGAGGAAAGTACTTGTCTCCTTGTAGGACCATGCTGAAGATGAAAAGGCTCCCAGCACCTGGCAAATGGTCCTGAAATCCGCACAAGTAAAGCAATTTCAAAACCTTGATGCTAACGGTGGGTTCTGCTACCCTCTTGACATCCTGAAAGGTGCATTTGCAAAACAAGTATGTCAAAATGTGCTCACCATGGCGTACTGGCAGTGCAGTATAGCAACATGTTGTTTGCTCTGCAAGTCAGTTCATATGTTGCCATGTGCCTTGCATATTGGCACAGCTCACTGCCAAGGTCTTGTCAAGCTTATCAATTTTCTTGTCCAGAGTTGCCTGGTAATTGCTTGCTGCTGGCATGCAGCTGATGGGTTCATTGATGCAAAGGATTTGGAACATCATCTTGGACGTTCATCTGGTGTTGCCGCATTGATAAAGGAGGCTGACAAGAACAATGATGGCAAGATTGACTATCAGGAGTTCTGTGACCTCTTGAAGAACCAGCACACAGATTCATAAGCTTTGCATAAAAGATGCACAGCAGAATGAGGTGTGCCTGTATCATAATTTCAGTCTGTTGTATTAGGGGATTGCTTTTTGGCTTTACCTTTGCTCATCCCAACATGTGCATTTGATACCCCGCAGTCTGTGTTATATTAATAAACTGCATGCAGATATGTGCAGACAGGTATCTGTCATGAGGTTGCAGTCAGATGAATTTGGTGTGGCAGCAATGTGTGTGTACCTCTTGTAGTATGGGTTTTATGTACTTGTCTCTTGTACTAGCAGCTTTTGAACTCTTGGCTCCTGCAGTTTATATTTGCCCACCAAAACCTTTTTTGCTACTGTACACATGTGCTAGAGCCACCTGCCCTTTTAAATGCAGCAACATGCATGTCCGGTAGACTTGTTGCAACCACCTGGCATACCTGCAGTTGTGCTGGATGTAAAGTAGACTTGTTGCATCATCGTTGCACACCAACACAGAGGAAGTCATTCAGTGTCAGAACTGTGTTTAGCCTGACCATTTTGCCGATGCGTGTGTGATCGAAATTGCATGCGTGCACATCGATGCTTGATCACGGAGCATGACTTAGCTCAGGGTGCAGCGAAGTTGCTTCTGCTGCGCCATCTGTCCGAGAAAGCTGAAGATGCATTTGCATAATGCAGCGAACTGCAACGAATTTGCCGGCAGCGAATGGAAGCCAGATTCCCGAAGCGGTTGCAGAGCTGCAGCTGGCAATTGCAGCGCGCTGGCCCGTGAAACTAAGCGCCCGAAGCGCCGTTCTTCTCCACGATCACCTCTTTCCCCAAGCTTGGTTGAACCTGGTCCGGCACGTTTCCCGTGCCGTGCCGGTCTTCCGCTCGGGTCGGCATTCAGACTTCGAGCAAGTTTCACTCGCACTGTGGTCACTCGATATTGTCATAATACAACTTTGGCACGGAAGACAAGGATGCAAGAAGTGCACGTAGATGGAGCAGATTCGGCCGGATTGGCATTGGCGATTCGGCTTGCCGAGAACATGGCAGCAGGTTGCCGCTCTAAAGTATACGTGTGGGACGGCAGATTGCGGCGTCTTGGGTTACGAGGGCGTCGACTGGGTCTCATTGCTACTGCCGCACTAGCAGCGAGCTCTCAGGTGAGGCGCAAAATGTTAGCAAGGCAGTGATCAGGTCAACCGATCGAAGGTCGATCGATAGGTTTTCGGGCACGGCGATAAGGCTGACATCAGCTATTCTGCATTAGATCAACATTTGCTGCATACCAACAGTGTCGTTTTGGCATGCAGATAGTGACTTTACAGAGCGATATTTTCTCAGCCTCTCTGTCACCAAATGCTCAGGCTGCTGTCTTTGCCCAAAGCAAGGAACAGCACTGGCAGCATGCGGTCAACATCTCTATTGCAAAGGTGGAGCAGGCCCTGTTAAGATACGCACAATCTCCAGCTTTGTCAAAGCATATCGAATTCAAGTTGTGTGACTTAGCGGGAGACATGCTGCATGCAATTGCTAGCAAACCCAATGTGGTCATTGTGGGAGCAACTGGGAGTCAATCTGCTGTCAGGAGTCTCTTGGTGCCTGCACGAGAACCACAAATTCAACAGGTAGTCCAAACATCCAGCCATCCTGACAGGGCAAATGCTACGTGGCTGTTGTGCATTGAGCTTTGGCTGGGAGACCCCTTCTGACAATCAGATGCCCTGCACTTGTCTATGGCGTCGCACGCCAGACTACGAGAGAACACTCTGAATTGGCAACGGCATATCATGTTCATCCAAATGGATGTCTTACATAAGATGTGATTGGCTGCAGTTTGTTGACACATGCAGGTGCAGCTCGCATTGCTCAAGCAAGGAAAATGTGATCTTGCAGGACGTTGCATATAGCATTGAGGTTGCTTACAAGATGACAGCTGAGCTGGAGTCGTGTCTGAAGGACTATGCTGCCACCTCACATGTCTTCACAATGGGTCAGCGTGTCTTTCTACACAACTATGATTGCCAAGGTGACATCACCAGCCTGCGACATAAACATATTGACTGTGACGTGAACTCTATACACGTTGCATGAATGCAAGTCCTCACGGCAGGCATTGTCACTGCGCACAGCAGCTGAAAGGGAACATCATGTTGAGATTGGCTTGATTAGAGTTAAACAAGATCTGCCACAATGCTGAACAGCTTCATGTTCTCTGTTATTGACCAATGTAATGTCTGATATGTAGAGGGAACTGGCAGCATCAGCATACGGGTAACAAAGGATGAGTTTGATGCATTGAGGCACTGTGACACAGTTTCAGGAAGCCTTTCCCCAAAAATAACAACATTTGATGGGCAGGGTAAGCAATGCCATCTACTCAACCTCAAAGCATATACTGCACTGCATGCAGAAGGTGTGTATCTCACAAGCCATCATGACTCACATGCCACAGTGAAGTCCCGCATGTGATGCAGCGCATCATGTGCCTTGTGCATTACCAACATCCTGAACATTGCGGTCATGCTGTTGAAAGTGCATTGTTGCTTCACCAAAGCATCTTGCAAGTGATAGCAGACTTGTATCTTGTCCATGCACAAGAGCCTTCTAGCTCCGAGCTGCCCGCCATGATCGCTGGAAAGCGCAATTTGTTGTTTCACAACAGTTTCCCTTACAGCATGCAACCTCTCAAGTTGCGCTTTCTGACACATCACAACTCTGTGCTGCAGACAAGCAGCTCCCACTCATGCAGTCACTGGCTGCTAAGTCCGTGTCCCACCTCATAGACAGCGCACTTCACATGTATGGCGTGCCACCCACATCTGTCAGACAGACTGTTAGGGTGTCCTGCTCTGCCTGGCAGGCACCTGTAGTTGCTCAGAAGCTGCATGTGGGCAGCAAAGATACAGCAGCCGTACTGCTGATTGGGGATGCAGCAATGCAGGTGTGAGCTTTGTCTGATGTGCTTTGAGCACACCCTTCCAGGCTGCATTTCTGAACATGTTTGTGTTTAGATGCCTGCACAAGAGTGGCTTTTGGCTACATGCATGAAGATTGTCATAATGCTGCGTCTTCTGTGGCTTGTGTTGTATGTCATTGCCCTGTGTGTGCCAGCCATGCATGCAAGGCAGTGCAAAAGATGAAATTACTTTCTGTGATTCAGCAAGACTGCGCCAGTGCCATCAAAAGCTTATATCTTCCCTGTGGTGTTGCTGCTGCAGCACAGAAGAGTTTGCTACCCAATGCATACACTTAGGCCTGATAGCATGCATTTCCACTCTTCAGCAAACGCCTGCTCCTGGTCTTCGCATGCAGCATGATGATCAGGATCGCAGTTGCACAATGTGCCAAGAGCACGCTTTGCGCTGGCTGCTCAAAACTCATCTGGCACTGACATATGTGACACCTAATCCTATGCAAGCTCATCTTACAATGGTTCTTTGCCTTTTTAAACTTCAAAATTCACGTATTCACTCATGACATGTCTCCTGCAGGTGGAATTCTGGCCTGGCAGAGGAATCAACACTGCCTTGGCCTCAGCACATCTGGCTGCTGTCACTCTGCTCACCAGCATGACACATGACCCAGCTCAGCCATGCTTTACACCGTCCTCAGCACACTTGGCGCACTTTTCCCGCCAAATGACAGACATGGCAGACCGGCTGAAAGCCTGCCCCTCTATGGATGTGCTGGCCATCCCGCCACCTAGCTCCCGCTGGTCTGAGGTTGCCGCCAAAACGCCCGAGGAGATTGTGCATCATCTGATGGAGCAGATTTGCAATCGTGGTGCCACAGCTGTGGACCACCTGTGGCCAGTCTTGCCCAGCCACGCTTTGCTTGAGGCACAACTGCGCCAAATGCTGCCAGACAGGGTCCATGTGCTGCGACGCATGCTCAGAGACGGGCCTTGGCCTGGACATGGCGCCAAAGTCATGGCTGCTCTTGAGCTCCCGCCCTTGCCTTCCCGCCAAACCCTCCCCAGCACTGTTCTCTCCCGGCAGAACCATCCAGCAGCTGTGGTGCCTGTGCAAGATGGCTCAGTGGGACATGCATCCTTTCCAGTCCACTCACCCTTTCAGCAGCAGATGGTTTCCCGCCAAATCCACTCACCCTCACAGATAGCCAGTTCCCGCCAAAATGCCCCTGCTGCACTCACCTCCTCCCTACCTCCAACAGAAAGCGTTGTTGCTGCGCCTAGCATTGACAGTGCTGCACAAGCAAGGGCTGGTCCTTCAGCACCATCGGCTGTGAGGCAGATCAAGACAAGCAGGAAAGTGTCGTGGGAGACTGACTCAAGCCAATCAGCATCCAGTAGCGTGGCTAGCTGCAACCTGAATGACAGTCCAGCGCTGTCTGACATTGATGTCAAGATAGCTGTCCTCACCAAATGGGGTCAGCCGCTGCCTCAGCTTCCTGCACAGGCTGTGGGTGAGTCATCATCACGTAAGGCACCTGGTGCCTCCAGGAAGGTTACGTTGCGGCCTCTTCTGAAGAAGAACAAGCAACAGGGTGCACCTCAAGGGATGCCCCAGGGTCTGACAGGGGCACCCCTTCAGTCTTCTTCATCTGCCATGAGTGCAAGCCCAAGGAGTGATCTGCTAACAGCAGCAGCACCAGCAGCAGCACCAGCATCCACCATACAGGCTTCAGACAGCATGCACAGTCAAGCTCCTCTGGACAAATTGTCTTCCACTTTGGTTCAGGCTTCAGCTGCCGCAACTGCGGCAGTGCCAGCATCACATGACCCCGCCCAGACCCCAGCTGTACCTCAGCCAATCCCAAGCCTCCCGCTTCAGCCCCCGCCTGCTCCTCAGCCAGTCCCCATGTCTGCAAATCAGATCCCAGCCACACTTCAGGAACCTGGACCAAATGATCCCTCTAGTCAAGTGCGACTGCCTGCCCAATCACCGCTTCAGATGTGGCCGCACGTCAGGAAGTTCAATATTCTTGAACCCCTGAAGGCCACCCCACTTCCCACCCTGAAGAAGCCCCAGGATCCAGGTAAAGCACAAGGTGGCCAACCCAAGGTTGCCCAAGCAGGGGCCCAAAGTCAAAGTAGGGTATCCTCTACAGACAAAGACTCAGCAGCTCTGGGCTCAGTGCGGAGTCAGCCTTCAGCCCCAGCTATCCCCTCAGGGCAATCCTTGTCACCAGATGCATCCCCAGATTCGTCCTCAGGTCAGTCTCAGTCCCTGGGCGTGTCCCAGGTCACAACCTTGGGCCAGCGACAACCCCAAGCTGAGCCACCAGCTACAGCCTCTGACCAACGTCGTTCTTCAAATGCAGCCCCAGCGGCTGAATTGGGCAGGGACAAAACCCCAGCAGCATCCCCAGCCACAGCCTCAGGCCAACAGCAGGCCCCAGCCTCATCCCCAGCCACACCCTCGGGCCACCCCCCACTGTCATCCTCAGTCATGTCACCAGCCACATGTTCAGGTCAGCAGCAGGTCATAGCTGTGTCCCCAGCAGTGTCCTCAGGACATAGACAGTCCCAACCAGCATCCCCGCAAGCTATGCTGTTCAGTCTAGAGCAGCCCTCACCCCCTTCCAGACTTGATCTCCTACCTCAGGGGCTTCCTTCACCCTCTCAGACAGCCGCTTGTCAACGTGGTCAAAGGCAGCAAGCCCCACAGCTTCAGAACAGGAGGCGTCCTTTGAACACAGATCCTGAGTCAGCAAATGAAGCTCAGTCTGCACTTCCGGGCCTCACTGTACCTGCAGCTCTGAGTCCAATCCCCATCCTCAGATCATCCCCAAATCTGAGATCATCCACTGCACCTGACTCCTCCGTGTCTCAGCTGGCATCTGAGCTGCCAATATCATCTCAGCAGCAGGGTGGCAGCCCAGGTCAGCCTCAGACGCCCCTGCCGTCACGCACTCTCAGACATGTGCGCTGTCAGAATGCCAGTGAGATGCCTCTGAGGCCAGATGCCATCAGACACCTGCAGTCCCAGAGGTCAAACCGCATCATGCATGCAAGCCCAAGCTTGCCCGACACCTGTGTCAGGCCAGAAAAGTCTGGTCAGGTGGAAAATCCAGAATGGTTGCTTCAAGCAGATTCACGGCATGATGTGTGGCAGACGCCACAGGTCGCATCCAATTGGTCTGCAAAAGGTACACTTCTACATGAATGGAGGCCAGCATGTGTGCTTGATGTGTACTGTACCAGCGTGAACACAGCATTTGTTGCTGGCTACCGTGTGTGCTGATACCCCAGCAGCATTGCATGCACTGTCTAGGGCTGCTTGTTTGCAAAGATGCAGTGTGCAGATAACAAACTTCTGTGACGATTCATTGCTGAGTGTCAGCCATGCATCCTGGACAATGCATGCACTTGTTGTTGTGATCACATGAATGCTTTTACCTGGATGCTTGCAAGCTGGTGACAACACAGCAACAGCTGACACATGCAGAGTCATGCTGGTTTTGCACAGAGGCACATTGGATGTCCACTCAAGCGTGATACATGCAAGCTAAGATTGCTGTTTGCAAGTGCAGGAAACCCTTTGTTTGGGTGGTGGGAGCTTGGCTCTGCTGTCATTGGAGATGTGTCAGACTGTCCACCTGCTGCTGACTTTTGTCCATGCACGCCTCACAGAAGTGAGGCCACTGACACAAATCATGTGATGTGAACTTATGAAGCAAGCAGTGACCAGGAAGAGCAGTGACAATGAGGAGCGGCTGCAGATGTGCAAGTGACAGAGGTCTGTCTGTGGGAAATGGCTGTGTATATTTTCTACTGCTAGTTTTCAAGGACAGGACAGAATACATACATGTACAAGGGTCCACCTCAGCTCATTTGGCAGATGCCTTTGCCTGTGCAGATGCTGATGCATGACGCATCACCAACCGCCCAGGCATTCACATTCTTTTGAAATGAATTTGCAGGACTGATGTTGACTGTCACTGCCTTGTATGTATACCACATAATACGTATGCTTCCTGTAGCAGTTTGGTGCCTCAACATCGAATCAATTGAAAATCTGCATGTTTGTGACATGATGCTTGTTCCATTTCCTCTGGGACAAGTTGCTTTCCAAATTGCGCATTGTGTGCTCAGGCCTGCACCGCTGCTGCCAAATACTGCAGAGACAGTTCCAAAGCCGATCCAAAGTCAACGGCAGCTTTCATGTAAAGTGTAGTGTGCCTTGAACAGCATTTATCAATTAATGTGTGGTACTCACTGGGGGCACAAGCTAGTCTTCTCAACATCATGCAGCACTGGTGCACAATAAGTGGTGATCTGTTATGCATTGACAATCCAGTTCACAATTTGTCAGTGCGCCATTCCCAGCACAGAACCTGCTCCATGACCAGTACCAGCTAGACTAGGTCTGCTGCTCACAGATGACATGGACTTCTCACTGCGCAAAGTGCCACTGCTAGTTATATGTATCCGCTTGCCCATCAGAATGTCCCGCAGCGTGTCTAGCTGTACAATGCTGTCATCTGTTGCCATGCCGTTGGAATCTACCCAGACAGGAATGGCAGACAGTGCACCACCTCCTGCGCCTGCAGAGTAATAATAATAACAATAATAATGACAATAATAGTGATGATAAATAACACCAGTAATAGTAATTATGGTAATGATAATGATGATGACAACAACAACAACTACACTTTGCTACTCATGATGAGCTAGGTATGTGCAGGCCAAGTCTTGTCTCTCTAAAGCAGTCTGTCTTGTACATCCCTGTAAGGTCTACCGATTTGACAGACTGCTGAGAAGGCGTACTCAATGCAGTCTGACTATGTTTGTGTGCCATCATTATTGTCAAAGCTTACTGCCTGAACGGCAACGCTTAGCATGACCAAGGCATGCATTCAAGCAGCAGGCAGCATGTATAGGCACCACTCTGCTTGGGCACTGTTTGGTCAACAGACAAAGAATATCTGCAACGCTTGAGCATTAGTCTGTCAAAGAGAATGTGCATTGAGGGTGCTTCAAGCTCTTGAGCGCGCATGTGGCAAACCAGCATTGGGTCAGGTTTGGGTCAGCTATCGTGGCTTTCTGTCTACACCAACATATGTTGTGTGAGTTGATTTGTTCATGAGCACAATGACTGAAGAAGCATGTGACTGATGACTCACCAGGGGACTTCTCCTTGCCAGCTGGCTTTGCTGGCCCAGAGCCTCTTAGGGTGCCCCCCATCTTCTCCCCAGGCTTTGCTGTTGCCTCCAGCTTGGCAGCAGGAGCATGCTGCTTTGCTAGCTGAGCATTCCTGAAGGACAACTTACATATGTGTCCACTGTTGCAGTAAACACACTACATGCCCATGGCAGGAAGTGGCTCTGCAAATGAAGCAGCTCTGTTTGCATTGCAGCCGTATCAGCAGCATAAAACTCCAGATAGACATCAGCAATATCACTGTTGCAAACAACAGGCACAGAGTCAATCAGAGCAGTACGGGCGCTTCAACTTCTGCTTGCATGACTGGTCACAGCCAGCAGACTTTACCTGCCCACAACGAGTCAGAGCAGTACGGGTGATTCAGCCTCTTGATGCATGACTGGTGACAGCAGGCAGACTGTACCTGCCCACAATGGGGGACTGCAGGCATTGTGTGATGAGGGGAGTGTTGATGCGGCAGGTGCTCTGCACATGGATGCTCTCCAGGCGCTTGTAGATGTCTGCCAGCATCTTTGCACTGAGAGCCCGGTTGCTGGTCTCTGTCTTGAGGGCGTATAGCTCCCGAAGGGTGAGGGTGTCCAGTGAGCGTGGAGGGGCTGCCTTTCTGGCATGGAAATTGAAGGCCCTCGTCCTAAACAGGTCCCCTACCTACAATGCAAGGTGTAACAAAATTTTGGCGTCCGTTTGGCTCATCATGCTTCACCAAACTGGCCTCAAGAAGGCAGTTGGCCTCACTGACATTGCTTGCAAAAGGTGGCCTTTGTGACATTGGTTACAAGAGCCAGCACAACTGTACTTTCGACCATGACTTTTGCTCCTGCTCATGTAGCCATTGCTGACTGTGACTCCCTAAATGCTGCACATTCATCATCTACAGTAAGACAATCAGGTCGTCCCACAGCGGCACTCATTTTCGAGCTCTGGTTCATCAAAGCTGCGCTGCTGTTTTAGGCAAAGCACAGTGATTGCCAGCCGGTGGGTGCATACCTCTACATCAATCTGCTGCCTGGTCTTGAAGCTGCCCAGGGCTTCATGAATGATGGCCGCCAACCCTGAGTACACCGCCTCAAAGAACAGCTGATCCTGATGAGTCTGCATCCCAGAACACACATTTCTTGAAAGCCTTTGATCAGTTCCAACAATGATGCTTTCTGGTCCTGCATCTGTTGCCTGCTGAACTGCAAGCAGTCGTGTTTATACAACATGCTGTGCAGCTGTACAACAGCAGCGCAGCTTTGATGCACCAGAGCTCTACAACGCGTATTGCAATTGGATGACCTGATGGTCTGACTGCAAATGATGGGCGTGCAACAACTGTGCAGAGATACTCAGCAATGGCCACATCACAATCAGCAAAAGCAGCGGCCAAAAATGTGGATTTATTGTGGCAGCAGCAAGCCAACACACCTCTCAGCAAGCAGCAGGAGGAGAGGCAGCATGTCTCACCTGCTCTTGAATATTGTGCTGCAGATTTTCGACCAGGCTATGCATATAAGACATCTTCACTGGTAACAGCGATGCTTTGCAACCTGCATGCTGCCAAGTTCCAGCCTTATCGCCGTGACAGTACATCAATAGAGGTGATAGTATGCAGTGCCTGACCTGCTTGTAAGTGCTGTGTTGCAGGATGACCAGGCTGTAGACAGGGGCAAGGGCATGAAGGGCCTGGTTGGCCCCTTTGGACAGCTCCTTCTGCCTTTCCTCTGTTGCCTCTGGCCTCAGGTTATCCAGGTGCTGCCTCTGTGCCTTGTCTACTGCCTGCAGATCAGCATGTAGTCTCCTGTACTGCTGGGTGCCAGTTGGTAAACCCACTGCGTAACTGTTGCAATGCTGGCTGCTGGCATCCTACTGAGCATGATGTCCCACACTGCTCTGCATTTGTGACTGACAGCCGCTGCATGGCTGATGTGTAGCTGTTTTGCCTGCTCAGCTCTACAGCACAAGTTGACGCGCTGGTACGCTGGTACGTTGATAAGCTGATTCTGACTGGGCTGCGTGCTGGTCTCTGCACAGGCTGTGCATGAACAGCCTTAAGACTGGGTTTGGCAATAGACGCCACCAGGCTTTAGTTGAAGAGCTGTGAGTGTGCAGATAAAGACGCTGAACTGCTGTCAGTCCTCACTTGGTGAAGGACTGCAACCGACATGTGCAGCAGGAGGTCAAGTTACTATAGAGTGCAGGCCCTTGCTGCAGCTCTGCAAGGCTGGGCTGCAAATGGATGTTATGTTGCAACCATATGCTGCTGACTGCAAGCTGGACATAGGCTGCAGTGTGTACGTTGCATGTGTTGCAACACATTGGAAGATGGCGCCTTCAAGTGCCTAAACAGGAGATGGTTATGTATGTGCATGCACAGCTCCGCTGGAAAGAATTGGAAGCAGATAGGCTGTCTGCATAGCTGCATGTTACTGTTGGGCTTGATGTGGCAAACATTGCCGTGTGCAGCTGCTACATCAGTGAACGTCCTCATACTGCTGACTCAACAAGTGTTGCTGCCACCTTGTTTGATGGATGCTTCAAGATTCCACAGACTTGGCTTGCATACTGAGCGCTCCTTAGGTTGGCATTGCTCTCAAAATGCACATACAGCATCAAAGTCAGCATGCAGATGGAGTGCAGGCAACTCTAGCTTGCCAACACAAGAAGAACTCGCCGAATCTCACAAAATACGAGGGTTGGCTTTGAGGGACCTGCTACTTGTATGTGATCAAGAGCACACACAGTGTTTGTGCAGCTGATGCATACAGCACATTACAACTGAGCAGGCAGACTACACTTCATGGTCTGCACAGCTCAGCAGGCACAAACATTATGACAGGTTGCACGCCTGAACTGCGCAACCAGATGCAAGAAAAGCAGTATAAGCCGCACCTGACCAAGCGTGGTAAGCTGCAGATTGTCAATGAAGTAGATGAGACAGGAAGTGACCATTCGGTCAAACAGTGGGCTAGCATAAAAGTGCTTGAACTGGCCAGGAGCTGTGTCTTCTACGACTTTGGACACCTTGGCTTTAGCTGTCGCCAAATCGAATAAAGCAGGACTTGGCACTGCATGGACAACGAAAGAAGACCTCTGCTCAACCTCTGTTAGTCATGTGAAACTTGCGCCTGCAGCCGGAGCTGTAGAAGCGGAAGTCATCAGCTTGAGCAGTACAGATGGTGAACTCACCTCCCGGATCTTTGCCAACTCTCTTGAGCACCCTCGACGATCGAGAGTTCAGCCTTCTGCCTCCTTGCTCGTTCGTGGGGGACGACATCCGTTGGTCTGTTGAGCATACGTTCGTTCAGCTGGTTGCTGTCAACTGCACAGCTGGCTTCAAGTCAATTTAATCGTTCAGATCATCGGAGGCTTCACAGAGACCAGCTTTACAGGTCTGCATCTAGTCCAACGCTCCAGGGCTTCAGAAAGCTCAGGAAGACTCAGGCAGCTCTGAAACCACATGTGCAATACAGCTTCAGCAATTATTGCTATTAAAGCATTGCTACTGTAGCACTTGCAGATCGTGGAATTTGGATGATTTGTGACAGGCACAAACATGTCAGGTTGTCAATTACTATCTGTATCGTGTCTGCCGTCTGAGTTGCTTAGTACTGATGGCCTTGACCAGGATATTGACAACTATGACACATCTGTACAACCTCGTTGCACCAATTGGTTCGCTGAGGATGTGAGTCCTCCTCCTCCCCCTCAGAGTCCTTCCCCCCCCCTCCATGCTAAAGTGCAATATATTACCGTCACATTGTTATATGGCTTGCAATCAAGTTTGCACTTTACCGTGAGCAAACAGTATCTGGGTCTGGTGTGTAAAGCCATAGCCTGACTGTGTTGTCATCGCCAGCAGACGCCAACAAGCCTGGCACGCTTGGTGACCATCTGACACAGTTGACGTCTGCAGAATGTGCATTTTGTTTGGTAACAGCTAGGCAAAATGTGGATGATGGCAGACTCCCATCAGCTTTTTGGTGCCCCTCTTGTGCTTGGCTCTCGAAAAGTCTAATGGCATTGTCTCCACAACCTAGAGGCAAGCAAAACCACCTCTGGACATCTCCCTGCTCATGCAGTCTTCTTGTGCTTACTCATTGATACTCAAATCAAGGATGCCAGCCATCATACTTGAAGGCTGTCTTGTGCACGTCCTCACGCCAGCAACCCATTTGACGTTTTAGTTTGTGCAGTCTGTGGCACTCCATAGCCCAAGGCACAACAGGCGACACGCAGCAATGCAGCAATGTGACAAATGTACCATGTCCATCACGTGATTGCACAGATATGGAGAAAAAGCTGCTGACTGGCAAGCAAGAGCGAAGCGTACCAGTGGCAATAACACCGTGAAGGGACCAATCCACTGAGAAAATAGCGCGATCATGATGCCCTGACAGGGTAGCAGTCAGCTTGCACCTGGCCTGTCCTGCACAACCAGAGCAGACCCTCAGCCCTTGCTGGACTGCCAGCAGGTATTGGAATTCTTGTGCAAATGATGTCAACCAGCTGACAGATAGCTCACATGCAAACAGTTGCAACACCATGGGAGGGCAGCATGGAAGAGGATTGTGATCTGCTGATCAGAAACGTGATGCAATGCAAACCCAAAACATGTCAAGACATGCCAAACAAGCATGAACTTGGGTTTGTGGAGACACAGATGGAGCAAGAGCAAAGCATCACCAGGGTTATCAAAGGAGCAGGCCCATACTCGCAAGGTCTGGTCATCGCTGCAGGACACCATCTGTCTCCCCTCCTTGTCAAAGGCAACGCCCCATACAGTAGAATTGTGCCCTAGCCCTGGGCCTGCTAGGGTCTGCGCACATTCCCACTCCCCATCGCTGTCAACCCATACTTTGATGGAGTCATCATAGCTACAGGACACCAACACCTCTCCTTTGGGATGCCAACAAACCATCTTGACATCCTGCATCCCCAACATACAGCATTACACCATGCAGCAATGGCTGCACACACATGAATGGCACAGAGCATGACGCACATGTACTGGATGATGTGGCATGTGCTTTATCAACTGTTCATCTTATGCGCTTCACATATACCGGACCTTATTCAGTTACAGTCAGGGCATTGGTTAGAGGCACTGCGGGAACAGAAACTGCTGCTGTGATTGGTAGATGGGAAGGTGTTGCACCAAACGATGCAACAAGATTGGCTATGATGCAACACGCACTGGTGAGATGCAGTATGCTGTAGCAAATAGCAGACCTAGGTGAAGTGAGGAGCAGCTGTCACATTGGGCAGACCTGTGTGTGCCCCTGCTTGACGTCTACACACTCATACTCATTTCCTGGAAGTGATTCCCAAATCCAGACGCTCTTGTCGCGACTGCAAGTTGCCAGCAGAGATCCTGTGCATACACAGAAGATCGGTTCACTTGCTAAGTAATCGCAGCCATGGGTTTGCTGTGGGCTTGCACTGCATCATCAGTCATGCAGAAAGCTTTTGTTGTGTGACCATGCCCACACAAAGATGCATCTGTGCAGAATATGGCTGCTGCAGTAGACACTGAATGAGTACCTGAAGAGCTCCAAGCCACTCCCTTAACTTCACTTTCATGCCCCTCAAGCAGTGCAACCTGTTCCCATGTGCTTCCCTGCACAAAAACCGAGATTTTTCGTGTCTGTGCATGCTGGCAGCATGACGGGCTGAAACTGAGAAATCACCGACCTGAATTTCCCAGATGGCTGTTGTGGCATCAAAGCTTGCAGTTGCCAAGTAGCGCCCATCGGGTGACCAACTGCTGCATCTTATGCTGCGATGATGCGTTTCTTCAAGTATGGCTGCGCAAATCCAGGTGTCAGTTGTCCCATGCCTTTGCCAGATCCTCACTGTTTTGTCGCCACTGCAGCTGGCAATGCTATCCCCTGAAGGCATGTATTGGGTCAGATGCATGGCCAGCAGGAGTGCATGACCAAGAGGGTTGGTTTTGCCCATAATATATCAGTACCCTTTGGTGACCACGCCACATTCCACACACGGTCTGTATGACCTTCCAAGACTTGAGTTTGTTCCAGGCGTGCCATACGCTGAAAACCTGTTGCAAGCTGCGTACGCTGAGGCTGCCCACGGCGTGCCGTTTACCCAAGCAAGACCGTCTGAGTGGCCATACACCTGTGTCGTCCGATAGGTCTTGTGGCTTTGAGCTTGTTGTGATGAGTCTCGCTGTGACCTTCAGACATCACCAGGCTTTTGTGCTGGAATGGGCGCATTACGCTGCGAGCACAAAGCTGTTGCAGGAGTTGTTAGGGAAGCTGCAAAGGTCCCTTCGTCTTCAAGTAGCAGAACATGCCGTGAACCTTTCTCTCCCCTGCGGCGTCACTCGACGTAATCTCTCTCTCTCTCACTTGCTCCAGACCTCAACAAGCATATAAACGCATCCTTATCTTCGCGTGGTTGTGACTAGCGTTGTGTGACCCGTTACTGTCAGCGGTGTAGAAGAGCGATAGACATAGCCAAACAGGTGAATACTTGGCTGGTGCGCCGTGCGTCCTCGCGGAATGCAGATTACCAAGCAGCTGGAGCAACATGCTAAATTACTGTCGTGACTGCTGGGCTCACGGTGCAGAGCCCACGCATCCAGCCACTCGGATCTCTGAAACTGATCGCTGACGGCAAGTCACGGCACTTTGCGTATTAAGTCGACTGTGAACGTTCCAGGTGACAACGTGATGTGCGTGTGCAAAGTCTTGTAGGCTGCTACCCGCTTGCTGTGACCGGCATGCTGTATACCCACCTCGCCGTTACTACTGCTGCCACACATCTTCAGTACGGTTTGCGACCAAATGGACCACAGAGTTATACTGTAGTCCACTGTGTCGTCTAAGAACCTTCCCGACGCTTCGTAAACAAACTTGATCAACTGATCTGCTGCGTGCAGGTCATGCTAGTGGACTTGGTACACCATGTCCCACAGTTCTTGGAGCACCTGCCACCCATCGCCTTGGCACAGCTACTGGCATCTTGCGTGTCTCTGCGCAAACATGTACATGAGCATGTCACCAAGATCAGTTGTGCCATGGATTGCCACGATGTCAGGGTGCTCACCACATATGTTCGGCCGCGCTTGACACATCTTGAGCTCAAACATAGCAAGACTCTGGACGTCCAGTCTGTCTCCCTGTTAGCCAAGGCAACACATCATCAGCTCCAAAGCTTGAGTCTAAGCTACAGCGAGATAGACTCGCGCCTTGCTGAAGCATTACTGTTGGTGGCATACCCAAACCTCAAGTCTCTCCACTTGTCAGGCAACAACCTGAGTACGTCAATGACATACCTAGCTGATGCCCACTTGCCTTTGTTGGAGGAGCTAGAGCTGCATGACAGCATGCTAGGCATACAGTCTATGGCCGCATTGAGTAAAGGAAGCTGGCTGCAGCTAAGGATCTTGATCTTGTCACGCAACAGCATTTCAGCTGCAGCCACTCGTTATTTAGCTGAAGCATATTGGCCGCGGTTGGAAACAATCAACCTTGATGAGACTGGCCTTGATGTGTCCGGAATGGCCATGTTGCTCAGCTGCAAATGGCCGTGTCTGCAAACCTTGAGCTTGAACCGAAATTATCTGTACCATATCGGGGAGCTGCCAGATTCTAGCCAGTGCATGCTACTCAAGCACCTGCACCTTGCTGAGAGCAATCTTGGCCCTTACAGCCTGCTGCCGCTCACCAAGCCCAGCTGGTGTCAACTGGAGACAATCGACCTGTCAAATAACAGGCTCTATGATGTAAGCGAGCTTGTGCAAGCTTCGTGGCCAGCACTGAAGGAAATCCACTAGCAGCAGATGCCATGGCAGGTTTGTCTATGGGGGATTGGCCTTTGCTGGAGAGCCTGTACCTCTGCAGGTGAGCTGTGTTTGGCCTCCAAAGAGATGCAGCTGCAGTACCTGTTCTGGCAGCGCCCACATTCTGTCAAGATCTGCTGCTAGTATACATTTGCGCACTTCGGGCCTGTCCACCAAGCGCTTTTCTGGGAAATGTGGAAAAACATGTCACTTTTGATTCACACAGTTCAATGTACCTGTGCAGGCTGTCTTTGAATAAAACCGCCTTGCTGCACCTGAGCAAAGGCAACTGGCCCTGTCTAAAGAAGCTTGACATGTGCAATAATGAACATCCCTTGAGCACTGAAGCCATCTCACATCTGTCTGACGCAAAGTGGCCACAGCTGGAGTGGCTGAATCTCACCAACAATGGGTTCAGCAAAGCAAGCGTCCTGAGGGAGCTCAGTAAAGCTGACTGGCCGTTGTTGAAGACTCTCCAGGCAAGCAACATCTTGCATGCAGCAGCCACCACCTGTATTGCATATAACACTTTGCTGTGAAGCGACCTCACCCTCAGCTTGCAATGCATTCACCTTGGCTTCTGTCACATCAGATTAGTCTTGCAGCCGCATTGTCACTCCATGCTGCTCAAGATTGCCTGATGTATGACTTCAGACAAGCTTCTGAGGAGTTCCACAAACTGTTTGTCAGACTTCATGCAATCAGTGGTCATTCTTGCTTGCTTGAGGCAGAATGTCAAGCGGCTGCACACGACCATTTCCCTGCAGATGACAACAACCATGGTGCATGCCTTCGTTTTTACAAGTCTGACCTCAGAGCTCTGACCTGCAGTATGTTGCTGTGCAGATCAGCCTCAACAACTTTGAAGTTGAGGCTGCCTCACAGCTGGTGCGGGCACATTGGCCGCTCCTGGAGAGCTTGACAGTGAGCTTCAAGTTTGTGGATGATGTTGTCATCAAGATGTTGATCAAGGGAAAGTGGCCTCTGTTAACGGAGTTGGTGGTGGACTCTCCTAACTGGCATAATCCAGCTCTTGGTTGGGACAAGCAAAGACTACAGGCTTGGCAGAGTGCTGAAGAAGATTGCATGCAGATGTGCCGAGACAGATGGCAGCAGCTGGAGAGCTTGCGGCTTCCTCGTGCCCAGGATATCAAACGGCGTGCTGGGTTCTGAGCAAGGGATGTTGGCTCATCACGATGCTTGTTCTCCTGTCTCTGTTCCAAAACTTCCAGATTGTTGATTATATCAGGTTGCTCACGATTGCTCCTGTGTACTGGTATCATTGCACTCAATCTTATTGACAGCACTGAGCATGCACTCAAACTTGTTGACAGCACTGAGCATGTGTGTGGATGAGGACAGGTGTGGTTGCGCATTGAGTCAACAGAGGATGTGTCCAAGCAATGTTCATTATTGTGAAACAACCTGCTTGACACGTTGAGCAACTTGCCTGTGCAAGACAGACTGATATAAACAGGAACCAGTAGGCTGCAGCACTGCTCTTTGAAACGTGGCTAAACAGAGCTGAGATTGGGATTTATTCCACATATACTACCTGCAACAGCGTTGGCCTGAGTATGTGTTTCATGCTTACTTACGTTGTCCTGGTGACAATGCATGACAGCACGATACGCATGTCATACACTGGCAAGCAAAGATCGTGAATTTGTCCACCATTTCAATCTGATCTGACCAACAGACTGATCATGAGATGACAAAAGCACTCATTGTGCATTCCAAGCTCTGACCTGTATAGACATATATGACATATATGTCAAACCTTGAAGTTCAAAGGGTATGCAGTACTAGCAGACCTATACTTTTTCTCCACATGTCAAGTTTCTGGCAGAAACTTGTTTTGAGCCAGCTGGCCACGGCTCAAAATTCTGAATCTGGCAAAATGCCACCAGCGTGACTGCTGCATCAGTCATCTAACCACAGCATCCTGGCCCGTGCTGACTCACCTCAGCCTCAGCAATTTGCACAGGTTGAATGTTCAAGAGTCGAGATGTAGCATGGGCCCCGGCTACAGACGCTGGACCTGAGTAACCATGCATTATGATACCCATTATGGCACACACAGAACCACTGTTCTATCCTGGGAAGCGGGCTGTTGAGAAAGCATTGCAGGTATTGACAACATTTATATTTTGGAGCCAAAAATCGCTTGGGACTTGACATCCACAATACAGGTGTTGAAAAGTGGCCACTCTTCTACCTGCCCACTAGCATGTACTTTGAGTGAGGCTGAGTAGGTCTTCCACTGGAGTCAAATTTCTATTCCAACAGGAGCCGGACTGTGCTGAGACCCATCCTGCCCGGCTGGCACCTGCAGTCACCGATGTGGTGCCAAAGTTGTGCCCTGATATCTCGAGACAGTCCTGCAATCAGAAGCTTCCTGCACGGCAACGTGTCGATCGCCAACATGCCGTGCCATGGGTTTGACCAGCTGTGACAGCGCCCCGAAACAAAGCAACATTCTGAGGCAAAAGCTGCGCATTGAAACCAAAGTTACATGAAGTGGTAGCAGCACGGCCTGCTAGACTTGAGGCGTCTGCGACGCAAGCGGCCACGAATCAAGGCAATATGCAGCAACAGCAGCAGAGGTCTTTCAGCAACCCTTCGCAGTACTCCTGGAACTCTGCCTTGAAAGACATACAAAGCGCTCAACGAATGGATGAGGTCTTCAGCAAGGTCTGCAGCGTTTCAAAAGTTGCGCGAAGCTGGCCACTTTGCCGCCTTTGTGCTGGGCATATGCTCATCAGCTTACTGCTGCTTGACCTCTTCATGTTCTTTTTTACAGCGTCACTGATGTTGCGCCTGATGTAACAGGTAAAGGTTGCAATTGAGCAGCACAGCGCGCTACTGAAGCGTGAGGCAGCTGTGAGACTGAAGTTGTGGCTGGCGAAGCTGAGTGAGCAGGTGAACATTCTTGTTGCAACAGTGCAGGCTGGTCATATTGACACTGTTCTGAAATGCCGTACTCAATGTCCATACATGGCATGACCATTACATTTTCATGGACCTGCACATGTAAACAGAGCAAAAAGGCAATTTGTATATCCTGGTGGTTCACATTATGACATTTGCTGAACAAAGCACTGCCCACCATGCGTCACAGTTTTGCAGTACCTGCTATGGTGCGTGCTGGTAATAGCCAATGCCTGAAGCGCTGTGTTTGTCACTGCATACATTGAAGCAAAACATACACATTTCTGCCGGGCTGGTTCATTGTAGACAATCATGGTTCATGTTTGCAGCGCAGACCAACAACCCAGTGTGGAAGAAGAACAGAAATGCATATGCCAAGCTGCTGCTAAACCAGCTGAAACAAGGCTGCCTGGAGAAGCCCTTCAATGCTGCCCCACCAGCAGGGCCATTGCAGACTCTGCCTGCCAGCCTCACATACTCATTCAGCCTGCCCAGAACATCTTCAGCCAGGAGCACTATCAGGTTCCACCCTGCTGCAAGTCACAATACCATTCTTGCATCTTTAGTGTACATATTGGCTGTGCATATGAAGCAAGACAATTGCACACAACATTGTTGCCAGGGACATTCATGATCAATGGTCAAGCTGCACACATCATGCTGTGTGTGTCACTTCCAGAAGTGGCCTGTGTGCACGTGCCTGGCATGTGCATCCAGTATTCCTGCAAAGTGACCTTCACCAAATGCCTTGCACATCTGGCTTATGAGCCAATGCATCAATTTCCAGCCACTATGTTGTGAGCACAAGCAGTGAGCAGTCATACTGCCATCATGCGGTGCAGGTCAGGTGTGTCTGTATCATCATCACAAGGCAATCCAGCCAGCAATGCTGCTGAGGAGTCTCAGCTGGATGACTACTTGGGCAGACATGCATCACCCCGCAGAACAGCATCTGCTGGGACAGCATTGTCCCAGGGCGAGCGGGTTTCTGATGCTCAGGAGCTTGACTCAGCTCAGCTGAGTCACCAGAAGTCGGGCCTATGGGGGGTAGAGTCCAACCCTAGCCGCCAGCCATCAGTGTCTGTCAGGGCTGACTCACCCCCACGCCGGCAGAAGTCAGGAACCCTAGAGTTGAGATCATCTCCAGGCCGCCAAAGATCAGGGATCTTGAGGACAGGATCATCCAAATCATCTCTCAGGGGACATGAGTCAAACTCACTGCATGCACACAAATCCCCAAGCAGGGCCCCATCACGCCTCAGGGATTCCAGCACAGATGCTGAAGTCCATTATGCTGCTGAAATGCGCCATCAGTTGCCAATCAGGGAAGGCAGCAGCACTGAAGAAGAGCACCAGTCAACATCCCATAGGCACAAAGCCCGATCTGCCGCCAGGGAGAGCAGCAGCGAAGAAGAAGATGCTAGGAGACACCACAGGCACAGTCCACGGGGTTCACAGGCATCAAGGAAGCATGACTCACTGGATCAAAGGCACAGTCCCAGGGATTCACACCCATCCCGGCAGCACAAGGCAACTGAGCCTCCTCAGTGGCAACACCGCACAGCAGAGAAGTACATGAGCAGGGCTAGGGTCCAGGAAGCCCTAAGCCCCCGGCGGCTGCAATCCCCTACTCAGCCCTATGCCGCAAAGGCCAAGATCCTGGACCTGCGTGATAACTGCACACTAGCTGATGAAGAACAGGCTCAGCTGAATGGAGACAGGCATCACCATGCAAGGGATGGTAGACAAGGAGGTGCACAGGTGATGAACAATGTATTTGCCCAGTCTGCATGCTGCAATGCTTTTGTACTGCCTCAAAATGTCAGTCTGCCCTGAGCTTTTGCTGAGCTTGCTATGAGTCCTCCAAGTTTCCCCGCAGCCCTCAAGAGCCCTACCCTGAATCTTGTCAAAATTGGGTCCTGATTTTGTTTGCTTGTGGATCTTGTGCATGCTGGACCATTTGTACAGGAGGGCAGGAGTACAGCAGGCTCACTCAGCAGACCTGTGACAAGCTCATACATGGTCACATGTTGCATGCACGTTCAGACGTTTGGCCACCTGTCATCTTCAGACCAAAATCTTGTCAGCACGGCCAATTTTGCTACCTATGTGCAACACCGTTTAATGGCATGACGAGGGCAATTGCATCATTGAGCGGCTCATTTGGCTCCCACAGCATCCCATTTTACCCTGTTTCGTCATTTCACCCCATTTTGCCAGTTGCCTCATGTGATCATTTACCCAATTTTGCCATCAACTCCAACTGGCTGTTTACTCCATTTGCTCACACAGCATTGGCTCACACTAGGGTCCCACAACTTGGGTCACACCAAAGCAGTATGATCACATAGTAAACTTGACTGAGTCAACAAACAAATGCAGCGCATATGGCGGCAGGTACAGCTGGGTGGCACCACTTTGGGGCTCCCCAGGGGGTTGCCGGGGGGTAGGAGGGGGGATGGCATTGACCTGGCGGATGAGTCATGGCAACCCAGCAAGCTGGAGCTGCAGGCTCGTTTGGGAGCTTCCAAGGAGCGCCAACTTGAACTGGAGTGGCGGCTGCAACAAGCTGAACAGAAGATTGCGCAGGCCCAGGTATACTCAAATGCTGCTGTCCTGCTATAGTCACGTGTGTGTCACTAGCATGGCGTATGCAAGGCATAAGCAACTTGGTATGCATCATGCCAAAGTTCATTCAATGACTCAATCAATGACTCAATCAAACAAACAATCAATCAATCAGTCAGTCAGTCAGTCAGTCAATCAATCAATCAATCAATCAATCAATCAATCAATCAATCAATCAATCAATCAGTCAACCAATCAATCAGTCAACCAATCAATCAACTCATCAACTCATCAATCCATATTACCGGACTTGGACAGACTGCAGACAGCAGTGGTCATGTGATTAGTCATCATCCCAATCTGGAACTGCAGAAACGTAACACAGCAGTCAGCAAAGCGTGCATGACACCATACACTCAGTATGCGCATTTGTGTCATGCACACACTGTCACAACTGCATACAGCCTCAGCTGACACAACCTGATTGTGGTCAACACATGGACAGTAATGCTTCAGGTGCTGAAGTTGTACTCCGGTCATAATCATCAATCAATCAATCAAATCAATTGCATTTCTTGTCTTTAGGACTCATCAGGGGAGTCTATAGACAATAACTGGTAAAACAGTAAATACATTATGAATGATCAGTCATGGTGCAGGCTCAGCATGTGGCACAGCAGTTGTCAGGCAGTGAGCAGTCTCAGCAGCCCTCTGCATCAGACCAGTCGGACCCTGGGAAGCATCGGCTGAAGAGGGACTTGAGCAAGCTGATCCACAAGTATGAGAAGCGGCAAAGCAGATGGGGCTCGCCTAGAAGAGCTGCATCCATACAGCATCTGCTGCCCCTGGACTACGGGTGTGCTCACTTTTTAGTGTTGTGTGTTCCAAAGCATACCAAGTGTGATTTTGATGCTTGCACGTCTGTAAGCAGATGCGCTTGGTGAGATTGCGGCAATCATTACAGGCAGCACAGAGTGCAGATCAGATTCTGTCTAGTAGTGGAAACTGCCTTTGCAGCTTTCATGCGCAATACATTCGATTGAAATCACAAGCCCAAAGTGCGGTATTTTGAGTCTGACTTTGTGACATTCTTTAGGATTGGAAGCAGTGAAGAAGAGGATTTTGACGGCCTTGCAGACATTACTGCTGCCTTAAAGAGCTGCAGTCAGCGTGAGCCCCTCGACTTGGGCTCTGGCGACCATCCACTATCCAAAAGGGCACAGAACCCTGCATTACTACCAAACGCACTGCCTCCTCAGCATAGCAGGTCCACCATTTCATTGTCTAGTGGCAGCAGCAGCCATTCTGTAGCATCCGAGACAGAGGGACGACTGCACGGACAGACTGCTGAGGTGGCAGATGGAGAGGAGTGCAGGTTCATGAAGAAGCTGCAGGACTTTCAGAAGGGCACTGACATGCTGAAACAGCAGATCAGTTTAAGATGACAGAGACTGGCATTATTTTTCACATGTTACTGATTATATAATGCTGAGTGTGTCTGGGTTGCGACGTTTCAAGTTGCGTTGCAGTTGCAATGAGAGTCAGGGCATTGAGATCAATTGTGTCCATCAGTGCGTTACCAGACGACTTTGGCACACAATTGCAGCGGCAGGCGCAAAGTCCCATTGTAGCAATTGCTGTTTTGGTATGGCTCGCTGTGTCACAAATCCTGGACCAAAGAACATACGTGCAATGCAACATCTGCTTTGGACTGCCTCTATGCCTTAATTTTTGAATTGAATTTCGACCGTATTTTTGTCCCATGCAAAGCCACAGCAGTTCACTAGCCAGAACAAGTTTATGGTGAGGCAACTCCTGGTAAGTACACCAGGCAAGAGAAACTGCTGCATCTTGGCCATCCTAAGCCACATTGCATAGAGCCACAAACACTGCATGCACAGCGTCCTACAGCACAGCTGCATGGTGGAAAATTCATGTCAAGTCTGAAAAGCATTAAGCTTACAAAGGCAGCATGCAGACATGCTGTAGCGCTCACTGGACACAGGAGTGCATCATAGCACAAACTACAGGTCTTCAACGTGTAGTTAACTCACTGGATAGATCTTCTCGAGACCTCTCATGACTCAGTGTGTTTGACTTTGCTAATGAAATTCACATTGTGGCTGTGAAGCAAAATTGTCAGAGTGGGCAGCATTCATGCTGTGTGAGACTGTAGATTGTATCCTGTTGCTGACATTGTTCATCACATATTTATAAATGCCTCAATGCGCATGGCGCTCTCCAAAATGTTTTTAAATACCGCCTGGTGCACCACCGCCTGGGACCAAACCTGGTCCTCCTTTGAAGCCCTCCACAATCAACAGCAGAGCGAAGGCAACCATGGCCTGCATATTAAAGTGTCAATGAGTCACATCAGCATACATGCAGCATATGACTACTGACAAGTTGCAAAGTTGTGCATCATGCAAAGATGGCAAGTGCATGGCTGGCCGATGCATATGCCATTCTGGTAGCTATCTGGGATCCGCTACAAAACTCACCACACGGCCATTCCAGATCTCAGCACGGGGGGTGAATGGGCCAGCACCCTTCCTGTCTAGGTCAGCGCCCCTGAACACAGGGACGATGGATCCAACGATAATCAGGCCAAAGACAATGGCGATGAAGATTGGGTCAGACTTGATCTGCTCTGCCACCGGCTTTCCTGTGGTGACCTCTTTGACAAAGGCAATCAACATGGCTGCCATGGCACCTCGTCCGTTGGTGATCTCGGGTACCAAACCGCCAGGGGACATTGCCTCTGCAAAGTGCCAGTTCACAATCAACATCAAAGCAACGATGGAGCTGGAGTTGGCAGTTTGATCTGGACAGTCTGAAGACCCGGCGACAGGGTGACAGGTGACTTTGTATACCTCCTGCTGCTCCGCTCTCATCAACCGGTGATCCCTTTTTACCGGTCTTGTTGCCGGCTTGCTGGCTGATGGTATCTTGGAACAAGCCAGAGTTCTCCTTGGTCGCCTGCACAAAGCCCTGAAGCTGGTCTTCAACCTTTGCAGCAGCCTCGTCTGCTGGGTTGTCATCTTGTCGTGGCCTCTCAGCCATCATGACGACATGACGGCTGAACTGTGGTCGGCAAGACTTGAACGCTCTTGCGCGATGCAGCGCAGGTGCGCTGCCGAAGACGGGCTTGACGCAAGTCTGCCCTGATAGTAGCATGGCTGACATGTTGTGTCAATGAGGTGTGTTAGTAGCAATCAACGTCGAAAATGCACGCAAGCGATAATCTCTTTCGGAACAGTGCCCATCTTCGTTATTGGCTACAACCTGATCGCGATGCAGGGTGCAGAATCATTATAGCTTACGAGGATCAGTCACCCAGCATACACACAGACGGACAGACGGACGGACAGACGGACGGAGGAACAGCTCCGGAACCAGCATGCAGATCAACAATACATGCAAGAAAGTCGATGCTTGTTGGCTGTAGATCGCGGCGTCTCCGAGCTGTTTCTTACTCGCTAACATGAAAGTAGTTGTACAAGCTGAGGCAAGTTTCCTCGCCTGTCTTTCGCTCAACAAGGCTGATCTCTCTGTCGACAAGACTGCTTTGGCAATATCTTTTCTGTGTTCTGCAGAAGTGCCCCATTGCCACATGGCAGGCTGATATAGCGGCAGACACAAAGATCGATGACATCAAGCTGGATTTTTGCGAACAAAACGGATTGTCTCCTGAAACTTGTGTTCTGTCTAGCAAAGGCGCTCTGCTCAAAGACCAGCCAAAGGTCTGTCACTTCAATGTTGAACCGATTTCGCTTGCAGAAATCCACACAGCATGCAAAATCAGCACAGATATGTGGTGAAATACAGAGTGGAAACAAGGTGCAATTGCGGGCCATGTTCCCTCCCACGCTGGCTTTCTGCGTGGCCTACAGTCTCAAGCCAACAGACGCCTCAGATTATGAGCTCGTATCCTGCCTTTGGCAGGCAGCTGCCGAGTCCTTCTGTAGCAACAGATACACAGCTGCTTTGATGTCAGACAAGACGCTGCAGTCACAGATTGCGGCATTGCCAGCTGAGGAGATCCTGCCAATTGACTCCAGCCAGACGCAGAAGGAGCTCACTTCTGAGGTTCTGACCAAGCTGCCAGAAGCAGTCAGGCCTATTCTACTCTGCATGCAGGTTCTACGCCATGAACAGCCGGGGTTGACTATCCTGCCACAGGACTACAGTTCACTGGATGAAATATTAGCCAAGCTGTGTGAAGGCAAAATTGCTGCTGAGCCCGACCTGCATCTCTCTCAAAGTCCACTCTTCCGTCACGTGGCGGTACTGAGAAGCGCTCTGCTTGTCATCAAGGCAGCTATAGTCAGTGCAGAGAGTGCAGAAGGACTTGGCAAACCTTCCAAGCCTTACCGATCCAAGCAAGTTTTATGGAAAACTGTCCACGTCATTGGTTCACAAGTCTATGCAAGTGCTGTAGATGCTAAAGGCAGGCTCACCGAGCTGCCCAGTGCAGGATCACCTTTGGCAGCTGATATTGACCAGGCGCAGCACCTGTCAAGTCTGCTGATCAATCTCGTCATGCCTATTTTGAAGCAACATATCAAGAGCAGCTTACATGCTGGGCAGCAGCCCAAAGAATACGTGGCAACCTTCTGCTGCATTATATTGGACTGCTTGCTGACGACGACTGAGAGTCCTGTGCTGCAAGCTTTGACTCAGGCAGCTGCTTCACACATGCTCAAGTCAGGTCAGACACCTGCTGCCTGGCATATGTACATAATGCACTTCTTATTTCTACAGGTCGCTGTGTATTCAGGTGATGCTGTATCATCAGCATTTGCCATTGGCTGTTGCAGTCTCCAAAACAAGCAGCATGCCAGCTGTTTAGGCCAGTTTCAGCAGCCACAACATACATCAGAGCATGTCACTCCGCAACCCTCATGCAGACAAACATGCAGCAGACCAAGTTTACATGCTGTGCTACCTCTCCATGTTTGATGCAGGCTGTCTAATCCTGTTGACAGCAGCGTTGGAGCAGGGTAATGCTGTGGCAAGTCATGCATTCTCAGTGTTGCAACGCCTTTCGGCCGAGCCCACTTTGCCTGTTGAGCAAGCTGCAGCAAATGAGGCCTTGCTGGCACGCATGCAAGGGTTGCGCCGCTGCTCCGCTCTGCTGTGCCCCGTCTTCTCCCAAGATCAGGCATTGCAGGCTCAACGAGGTGACGCTTCTGGCCCCCGCTTTCCCCTCCCTACCCCCCCCGATCTCCCCCCTCAACCTGCCTATATTGTTGGCGCTGTGCATCACAGTTTTGTTAACAATTGAGCACAGGAAAAGTTGCTGCTGTACTGTGGATGTCCAAACTGGCAGCGCCAGGCCCTTATCACAGCGCTTAAGTTGCAGAGCTCCACAACGCCTGTCGCTATTGCTGCTGCAAACCAAAGCATCAATGTACAGGTTGGTAGCCTCCAAAGGGGCAGCCCGGGGCTGTGACCATAGGGGAAAAGGGAACAGGAAGAAAATACTAGACCTAGTGTAGATCCGGCCTGTTCTGTCTGCATTTGTCTGTCTTCTCCCTCTCTAGTACTCTCCTAGATGTCGGAATCTTGTGAAGTGTACTGGTGACTGTCTTTCAGAATGCAAAGCCCTTCACATCACATGTTGATATGCTGTAATCAGAAAAGGTAAACATAGCAAGACTGGCAGCTTCCAACCGTACGAACCCAGAAGACATACAGCCGGCACATGACAATCTGAGTCTGTTCCATTGCATGGTGCAGCAGCTGAAGCTTTTGATCCCAAGTCTATCACAGATGACTGCCAAAGGGAGGGCCAAATCACCTTCATGTATGGCGTCACAGAAACAATGACTCGTCTCCTGGCAAGCCAGCCACTATCACACCCTCCAGAGGACTACGATGGTGATCTGGTAGATGCCTACCCCCCTTGGCCCACTCCCACTGCTGCACAATGGGCAGAAATACAGACAGTTGCCTTACGGGTAATGGTTCTGTTGGAGTGGTGCACTGGAGAGGTGCTTGGCGACGAGTGCACTTTAGAAGAGGTACATGACCTGATCGTGCTGAAGCAAGCGCTGGTGCTGCTCCTGCATGAGCTGCTGTTGGGTCACATACTGGATCTTAAGCTCAGCATGGAGCGCATCTTTAGGTACGATCTCTCTCAGGTCTCAGCAAAAGCAGCTAGATTTTGCTTTGCACTGGTTTGCTATATTGAAGCAGCAGCAAGAAGATGTTGCAGAGGAGATGCACATGATTGCCTGTTCAATCTGTTGTAGGGAGAAATGTCATGTTATGGCATGTACTGTACAGGTGCTCCCCATGTGCTTCTGGGTGTGAGCATGTCCTGCATTAGCTTGCTGAATGGTGTGCTGCATTGTCACATCTGCATTAGCTTGCTGAATGGTGTGCTGCATTGTCACATCTGTAGAACATGTCCAAGCAAGTCTGTGTAATATAAACTTGTTGCGGCCAACCATGTATCACGCTGCTGATCCTGACAGGTCGACTTGATTGTTGTGTCGACGCAGGATTGGGTTTGTGGCTATCATGAATTGTTGGATCACCCAGAAGCCAGACTTTGTGCTGATCAACAATCTAGGCTTTGCCTTCCTGCGGCGTGTATCCAGTGATGAGGCAATCTTTGAAACTATGGGGAAGGCTGACCCAGATCGGCAGGCTGACAGCGTATGCACCATCTGGAACCTTCTCCGTGAGTCACTACGCTCTGTGATCATGTATTGTGGGCTATCATAGCACCTTCACAATGTTGTTGGCAGATCTTCCTGTCACCATAGAATCCATCTTCAGCTCAGGCGCGCCCGTCTGTAAGCAGAGGCAAAATTGGCAAGCCCAATGCAGAGTCAGTTGAGCGTGGCTGCTTTGCATTGCTGGTATACGGTGTTCTTGTGCCCACTGCATGTGCTGCTGGTGCAGTCATCTGCGCCAACAGTGTCACAGCCAAGTGCAGTACATCTGTAGTCTGAATGGTGGATCAATAACCTGCAGCTCTTGTCATTTGCCCTGATCATTCTGCAAGCATCCAGAAGGTGGCATGTCAAGTATTTGCAGTATCTGCAACAACAAAGGCTTAAGTGGACCATGTATGCATTGCAGATGCAGGTCTGGAGACGCCTTGGGACATATTGCGGGAACCATTCCAGCAGCGCAGGTGCACAGAAGCCATCGAAGCCTTGTATGCAGCGCCTCTCACTAAGCGTGACAGCATGCTGCTGGCCACAACGTCTGAACTAGCTTTTGCATTCTCTCTGGCCATCGAGTGTCTGCCCACGCTGTCAGACCGGCTGACAGCGTGCGCTGTCTTTGCCCAGCTGTGCTGTGCTGAGCTTGGTGCAGGGTCAGAACAGGGGGGCCTGGGAGGCCCTGTTCATCCTGACCCACATCCCTTCTGTAGCAAGTCTGCAGAAAAGGGCGACTTCTTGATTGTGTACTTAACCGTGAAAGAAGCTGTGGAGGTGAGGAGTACAGAATCTGCAAAATAGTCTTGAGCTTCCAGCTGCATGAGAGCCTCTCCGTTGATTTGGAAGCATTGTGAGGCCAGTTACCTAGCACAATCCGGTGTATGTCTGGCATCTGCATCAAAGCTGCTTCTGTTTGGCACATTCACCAGTCTTGCTGTCTATCTGTTTTGTTGTCCGTCAGCACAGGTGAATGTTGCACTCTGAAGATCAGCCAACATTGTCTATATCACTTGTTTCACACAAAACGTCGGTGCTGACAGGCATGTGAATCATGGACAACCGAGGACATTGTGGGCTTGGCTAGAGTTTTGATCTCATGCATGAATCTGTCTCAAATCATTCCACCTCATCTGCCTCAAGTAAGCTGCCAACCTGCAATCGCACTCTCATGCTAATCTGCATTCCAGCAATTGCTGTTGTCACACGCACAAGTAGCAGCTGCTATGGACCCATGCTGTGGTGCCTTGCCTGTCAAATATTGATGAGTATTGCCACACTTGCCACTGGTCAGGCATGTAGTCATTCTGTTCCAGCAGTGCATGACATAGTCAGCATCATTTAGATGGACCCGGTCCTTATCCATGACTCTGGTCTTACTGTCTTGCCACGATGTCTTGCCCAGCATCATGCATTCCCAGTCATGTTGCTGAATGCGATGGTAGTGTCTCACTGCAGTGCAGACCTACTGCACATCCAAGGCCTTCATTTGGGCATTGTGCATGTGCAGCCGCCGCTCTCACTTGGCCAATTGCTGGTTGAGATGCTCCCCCGAGTCCCTGAGTCCACAAGCAACCCTTACTTGCAAGAGCACCTCATACTCGCCGCCTTATCCTTCACAACGAGTATCGACAAGCAGCCAAGCGAGAATGTAGAACTGATTCTCCAGGGCTCGGTCAAAGCTTTGATTCCCATGCTCCCCTTGTGGGCATGCCCTGCAAGCCATTCTGCAGATCTTGGCTACTCAGACGTCGGCCTGCCGCCATTGGAACCCAAGTTGATGCAAGCAAAAGCCTTAGCCTTGGTCATGCCTGTTGTAGAAATGCAACAGCTGTTTCGGGATGACCCTGCACTTGAAAGCTGTGTGGACGGGGTTCAAAGCAGCCCTGCACTTGAAAGCTGTGTGGAGTGGTTTGTGAACACCACACAGCGGTGTATGGCTGCGGCCAATGAGTCAATCTGTCCTGAGGACCGCGGGGTGGTCTGCAACATATACATGGCACCCTATCTGAAGCTGATAAGTGAGATCCAGCTCTTTTGCTTGCTCAGCATGTTTGTTAGCAACATCAAATGTGGTTGTTGATATGCACAGCTTAGGCAAAGCAGATGGCCTACATAGTAAAATTAATGATAACAATTCATAATGCTTTCTGGCTCATGATGAGCTAGGTATGTTCAGGACAAGTTGACCTGCATGTTGAGTCGCAACAATCAATCACAAATGCTTTACTAGGCGCAAACTCTGCCCCTCACATCTAGATCTGCAACCCCGAAGCTTGTCTGCCTGTGAGCGTCTCTCTATTGCATGACAGTCAAGTATGCACAGCTGTGATGGTCAGTGAGAGGAGCATTCTCCCAAGTGCTGTTTGCCTTGTCATCATGCTCTCAACACCCAACTCTCCTGGAGGCAACAGATCTGTACAAAGTCTCTGATACTCGCTAGCACTCAGTGCTTGGGCAGCCCGGTATGATACTTGGCTTCCCATTAAGCTTATGTGCCGAAAGGTGTACTCTTTTCTTTTTCTTTTCTCACACTCAGTGCTTGTTTTGCTGCCCAGGCCTGTTCACCAATGGCTTCCAGTCAACCCTGTTGCCCCAAGGTGTCATCCCCAAGGAGATTGCACGTGCAACGTTTCAGCTGTTGTTCCTGTGCCTGAAATGTGTGCTACAAGCATACAGGACGGTGGAGCTTGCTTGCATGCCCCAGCCTCCTGGTGATCTGACCGCATACGACAGCTCACTCACTCAAAGCCAGATTGCTGCTAAGCTGGCGGGTCTGGACACTCGGCCAGGGCTGGCGGTCAAGGATGAGCACGCACGCTTACTAGATCACAGAAGCTTTCTTGGTGTGTGCCCGGGCTTCTATATATTACTACCTTTGTTGGATCACAGAGGCTTTCTTGTTACATTACATCCTGATTTGAAATGCCTGCTGCATGTGTGACTGCAGAGGCTTTTTGGGTACATGTTTTGACTTCTGTATGATTAATATAGAGTAAAAAGAGCAAGCCTACCTGTGGGTTGACAGTCACTTGATGCATGCAAGAATGCAATCTGCAGCTTGTGGTGCATAGGGCCTAGTGTGAACACACAAAGAATCTGGGGCTCTTGAGACTCAATGATCCAGTGCGTTGTGGTGGGGCACATGCAAATTTAGCTGTCATAACCTTTGTTGACTTACATATTTTTCTGTTGCAGTTGAGGACGTGGTGCCTTTCATTGACAAGATGTGTCGGTCTGGGGTCTGGATTGAAGCACTGGGTAGAGCTAATGCTTGTCTCACCTGGTGCACCAGCAGGTATCAGGCAGATTGGAAGCGCAACTTTGGCCAGCTGCTTCGTCAGCATGTCATTCCAAATGCGATTGGCTACAAACTGGAGGTTATCTTTGGTCTTGAGCTGGTGAGCCTGCTTTCAATCCAATGCGTTCTGACACCACCTCACAGGGCTAAGGCCACTGTACTACATTTCGTTTTCTTGTCAATGTTGCCAGGTGTAGGGCTTCTTTCTTTTGTCTTGTATTGACTTCTTGAGTATGCCTTTGCTTTTGTCTTTTTGGTTTGTCTCTGTTTTTTGTCC
>JAABUP010002232.1_pt1 | contig 38283 bp, 42 predicted proteins | sample 5559201 | NCBI WGS metagenome assembly JAABUP01 (sample SAMN10711887, study PRJNA513373) | rock metagenome | isolation source: Antarctica rocks | place: Antarctica | reverse complement strand
TACCTGCTGCTTGCTGGGGGGCAGGTACTGCCTGCTGGGGGCCGGGCGCTGCCCCCCCAGCAGGCACAGCATGTGCCTTACTAAGGGCCTAGACAGCTTCCTGCGGTTTCGCCAGCTGCTGTTGTCCCTGCCCCAATCGTACAGCAGATGCTGGTCATGGTGCCTGCCCCGATGCCTGTTATCAGTGCCGGCATGACAAACATGCAGGTTTGGCTCGAATGTTGAATTCATGTTTGTGACATGGGTCGGCTGTGCATTCAGAGTCATCGCAGTCTAGACATCATGTTGTCAGGGTGTTTTGAGAGTTATCAGCAGACTAGCAGGCACATCTTGACAGAATTGATTTTTCAGCACCTGTTCTGTTCAGTGGGTTGCACAATGCGTCTGTTCATGTAGTGTTCTTAGGCTTGTGGCTCTTGATGGCTGCAGGTTGTGGCAGGAGCTGAACTTGCTGCCGGCGCTGGCACCCAGGAGGCAGCAGCAAAAGTGCACAAGCGGGTGACCATGAAGGCCAAAGCAAGGTGCTCAGGAAGTTGGTGTGCCTGCCACCATCAAGTGCCTGATTTTGCAGGGAGCTCAGCTGTTCAGCTGCAGCAAACCTAAACGTGTATATTTTGTGCTTTACTTGCAGGTGAAGTGTAGAAATAGTGCTCTTTGGTTGGGGACAAGATTCCCTTTATACTGCTAAGTCATAGATGTAACTCTTGCAACTGCGATTGACAGCAAGACAATTTGTAGTGTTAATGCAGCTGGCATTGATTGATGATATCTAAACATGATACAAACTATCAAGTCTGTCTGTGAGAAAGTCCTGCAAGTATGCATCGCTGTGATGTTCCAGCACCAAATGCCTATCAAGCCTCTGGATTATAACTCAGCAGAACTTCGCAATCCAGGCAGACAAAATTCATGCTGCAATTGCATATATGTGGCAAGGCTTAGATAATGATAACGCTATGCTTGTATTTGCAAGACTCTATGACAAATTGCTTTAGGGTCAGGCCGTCAAGGGCTGTGCATGTTCTGTGTTGATGCATACTTGCAATCAGTGGGTCATGCTGATAATAGGCTAAAGCAATCCTAACAGGCACAACATGATTCCCAGTACACTCCACACAGCTTGCTGCATTTGTGCCAGCTGCTTAGGTGTGGGCCCTATATGCACAGCAAATGTCTGTCATGGCGCCAGTGTCCATGCCCGCCAATATTGCTGCTGTGACAGGTGTCTAGAAGTAGCCCTGTTTTTTATGTGCATACCAGCATTTCTTGTGACGTAGCTTTACTACGCTACAGATTATGGCAGTCTGGACAACATACACGCATATACTTGCAGGCATTACTTTCAGGTCAATGGGCATGTAGCAGTGGCACATCTTGACAGTCTTGAACCTGATTTGTCAGTGCCTGCTGTAACCAGGACTGTCACAATGTTGCGTCAGAAAGGGTGCGCAGATGTGTTGTAGGCGCTTCTGGCTCTTGCTGGCTGCAGGTTGTGGCAACACTGGTCTTGCCACACTAGTCTTGCCAACCTGAACACCTTTGCAGTCTTTGCCTTCCTGGTCGTCTGGGTTTTTGTCTTTGTCACTGCCTGCCATGTGTAACAATACATGGTCATAAGTGCGCGACCAGGCTCACCTACATTGCAGAGGTGCTAAGGCAGTTGTTGCACGTGCCAGCATGAAGTGCAACCGGCTGGAATGCTGGAATTGCTGTTGTCCCTAGTCGCAAGCTTTAGTCAACTTGGTGTACTTCAGCAACAGAAGCATTGCAAGCCTATGACGTGAAAGATTGGACTTTGCAAATCAGGCACACATATCTCATGCTGCAATGTACACAAGCCAAAGCTGTGTGGTTTCTCAATGCAGGTTTTGCTGTAAGCTCATGTGTTACATGCCTGAAGATTTGATTTCGCAAGACCTGCTGGCAAATTTGTCTAGGGTCGAATTGTCGAAGGCTCGGCATGTTCCTGCGTAGACATGCGTTTGCAATTCGCGTGTACAGTAGCGACAATTAACAGCATCAGTCGCTCATTCAAGAGAGCCTACATCGTATCTGTAGGTGTTTCCGCATTTCCGTCACACCGGTGAATACCTGATCTACACATATTGATCGGAAAGCGTTGATAAGCCATATATGGACGCGGGTTGTGGCTGGAACCTGCAAGTACCCCCCCACACAGGCACAACAGTCGTGGCTGTAGCATACAACGGTGGTGTGGTGTTAGGAGCAGACTCACGTGTCAGTACTGGGACTTATGTATCCAATAGGGCATCAGACAAATTGACACCCTTGTCAGACTTCGTGTGGCTGCTGAGATCTGGCTCAGCCGCAGACACACAAGCAGTAGCCGATTATGGTGATTTTGGTGGCGTTGACGGCAGGCTGCTGACCAGTGAGAGCAGAAACTCACCTGCTCTGTTCGTGCAGTGCGTTATTTCACACACCAGCATGCCCTGGAGCTTGTAGGCGAACCTTCTGTCAAGACAATTGCAACACTGGTCAAATCGGTAACAAGCCTACCCTGAACATCTGTCTGTCTGCCTGCTTGCGTTGTTTTCATGCTTTGCCAATTGCAGAGCAATACACCATTGCATACATTGCATGCCAGAGATTCTACAAGGGTCAACATTGCTCTGTAGGACTCGCTTCACAGTCATTAACATATGCAGTAGTCACGGCCTCACCATGTGCATGCTGCTGCAGATGAACTATCAGTATAAGCAGCTGATAGGGGCAATGATAGTGGCAGGCTGGGACAAGGAGAGTGGAGGTCAAGTCTATGGCTGTCCCATCGGCGGCACCCTGGTACAGGAAAATTGGACAACAGATGGATCTGGCAGCACCTACATTTGGGGATACCTAGACTCTTCTTTCAGGTAAACCTACTTGCGTTGGCATGCCAGCACCATGGTCATGCTTGATGCATGACCAGCCTCAAATGTGTCCATGCTGAATTTGTTTGTAAGTACTCAGAAGCGGACTCTGTGAGGTTCTTGTGACATGCCCTTTGCAGAAACTATGATTGCAGATTGCAACCTAGCAGAAAGAAGCTGCGCCATACCAAAGTTTGGTCTCTACGCTTTGTCAGCCAGCTACAGCTTGTCCTTTGTGTAGTCCTTTGTGTCTGCCTCACCATGCCTACAATGCTACCAACTTTGATTATGGGCACCACTTGCATCTCTTAGGGGCAGCAATGCTGCTTGAGAAAGTCCACACAACTGGTGATGGCTGCAAATGTACAAAAACCTATTGCTGTATTGGACACAGGGGCTGCAGGTCCACCTCTGTGAAATGCAACTGAACTTTTGTGGTGTTTTTGCAGGGAAGGCATGAACCGGCAAGAGGCAGAAGATATGGTAAAAGAAGCAGTAGCTCTTGCCATGTCACGAGATGGATCATCAGGAGGAGTGATACGTCTATGTACTATCAGTGCAGACGGTGTTGAGAGGCAAATGATACAAGGGCCAGATATACCAACTTTCTGGGACGAGCTAGGCTCAGCAGCAGAGGTTGGCATGGTTGTAGGTTAGATCAAGCTGTTATGCTCTAGTATATCGAACTCGGACTCTTGATTCTGTCATGTGTACTTCCTGCTGTCTATTGGTCCTGGTGGCCAAGCGCAGGAGATATATTCTGGTCTCAGGTCACAACTTTCGAATTCAGTTGAAATCAGAATATCCGTCTCGAGACACTCAGAATTCTTGCATGGTTTCATGTATGCATGCCAAGTTCGCAAGCTATGTTACATGGGAAACCGTGATTGCAGAGGGTACTTCTAAAACACCCACAATGATAGTGAGCGCTTGAACTACAATGAGGCATTCACTGTCTGCCTTGAAAGAAGGCCTCCTTATTGCAGCAATGCCATCACAACTATGCAAGTACTCTAAAAATCGGTCAATTTGACTTCCACGTCAAGACATCTCAGCAGATCCTGCAGTGAGGAATGGCTAAACTCACAATTTTTGCAGGGTTCTGTCCTGCATACCATTCAATTCAGGACTACTCGTTTTGAAGTTCGGTTCTTTACTAGCGACCATCAGAACTTCACGCTTTGGGTGTCTGGGTCAGCTCAGGGTGTGGAGGGTCAGGCATGTGCTTGTAGTTCTCTATATACTTGCTCATTTCTGCCGGCTGCAGCAGTGCTGTATCTAGCTGCTTGCTGATATCCTCCTCACTCATGCCAGCACCAATGAATACAATCTCTTGGCGCCTGCAAAGCGCATGAAAACCTACATTGACCCATGACAAACGCAACCAACTAGACAAAAACACAACATGACATGTGATTGACTTGACATGCAATGCGACATGACTCTCAGTCCATGCAACAGCCATACTTGGCATTTGTTTCATGCTAATGCACACTGTGGGTGGAAATCACAGAGTGCAGCATTGCAGCACCAAAATAGCCCAGCAAGTTTGAGTATTTGGGCAGAATTTTCAATGCCAAGGGCGACTTGGCTCACCTGTCTCCAAAGCCATTCTGGAAGTCAAAGTCTGCCAGCATGACGTCTCTCTGAGCTTGCTGTGTTGGCCACTCATCATCTGCTACAGCCGCCCACCTGTACATGCAAAGACATGCTCTTTGACAGCTGTGAAAGGTGACAATGCAGGCAGACATGTTTTTAATGGCTGGCTGGGACTTGCGTACAAAAGGAAACTGCGCTAGCTGCCGCCAATCTAAAGAACTGGAGTTGGTTGCGAAACTGCCAAAGACTTTTCAATCACATCTCAAAGCAACTGGCCATGCATCCATGCTGTGCGTCTTAGACATGCAAGGCGGTTGCTTCTAAGCAGCAGTATAAGTGATGAATCACTCCTCTCAGTAGGCAGTGTGCATGTGCAATACTGGGAAGGGAATGCAATGTGAGTAAAGACACCCACAAACAACAAGCAGCTGCCTACAGCTAGAGCCAAGACAGTCAGTTCATGATTAGTGCTGGACATGCCAGCCCAAACAGTTTATACGAATGACTGCAACAAGCACACTGCATGCTTGTATGCAGGAGAATCTCACAAAGGCCCCTTCTTGCAACTCTCTATGTGCAGCAAGGTTGCATCAAACACAGTCATCTGCATTCCCTACAAGCAGAGAGGTCTTACCAGTCACCCTCATCGCGGATCTCAAAGTGTTGGCCAGCATGGGACCAGTAGAAGGCCGTGGTGTGACTGTGGGACATCCACATGAAGCCCTTGCTGCGCAGCACAGTCTTGATGGGGCTCTCCCCAGCCCCGGGGGCCTGGCCCTCCAGAGCAGCATTGGACGACACCGGCAGCCATCTTAGCACCATCTCACGTAGCCTGTAATCATAATCAACTGTTGACATTGATGCTGCTGATGAGTGGTCCATTTGGTAACAGCAGCGAAAGTCAACAAGCTCTTCAGGGGCAGAGCTGCGTACACTGCAGCCAGCCACATCGGACCTACATGTCCTACATATGAATTGTTGTAGATACATTTTATATAGTCAAAGAACTTCTACATCTCACAATAGTGTCCAAAGCACAGCAGCTGCACAGCAACTGCACAGCAGCCACACTCAGGGAGGCATCAGCCCTGATTATGACCTGCCAGAAGTGCAGGTCACTGTGGCCCAGTTTCATCATCAGAAATTGCATGGCAGACCACTTACCTTTGGGGATGGAATGGCAGCCTGCGTTTGTACACAAAGCTCCTTATGCCGAACCTCTCAGCAGCTGTCGTCTCCTGTCTCTTGTGACTGTGACTGTGTCCATGGCCATGCTCATGCTTGTGATCATGGTCATGTCCAGCACTGTGTTCATGACCATGCTTGGAGTGGTCATCACCTTCTGCCATGGCATGCCCATGATCATGACTGTGATCATGACTGTGATCATGACTGTGACCATCCTCACACATTTTGCAGTTCTCTGGGTCGTGCTCAACGCCTGGTGCTGGCTCTGAGTGGCTGTGGGCTGAGTCATGTGCAGACATGGCAGTTGCTGCAGCAACTGCTCCTCGATGCTGGCCCTCAATGTTGAGGTGGGCAACCAGGGACTGAGCCTCTTTGCCAAAGACCTGCTCAAGGTCTACTCTAGCCTGCTCACAGGTGAAAACCTGCAAGAGTAGCAGCAATCTGTTGACTTACCACAACAGTCATGGCGTTGTCATGCAAATGCTGACCAAGTCAGTTCTGCTGTCGATAGCTGCTAACAGCCCAGGCATGTGTATTGAATTGTGTATGCTTACTGCAACTGCGTTGACTTGACTGGCTGAGGTGCCATGGTTACAGGACAAAGCAGCTTGCAGGTAGCATCAACAGGCAAAACAAAGGTGCTTGTTCATGGTTCCAGACTGACTGCTTACCTTTGATAGGGGGTTCAATGATGAAGCAATGCCCTTCAAGCTCTCCAGCTGGCCAGCATCCAGCTGGTCAATCTTGTTCAGAATGACAAAGTCTGCGCACTCGATCTGCTCCACCAGTAGGTCCACAACAGGTCTTAGGTTTCCTCCCTCACCCAGATCAGGGCGAGCTGCATGAATGCATTATGCTCAGCTATTCAGCATCTTGCTACATGCAAACGTGCTGTACTTATGCCAAGATAATTGTGCCAGTGCCTTTGCCAGGGTGACTGCTGTAATTTGTGTTGTGACCTGCACTCCTGAAGTTGGTTGACTACCTGAGATTGGTTGATCAGGGCTGAAGATTGAAATAGTGACAAGAATGACACAAAATGACATAGTGTTTGGTTCATAACAGCCTTTCAGTTGAGCTGGTCTTGCTTCATTGCAGCCAGCATACCACCAGACATCAGGAGAAAAACCATGGAGCTTAGAAGCATGCAGTATGCCAGACAGGAGAATAGGGTGAAAGTAGCAGGCACAGATACCTGAGACAGGTGTGCGAGATGAATAGTCAGCAGTGAAGCTGCCAGAGTCCACAATAGTGGCCATGGTGTCAAGCTGAATGCGTGACATGAGTGGATTGCCCATGGCAATGGCTTCACTGAACTTGTCACGGATGTTCTGCGGCTCAGCCACCCCAGAGTTCTCAAGGACAAATCTGCAGACAATTTGGCCAGTACTCAGCAATCTCACAGGTGCCATGGTGTAAGTGGCTTCAAAGTGACATAGACCAGTGAAAAGCAGGATATGGGACGGCTTGCAGGGGACAGGAACAGTTTGATCAGCTTGTGTTTTACCTGTCATACTTGACACCTTTCCTGTCTGCCAGCGTCAGTAACTGCTCAAAGGATGTGAAAAGCTCATCAGCGATGCTGCAGCCTGCACGTCAAGGGTCGTTGACGCGCTTGTCGACAGCGATAGCAGGACAAGCGAAAGCAGGCAGCCGGTTGGTGCTTACAAGCACAGCCATTTGCCAGCTCAATGGTGTCGGCCAAGTCGGATGTAGTGTTGTTGCCCTGATCTCGGTCTCTTGTGCGGTCGTTCCTGATGAGCTTGGCATCGACGTTTACAGTCGCAACATCGTTGACGATGCAGCCGATCTTGAGCTTCGTGTTTTCCAACAAATGTCTCAACAGTGTCGTTTTGCCTGCGAAACACTGTGCATTTATATATCATGTCTCGAGAAGGCGTGTCGTCGTTGCGCGCAAGGTGATCAACCGACCTGCGCCAAGAAACCCACTGAGCATAGTGACCGGCACGACATCATGCTGCTCTGCTTGTGCCATGTCTGATTGCTTTCACTTCCTACTTGCGTCAAATGCGCAGATGAAGACCAGTTGCGCGAAATTAGCACTGCAGATGCGCGTGTGGGAGTGTGCTGACCAGGGTTTCTGTTCACCCTACGCATTCTTCACCGCTGGATGGGTGGCTGGATTGGATGCTTGATGATTCGACAACTTCCTAGTGACTGGAATGAATGAGTGACAACTATCAAGCTCAGAGTTTTGAGCTTCTTCTGCTGCAGGTTTGAACGCAAACTCGACCTAAGCACATAGCACCTGCAGCTGCGTAAGCTGTCCTGTGTGCTTGGAAAGTACGGAAGCGTGAGTACCGGTGATTGCACAATCGAACAAGTCATTTATCGTGCTGCGTTCCCCGAGACATACTATGGCACCTAAAAAAAACAAGGCAACCTTAAACGACACCGCTGTGGCGAGCGAGGAGCAGCAGGCAGCGCTAGCATTATCACAAAGACTGCAAACCGTAGCTAAAACTCAAGGGGTGCGGACGTGTTCTTCTTGCCTCCGTCGCGTCTGATCAGTGATATCTTGCGGAGGTGCAAGCATCTTGTCTGTAGTCATTCAAGTGCTTGCTGCACAGGTGGTGGCCGGGGCACGCCGTGTAATCTCTAAAGAGCTTCCAACACCAAAGCGTAAGTGTTGAAATAAAGCTTTGTTAGAACTCGCAACTGCTAGAGCTTTCTTTGATAAAGCTGCTGCAATCATTCAGTCTTGCTCAAGGCTGACGGCAAGGATTTGATCAAGAAAAGCTCTCAGCGCAAAGGCAGGTGCGCATGCCAAGCTGCTAGAGCGCCCTGGCATATGTCAACAGCTTGACTCACTACAACTTTGCTGCAGGTATCTACTAAACATATGCGCTCAAATAGCTCCGGCAGCAGCCGGCAAGCTGGTATGACTTCCCTTTGCCTTTGTTGCTTTGGAGGACTGCAGTCTTGATCATGCTTGTGAGTTGACTGCGTTTCTGACGTGGTCTCAATAAACAAAATGCAGGGCAGCCTTGCACAGCTCGACAGCCAGAATCCAGTGCTGTATGTGGAGTTTCCCCAGGGCCGCTTGAAATTCTTGGGAACCATTGTGTTTCCCAAGAACAAGTATATGTTGCTGAAGTTTGGTCAGAAGGATGTCTTGTGTGAAGGTATTTTTGAAAATATGGTGAGGCCTTGCTGGACAACCATGAATTTAATGTACTGGTCATGCCAGGCCCTTTTGTCTATCATACAAACGCTGTTGTTTCATGACACAAACGAGCCCTGCATATCACTTATAAAAACTCCATGTCTGTTAGTTGCTTGTGCATACCTGCCAATGCTGTTTTGAAATTTGACAAGGGAAAACAACATACTCAGGTTTCCTTTGATCAACAATCCAGGCCATTCCATGCATGTATCCAGGCCATTACATTATTGCGGTGTGTGCTGTGTAGATCATTTTTCCTGAAGCACACTGGGTTGGCACCAGGGAGGAAAATCCAACCGAGAAGGAGCTGCCTATGCCAGCTGAGCTGCAGTCAGCAGTCAAGCATGAAAAGTACTCCTTTGGCAGTGAGGTCAACCAGACAGGTAAGGCTCCACCCAGCCATCTGTTCTATGTTGAGCAGGATGTGATGTTGTAGGCTGCATGTTACTGTCATATAGCTTACTGCAGTCAGGTTCACCACAAAACATCCGCATCTTTTCATTCACACACGCATTCCGTTAGTATCCTTTTGTGTCTGTTACTTGATTGCTTGTCACAAAGGCTGTGGAGCCTGCATCAGGGAGCTGTTGAGCAGGCTTTGGTTGGTACAGGCACAGCAACGCAGCCCAGTCAGACACAGCCCAGTCAGGTGCAGGCAGAAGGGGAAGACGAGGATGGCAGCAGCAGCGACGATGAATTGGATGGAGATGAAGCAGGTCCGAGTCAGGTGTGCTTCACTACGCTTGAACCATGGCTGCATACATTCTCACCCCACTCAGCACAGGTATCAGACCGACAGGTCTGCAGGACTTGCTGGAATGCGGTGTGACTCTTGCATGGTGTCACTTGCCTCATGGATAAGACGCCCACGCTGCCATAGGGGCAAATTGATGCAAATGTTGCATGTCCTTAGAGGCATTTGCCAACGCATTACAAATGGCTGCACACCAACAAAATACAATAGATCAAAGCTTAACAGGTGACTCACATAGCAATGCCATGAGTTTGATGTATTGCTGAACATGTAGCATCGACTGAAACATAAAAAAAGTACAAAGCAGCAGACCTGTCATTGATATATGGGTGTGCATGCAGCCAACCCGCATATCCAGTCGGCATAAGGGCAAAAGACCGCTCTACACTGAGCCAGGCAACTCAGGGAGCGATGCAGAGGCAATTGATTTACAAGATAGCGATGGGGAAGGAGAAGAGGTGGCGCGCAAGCTGCCAAAGCTATCTCAGCAGGGGACTCCATCTCAAAGCAAAAGGCGCAAAAGGTCTGTGAAACCAAAGTCTAGTGTAGTACGTTTCAATGTCACTCTTGTGCATCTTTGCCACTGAGCATATGTACAGCTGAAACTGTCTCAATTTCTGACCTACAGCAATCCTTCATTGATGCCTGTCATACAGAGCTCTGGTGTGCACTTTCCATGGTAACCTGCAACAGTCGTGCTTCCATGCCTGACCGAGCATATTTTGACCACACCTGCATGCTCTTGTTGCAATACTCACCTTTGCTGCACCTCTTAAACATCTCAATTGGCATGAAGTTGTTCATTCTGACTTGGAATTCAGTTACTTGTGTCAATATTGGCACACTGACTGTCAAACAGGGCATCAAACATGAAGCTACTCAGAACTGTACACACTTGTCCCTAGTGGAAGACATGTATTCAACAGATGATGCACAGTCAACATCACTTGCATGAAATAGGAAAAAGAGCTCTGCTGAACATGTAGCTCTGGGCAACGTTGTGCTTTTGCCTGTAGAGTGCACGTCAAATGCTCTGCTCCTTCTCTGCAGCTCTGGGCTTTTGGAGGATCTAAGCCAGCCAAAGGCAAAAGCAAAATCCGCCAAAAATCCTGACAATGCCGCTAAGACTGCGGGCAAGGCAACTGCCAGAAGAGGAGTGGTGGCCTCCAGCTCTGATGAGGATGAAGAAGATGCAGCGCCAGTCCCTGCTGCCAAGAAAGGTAATCTGTCCAAACAATGGTCACTCTAGCCGACATCACTAGTGAGAGCATTGCAAGACAAATCAGAACCAGGCAACACATGATTTGCTGTAAACAACCAAGCATGGTTTCACCAGCACACCGCAAAACACTCAGTCCACGTTCTATGTCTGCAGGTGGCAGTGTCAGAAGGCAGCCAACTCTGAATGCTTTCCTATCACAGTCAGATTCTGGTCGCAAAGGCAGCAACAGCAAGCTCACATCTGGAAAGGGAACATCAGGTGAGGTCTGCCCAGCATTTTCTGCAAAAATGTATACAAACAAAGAAATTAAATAACCTCTCTCCTGCCTGAATTCTGGCTCAGAGATAAATCGCTGGCTCAAATGGAGTCAGCCCCATTTGATGCTGGGGCACAGCTTTTGCTTAGGTTGCTTTCATATACTCAACATGCAGGTTCTGTTGGTCTGGGACCACCATTTGCTGCAACAGGCAGCATCAGCAGTCCATACAATGTCATGACTTTTGCTCCCCGCAAAGCGAGCTCACACAGCTGTGTATGCATCAGGGCCTATGCCTGCTGCATCTATGCTTTGTAATCACATAGTTTTACACATGCTTGGTGCAGCATCTGCCAAGGGCAAGAAGAAAGTTGGGGAGGTGATAGACCTGCTTGATGATGACCCTGACATGGCATCACAAGATCTGCGAGGCAGTCCTTTGCCAGCATCACCACTCAGAGTAAGGCTTACTGGTCTTCTGCTAATTGCAAAATGTCCGCAGTCTAGCAGCAGCCGTTTGTCCTGTGTGGCATCTACGAATGGTGAATTTGCACAGCAGCTGTGTTAGTGCGATCCAGAGTGCCATGTGTTGCATGCATTGTGCGATTTCATGCAGTAATTCTTCATTGCTCATTGAACATATGTCTTCCCTCAGGGTCAAGGGCCATGTCAAACTAGCTGTCCAAAGCCTGGTGGTTACGATGATTTGAGTGTTTCTGAAACTCAGAAAGCAACTCATGTGCACGTTCCTTGTTGCTGCAGCAACTGCCAAGAAGGGCTCGGGCAAGCAAGGCAAACAGTCTGGGGAAGTTTACTGTCAGTACTGCAGATGAAGACAAGGAGTCACAGGCCAGCAGTGATGTGGAACTCCAGTCAGCAGACGAAGACAATGATGATGAAGACTTTGAAGCATGAGTGAAAGCTTGTGCTGTGTGTCAATCACTTTCTGACTGTATATGTGCCTTGTTGCATGGGCAAATCAGCAGCCTTGGACATTGACAGATTAGACTGAGTGCAATGGCAAAATGCACAAAAAGAAACACAGAACAGTCATGGCCAGCATTCAAAACTAGATCTGTCAGTGCACGCTGTTGCTTACAACAGGGTCAGGTCAATTCCTACTTGGCGGAAGCCTCACTACATTGTGGGTCACAGATCTTCTCTCTTTCTCTGAGGGGACATTTCCTCTCTGCTTTCTACCTCCCAATGATCAAGCAAATCAGCAATCAGAGCATCTGTTTATGCATGCATTTACCAACAGCATGTACATGGTGTGTCATAGGAGCCAAGCCATCTCATAGGCTCCTTGTCTTGTCGCACGCTCACTTATGTGGCGATGGCTGGATCTATCTGGCGGTTGACACAGCTTGCATGCCCATGGCAGATTCACTACCCTCAAGTGTTATCAATGGCATTGACTCGCACATCAGAAACATCGAGAAGGCGAGAGCGCTTTGCTGCGCGTTGATGGAACATCAAATGCCTGTTTTGAATGTGGCAACGTATAAACTGGCCTGCAGGTTGCAGGAGAGACCAGCGCAAGTCAGGCTAGTTTGCTGAAACAGCTGTCTGAGCTTGAGCAAGGTATGCCAGTCTGCCAGTGACATCAGACAGCAGTTGAACAAACAATGCATGATTTTTTCCAAGGCTTTCATCACCCTCAAAATCATGCAATCCTGCAGCCCTCATCTCCGTCCAAAGTAGTCTGCCTAGCACGGAGTTTGTCGCTCAGCTTGACAAGTTGCAGTCAGTGCAGCTCTGTCTGCAAGCCGTACTTGACAGACTGAGCATTGTTGAGGTGAGTGCAACAGCCAGGCATGCACAAATCAAATATAATGCAGTGCTTGCACAGCAAAGGGACCAGCCTGTGTTGCTTTTGCTGCAGGCCAGGACAGTTAAAATTCAAGCGCATCTGTCAAATTCAGCAAAGTAATGTGAGTTGTCTGTTTGCTAGACCAGCGTGTGTTGCCTTTGAGCCTGCAAACAAAGCTCATAGACCAGCCTCTTTTTGCATCTGTGGTCATGCATGACATGCCTGTGCACAAAAGCTCAAGCAAGACCATTTGCAGCTCACTGTGCACTGTTGTTGCTCAGAATGAATTGACAGGCATGAATGTCACCACGCTTAAGCACTGTAATGTGTTGCCGTTTAGCACCAGCTCTGTGGCTCAGACTTGCGTTTAATTGCCCTTTGAATGCATGTACAGCAAGTTGTATCTGTTATGCTGTTGTGCTGCATGCTTGCAGCAAGCCAAAAGTCTGAAAAGACAACAGCCTTGCTGTAGCAGTTACCACCATGGTAGCTGAAAAGGTGTGTGTGTGTGTGTGCCAGTAGACTCCTCGACGGCTGCTTGTTGCAACATGTGACACCAACCAAGACATCCTGCAGCGCAGCATGCAACTCGTGTGAGACAACAGTGAAGCAATGGCTACAGAGGGCAATATAGATGCTGAAGTTTCTGCAAGGTCCCAGGTATGATTTGTGCTGATGTAATGCGTGGGGGATACTGATGCACAGTGACGATCTCTTCTGCCACTGTCAAACCATTGGTACACAACAGCAAGGCATGGCAGTCAACCACTCTGTCCCAATTCCGTCAAGTTTGCATTCACATTTCGGCATGCATCAGGTTTGTGAATATGCGTTGCAGCAATGACATGCCCTTCCCTGAATGTCACAAAAATGTGCTTCCTGTGACAGATAGCAAATGTTGAATGGCTCAATGACCTGCCTGACCTTGGTCTACAGGCCTGTTGTGAAGAGCAGCATGCCGGACTTTTTGCATGGCTGCAGAACGCAGTCAAACAGCTCAAAAGGAGCGTGTTGGCATTGTTCTATGCAAGTCAGGATCCCAGTGTGGGCTGGGTGCCCCGTGTGATTGCTGCCTTTGCCCTGGCTTATGCACTCAGTCCATTGGACCTCATCCCTGACTTCATCCCTGTGTTGGGCATTCTGGATGATCTCATCCTGTTGCCTGGCATGATCTGGCTGGTGAGCTACACAAGCAATCCTCCATTTGCTAAATAAAAAAGAACAATAGCCAGTCTGACATGGTGCATGTGTCTAGCATGCCTGACGCAGGGCAGGTGTATAACGCACATGTTCCCCTTTGTTCGACTCTGAGCAAAAGCAACTTCTGTGCTCGGCTCATGCTTGAAGTCAAGACAGCGCAACAATGCGTCATAATGCGTGCACAAAATATGTAGATGGAGCTACAGCATGTGGTGGTTGTACCTTACTGTGCAACATCATGCACTGGCATGCAGTATAACAACATTGCTTGCTGTGGGTATATGTCTGCTGCAATAAACAGCAGACATCGTCACCATGTTTGTTTGCTGGGAGTGTGCATGTGTTTCAGCTGCATCAGCGTCATGCTAAACCTTTGTTGTCTGCAGCTTTGTTTCTGTGTGGGCTTGCATCAGCTGACCACTGCCTTCTGAACATGCTGTACAACCTGCACCCCTGAAGGCCTGGTTGCTGATACATGCAGGCCATTAAGCTCATACCAGACAGTGTGTGGCAAAAAGCACAACAAAGAGCCGATGAGGAGCCTCTGCGCTTGAGCAGATGCTGGCCTGCAGCATGCTGTGTCTTTCTACTATGGAACGCATCTGCTGTTTGCTTGACATACATGATATGCAAGAATCTTGGCAACACGTGGTGGAGCACCCACTGGTGGATTGCAGCTGCCCTGATAGGACTTGTATTGTTTATAAGCGAATCTGCGTGGGTGGCGCATGCCTTTTACACAGAAGAGGAAGTCAAGGTTCAAGAAGACAAGCAATCAACAGATGAAGCTGGGGTCAACACATCACTCCTAGGCTCAAGCAGGTTGCACAGCTCTGTCTGATAGGAGTACGATGCATGTTCCCCTGAAGCCTTTGCCAGGAGCTCATGGGCTGACTTGACCAGAAGCTTCTCCAACTCACTTGTCCTTCTCCTATTCGCCACTAGGGACTCTAAGACAGCTGTGACATACCTGTCTAAACTCAAAAACAGATTTGAAAGTCGTTGTAGATCACGTTCTCTGTCTTTTGATACTGACACTATTTGTGCTGTATACATACCCGGCAATACTTAGGGATGTCAGTGTGGTACTTGCAGAGCATGCCTCCTACCTTAAATATAGCCTATCAAACGAATGTCAATGCATCGTGCAGCCTGCCGAGCCCATGAGCACTGTACCATAATATCTCCGTGATTCAGGCATATTATCGGGCTCTACATTGTTGGGAATGTGTATCTTAGATCCCAATTATCAGAGCAAATAATTCATCAGTTGTCCCCCACTCATGCATACAGAGACTACGCATAATGTTCTTGTCTTGATAACCTTCTAACAATGATAAAGATTCTTGCAAAATTCCGTCAGGTGGTGTTGAAATAACACCATTTGAGGATGGAGACTGAGGCGCTGTAAGCTGTTACAGCTTAGGCACGCTCACCACGAATACGGCGAGCCAACTGAATGTCCTTGGGCATGATAGTGACACGCTTGGCGTGGATGGCAGCCAAGTTAGTGTCCTCAAACAGACCAACCAAGTAAGCCTCAGCTGCCTCCTGAAGTGCCAGCACTGCTGATGACTGGAACCTCAGATCTGTCTTGAAGTCCTGGGCGATCTCGCGAACAAGCCTCTGGAACGGCAGCTTGCGGATCAACAGCTCAGTGGACTTCTGGTACTTCCTGATCTCACGCAGAGCGACGGTTCCAGGCCTGTATCTGTGAGGCTGCAGACCAGAAAGAAAAGGATGTCAGCGAACATTCAAAGTCTATCTTGCGACACTCGTGCAAGCTGATTGTACAAGGCATGTTTTGCGCAATGGGCAGAAAGATACCTTCTTGACTCCTCCAGTGGCAGGTGCGCTCTTACGTGCAGCCTTAGTAGCCAGTTGCTTGCGAGGTGCCTTGCCTCCTGTAGACTTACGGGCGGTTTGCTTTGTACGAGCCATGTTGAGAACTTGCACAAGAGAAGACAAAGAGGCTACGAAGGCTATGAGGAGGGCTGGTAGTTGTGCAGCTGATGGACTACAACAAAGCTTTTGAATGGTTGATTCCTGAGGGCGCTTGGCCGGAATCTTGACCGAGCAGGCCTTGTCATGTCTGAAAGAGCCCTTGTCACACATCAAATAGCCAACCCGACAGCTTGCTCACAACACTTACATCGATCCTCAAACTTCAACACCCTCCAGTCGTTTTCGTCTTTGATCTTCACAACTGTCAAACGACATGGCACCCAAGGCAGAGAAAAAGCCCGGCCAGCCAGCCAAGAAAGCTGTGGCCAAGAAGTCCACTGCTGGTCGCAAGAAGGGCTCAAAGAAGGCCGTTGAGAGCTACAAGATCTACATCTACAAGGTGTGTTGCTCAGCTGGTGTCACATAGATCAATCGCGCTGTTGACTCGCAAAGTAGCAACGGCAATTTTATCAATGCTGTTTAGCGGACAAAACAATTTCTATCACCACTCAAATGCTAAGTCATCTTCTTTGTGCTGCAGGTCTTGAAGCAGGTTCACCCTGACACTGGAATCTCGTCCAAGGCTATGTCAATCTTGAACTCCTTCATCGCTGACATCTTCGAGAAGATTGCAGTCGAGACTGCATCCCTGGCTCGATATAACAAGAAGCCCACCGTGACTTCTCGTGAGATTCAGACAGCAGTGCGTCTCATCTTGCCTGGCGAGCTGGCCAAGCACGCAGTGTCAGAGGGCACTAAAGCTGTGACTAAGTTCACATCTGCCTAGATGCTCACTTTCAAAACCCCAATGGTGTTATTTCAACACCACCTTTCCTGGATCACGTTCTGAATGAGCATAGTATATATGTGTTGCTGTTTTACATAGTCCTCCAACAGTGTGTGATCTGGGGACCACTTCCAATTGAAAACTGCTCAAAACTCTTGCTTTATTCTTGTTGTGCTGAACAAAGCAAATGGGTGCAAACAACAAGGATAAGCCATTTGCTTTGTTCAGCACAGGCTTTTAGGCAACACACTACATCAGATACATCCGGTATATTGGTGAGCTGTGCAAAAAATCAGTCAAATAAGATGCAAAGCTGTCGGGCTCTAGTCATACCCCTGCATGTTAGGCCACCCCTCAAGGCAATATGCACTGCTGGAACACCTCTGAGAGCTCACAGTCTTGCATCACACTTGCATGCTTTGTTGCTGGACAAATGCGATGCTAAACAGCATTAACAGTTCTCTCAACTTGCCTCATTCCATGATTAGCAACACAGTTTGAGCAGATCAGGACTGCGGCCAACTGCCCATTGTGCAACTTCTGCAGCATGTTAGCGAAAAGATAGCATTGCAGCATACTCATGCATACATGTAACATGCTGTTATGTCGCTTTTGATCGACAAGATGGTCATGGTAAGGGCACCAACTGGTGTCCTGCAGGTCCCCTCAGCGGTGAGGCTTGAGGGCCACTGTGCAGTTGTGCCAGGGACGCACTACAGAGACACTCTGTGCACACATGCAAATGCAACAAACATCAGCACCAACAAGGCTTGCTTGTTCACTAGAACATGTCAGCAATTTTTCTTGCAGCAATGTCTAAAGGCATAGATGTATGTCTTGGTTTTCATGAAGGTTGTGATGACAGCCTTGCCAAATGCAGAGACTCAGTCACTATCAGAAAACGTCTAGCGAATTATGTATAACTTTCTGCCTTGGGTGCAAAAGAGAGTTTTCTCATAATCTTCCTTGAGTTGAACCTTGAGAGGTGGTGTTGAAATAACACCATTTGATGTTTGGGAAGGGCAGCCAGGCAAATACGCTTAACCGCCGAAACCGTATAGGGTACGTCCTTGCCTCTTTAGTGCATACACCACATCAAAAGCAGTGACGGTCTTGCGGCGTGCGTGCTCTGTGTAAGTGACTGCATCCCTGATCACATTCTCCAGAAACACCTGAGTAAGAAGAGCAATAATTAACTGGGTTCATGCGAGCAATGTGTGTGCTGATGTAGCTGTTCGATCACGATGTAGAATAACTACCACAAGCAGAGGGACAGCTGTTACTTTGAAGTACCTTGAGTACACCACGAGTCTCTTCGTAGATAAGGCCTGAGATACGCTTCACACCGCCACGACGAGCCAGACGCCTGATTGCTGGCTTTGTGATGCCCTGGATGTTATCACGAAGGACTTTTCTGTGACGCTTGGCACCTTCCTTACCAAGACCTTTGCCTCCTTTGCCTCTGCCAGACATGTTGTCTAAGTGAAAGGTATTGAAACAGCGGAGTGAAGGGGAAGCTGGCGTCTCTAGAGGACAGTAAGAAGCCAAATTATGTGTTTGGAGAACAACTGCTGTGCTGGCCTTTTAGAACTGTTGTTCAACGTGCACAAGGCTGTACAGCAATCCGCCCTACGATCTTTCTTACCGAGCAGCCCTTGTAATATCCTTATTTTCAAGGTTTTTGAACTCTGGCCCACTTGACCGATCAGGCTTTGTTTCCGGGCTACAAATGCAACTTAGCCTGCTGTGTTGATCAGAATCTTCCCTGCTCCCTGCACCTCATCGCATTGAAGCCGCACCAGTTAGCTGTCACTACTCATCATCAAACATGTCTGGTCGTGGCAAGGGAAAGACTGCTGGCAAGAAGCAAGTCAGCAGGTCTAGCAAGGCAGGTCTGCAATTTCCAGTGGGCAGAATAGCTCGGTACCTCAAGAAGGGCAAGTTTGCTACTCGCATTGGTGCTGGCGCTCCAGTGTACCTGGTGAGATTCTGCTGGTTTGTTGTTCATTGCGTGACAGGAAAATCTCAACTGCCCAGGTGGCTCAACTGTCAGTGTTGAACGATGTCACCCATCACACAAGTCCTTCATACTGTGGTCACAACCGCTCATTTGTCTGACACCAACTTAGTCGGATGTTTGTGTCTGTAGGCAGCTGTGCTGGAGTATCTAGCGGCTGAAGTTCTTGAGCTGGCAGGCAATGCCGCTCGTGACAACAAGAAGACTCGTATTGTACCCCGCCACATTCAGCTGGCCGTGCGCAATGACGAGGAACTGAGCAAACTGCTTGGCGGTGTCACAATTGCTGCTGGTGGGGTCCTGCCCAACATCCACAGTGTCCTGTTGCCGAAAAAGACTGGCAAAAAGGCTGAGGAGTGACTTTTCAGCTCCACAACCCAAACAACAAATGGTGTTATCTCAACACCACCCAGCCGGACAAATCTAGCAAAGTGAAAGGCTGTTGTCAACAAGGTTGCTGCACGCAAGGCACCTACACTAATGAACCAGTAAATGCCCTGGTAAATGCCTGTAGGTAGCTACAGCAAGCACGACTTTATCATTTGCACGAGACGTGGAAACATGTCCCAGTTTGGCTCTACCCCTTGGGAACAGTAATCTGACACAGCGTCTTCTCCCTGAGGAGAATTCATTTCTTACAACATAGAAACGTCATTGCTTTCAGAGAAAGGGCTTTTGGACAAGACAAATTTAAACAGCGCCTGATCAAAGATTCATGAGGAAAGCTGGACATCTGCTTTCTGTCATAGCTTAAGGCATGCCTATGCAGTTTCACACTCCAGAACCTAGTGACGTACAAATGATTGCCACAACCACACAGCCAACAAAGAAATCAAAGCTTGTGCATTGCATCAATTTGCAAACTGCTCATGCATTGTTCCGCCATCATACTTACAACGTCGTTCCGCTTTCATACTCATAGCAGTGTAATACATCAGCAGCCCCTTATTGAAGAGTGAGTGATCCTTCAATTCGTGAAAGTTCTACATTACAACACTAAAACCTGCAATATAGAGCATGCTCATGTACAATCTTTTAAATTTCATGCATCTCAGAGCGTCTCACACATTCAATGCAGGGGAGGTATCACTTAACTGTTGCACCTGACAGTAACTATATACTGCCAGGAACACATGCAATGCATATTGACCAGCAACTCATACACAATTGAGACTACCCACCACAAGGTAACCACTACGAAGAGCAAAATCATTCAACAGATCAATGGCAGTGCACAAAACAGCAACATGTACTGGTCACTAAATAATCATTCTGGTGAACAATTCCTATCCAGACCCGACAAGCTGAGCTTCTTTCTTTTCCAGGTTCTTGACCTTGAGCCAATTGACCAAAGTCAATACACTGGTCAAACCCGCACCAGCAAAGCTTGCAGTAGCTGCACGTGCCATAGCATTGACTGACAGTATAGTGCCCATGTTTACCAGGGTACATGCCACAACTGTACAGGTCATCACACTTTGCATGATTTGAACTCTGGCTAGGGCCCTTTCAGCCTCAAGAGCCCTGACCCTGAGCTTGAGATCGCCCCTCTCCAGCTTGTTCAGAGTGCCCCTGACATCTTCGATCATGTTTGGCTGCCTGAACAGGTTCTTGACAGCTCGATTCTGCAGCACAGTCTCAAGTCATGACATTGACAGTCTTCCTGGAGACCAGAATTCTCAGCTTGGGGACTGTGCAGACATGCAACAGTGCCAACGCAAAGCCTCAGCAGGGGCAGTGCACAATTGTCACAACCCAGCACTTACAAAACGCTTAAGGAAGTGTTTTTCAAAATCACTGGCATTGTGCACGCATCTACACATGGCTGTTCTGCAGCTGTAGCGATGACAAATCATTGCAAAGTCCAGCAATATTGAAACCTGTGCTTGCAGTTCCACATGCCGTTCAAACATGAACTTCAAACGCCTTTCTGGTAGCAGGCTTGTACAGAAAGGCGGCCATGCTGATTGACAACACACCACAAGTTGTCTAATGCTGCACAGTACATTCCTCACTGAAGACCCAGCTGCCCTCCTTATGTATATACACTGGAAGACCTGTCTAATTTGCGCCCTGAACCATCACGATTCTTTCATAGCTCGCCTGTCTAATGGGTTTTATAGCTTACCTGCAGACCCAGTCGCCTTTTGAAGTCCTTGGCAAGGGCAGCATACTGGGGGTTGCCTTCAAGCAGAAGTCCTCTGGCATAAGGAGCTGCAATCTCACTGATGTCAAAGCGAGGGTCCAGCCCTTTGCCAATGCCATCCAGCACTGTGAAGGAGCGCACCACAAAGGTGAAGGTAGCTGGGAACCTGAACGGCTTGTCTGCTGAGGCTACAAGCAGGTCCTCGCCTGTGAAAACAGCAGTCAGGAAAGTTCAGTGGCAGCATGACATTGGGGACGCACTTAGAGCCATTTAGCACCGCAAATGGGTCAGTCACAGAGCAGAAGTGGCACAGATGCTGAAGAATTCGACTGCCAACATTTCAAGCAGGTGCTGTCAAGCAAAGACACAGTCGAGAGGGTGCCAGCCTGAAAGCCGAAAAGCAGATGTTGGCATGACTGTAAACAACAACGCCTGAATTTGAGTGAAATGCCACACCATGCTTCATGATTTCAGGTCTGCACCATGCAATGCTGGCAAGTCATGTTATGAGGTACCCAGTGGAGAAAGCAGAAATAGGCTTACCGATGTTGGACAGAATCTGCTTGCGCTTGGCTTGCTTGTCCTCCTTGCTGACTTTAGGCTTGTAAGAGAAGCCATACTCGGGGTTGCTGGCAGCCTCCTCCTTCTGGTTCTTCAGCCTCTCCTGCAGCAGGCAGTGCCCAATTGTGACATCACAGGATCACGATTGCCGTTGTGACTGTTCTTCTTGGGCTGCAAAGGTAGCATTTTAGAGCTGCCACCTAGCTTCAGGTTACAAGGTCAAAGTCACATGGTTTTGCTGTGCCAGACAAGCTTACATTGAACGCGTAAGCTGCAGATGCTGTGCAAGGTGTGACAGTGCACAATCATGCTATTAAAAAACCTGCTGTAATGAGGCTGCAAAGGGTGCATATAATGCTGTTACCTGCCTTCGGACCACAAGGTCAAACTCACGTGCTAATGCATATGACAAACAGACAAGTCCACAGCAACGATTGGAGCCTGTGCATGTTACACGCTTGGTTCAACTTTGCAGGGCGCATTCAGCATCCATGCATCATCCTGTACTCACAAAGCCACTTGCAAATGTCTCGCACGAAAATCCATCCCAACACACGCAAGCTGTGCTGATTCCAGTGCACGCTCATGCATGCACCCTAGCAACACCAACTAGGCAGCATGGCCACTGTGGACTTGGGCCATCTCATGCCAGGTGCCTACTCACCTCAAAGTTCTTGAGGAAGAACTCAGCAGTTCGACGCACAGCTGTGCGATCACCGCCGGGGACTAGCACTCCCATCACAACCAATGCATCTATGCACCTGCAGCAGTTGCAGTGGGCAGGCTGAGCGTTTCTGAGCTGCAGGGATTGCTGTAGTAAATGCGCTGAAATGGAGAAAAGGCCTGTAAACAAGCACTAGTGACCACCAATGCATCTATATAAACTTGCAGCAATCGTAGAAAACAGGCTGAAGATTATGCCGTCAAACAAAGTGCTTCAGCGCTGAACACAGTGGACAGGAATGAAACTCCTGCTGACAAAAAAGTCTCATGACAGCCAATGCCCCTATAAGCCAGCAGACATCACAGAGTACAGGCTGACAGACCCTTTGCTACGTAGGGTGTACTTTTTGCATTCATGCATTCAAGCGCTCCACAGAAAAGAACCTGCATATTTGTCATGAGGGCAAGCTGGCTGTTGTGCAAAGCATACAGCATTCAAAAGAAGCTGCAATGACTAACATCACATACACCTGCTGAAGACAGGAGTCATGTGACAAGACATGCACAGTTTGTGCACAAACCTGTCAGGGTCCTTTTCATAGACGCCGTAGAAGAGCTCCAGCAGGCCGCTCCGCACATCACTAGGGATGGCTCCCATCATGCCGAAGTCATAATAGATCAGCCTGCCACCGTTCTCTGCATCCACTGCAATGTTGCCAGGGTGCGGATCTGCACACACCACATTCCATCAGCCCTTACATGACTTGAACGACTGAAAGTGAGCTTATGTTTTGGCCATGCAGGCACAGAAAGCAAATATAGAGCCATGCAAGTTGACGCGTCGGAAGTGAGCTGAACCGTAAAGCGCCATCAGCATCAAAACACCACAGGTACTCTGCCCACCACCCAAGCCCACTAGCAGCAGCAGCAGCAGCTGTTTGCTTCATGCGTGTACAAGCATACCCCAGAGGTCAAACATCAGAGGTGACGTGGTCAGATACTCACAAGCATCGTGTCATGCAGTTAAAATCTACATACACATCACTGCAATGAGGCCATACCTGCATGGAAGAAGCCATATGTGAGGATCTGCTGCAGGTATGACTCCACAGCAAGCTTTGCCAATCGTTTCCTGTCCACCCCAAGCTTGTCCAGCTCTGCTATTCTGTTTATTTTGACGCCTGGGCAGTACTCCATGGTTAATATCTCTTGAGTTGTGCGCTCCCAATATATCCTGGGAACCTTCAGCCAGTCGTCGTTGCCGAAGTTCTTCCTGAACCTGTCTGCACTCTCACCCTCCATGGTATAGTCGATTTCCTGCATTCATTCATTCCTTCCTTCACTGACTTCTTTGTTCATTCATCAATTCAACACATGTTTTCCCCTAGAGTCAGGAAGTCCAGCATGGCGCCCTGTATGAGTCCCGGCCATCAGCACGTCACAACCCCAGCATGACACTGGTCTGATTATCATCAACAGCAGGTGCACAAGCTGGCCAGGGTGCTGGTGTGCTGCCCAGCACTCAGACACACAGAGACACACACACACTCAAGCCAACCAGCAGGCAGTGAGCAGATGCAGTGCTTCATCTAAGAGCCTCTCATGCCAGAGTTAGTAAAATGCTGTATAAGGCAGGCATGAGAATGGCTTTCAGCAATGCTGTGAACGTATGCGAGGAAAGCTTCTGACAGTGGAATGCAAGCTGTCCCTGCTGACCTGATACAGGATGCGCGAGCACTCATCATAGATGGCCACCCAGTCCCTGGCTGCACCATCCGACTTGGGGTCCACATTCTGCAGCCACTGAGCCAACACCCGCACATTCTTCAGGTCGATGTCAAAGAGCTGCTTCAGGCCTGGCCGCTGCACCTTGACCACCACCTTCTGTCCATTCAGCTTGGCCAGATGCACCTGCCACAGGGCAGAACCAGGCTCAGGCATGATGCCATAATCACGACTACGTCAACAAGAGGAGGAAAGAGAAAAAGCTGGAAGAGATGAAATGAGGGCCAACAGAAAATTCAGGTTCAAGCGAGGGCCTGGCAACCTTGAGCACTGGAGAATTGCAGTATGGATTGATAAGTACAGCACAGGACAACAATATGCTGCTGGGTACAGCGCACGCTGCCATGCAACTGTACTGCATTCGTATTAGGGCACCACAGCACAGCACAGCATGGCACAGCACAGCATGAAGCCACTAGCCACAGCACACAGTGGCATGCTTTGGTGCTGCATCCCAAACCTGACACCAAGTACAGCGTGAAGAAACTAGGCATGGTGCACAATGCCGTGCAGAACCAATGCTGCCTCCCAAGCTGTGATGCCAAGCACATCATGCTGGTGAGAGAAGGCAAAACACAAACGCTGCTGATGCTACTGAAGATCGCAGAACTACAGCATGCAGTATAAAACAGCAACCCAGGGTTGCAAGCGTGAGACTGCACATCTGCTGCAGCACAGCATGCAGTTCACAGGGAAACCCAATAGCGCCACCCTCGGGCTGTTCTTTCAATAATGCTGAATGGCATAAACCGTTCCTCTGTTTTATGCCAAACAGTAATGAGCACACTGCAGGCTGTATCTGCTGTTGAGAGTGAGCCTGAGGTTATTACCTGGCCCAGACTGGCAGCTGCAATAGGCTGCATGTCAAATGACTCATACTTGTCAAGAAGCTTCCCGCCCAGATTCCTCTCAATGATTGCTACAGCCTCAGAGCTCTCAAAGGCTGGCACATTATCCTGCAGCATCACAAACAACATGTCCAAATCAGAGGACAGAGTACAGGCCCAGATACTGCTGATGAAGCAGTGCAATTGCGGTGGCTGTACTTTGTGCCGTACTTGGGGGAGTTTTTGCTGCTACCCTGCTCAGTCCTACAATTTATATAGAACAGAGAGCAGCAAGACTTTTAAGGTGAGGTCCTGAGATGACTCAAGTGTGCAGGGCTACGGCCAATGCATGGGTAGCCTGGAAGCATAGGTTGGCACAGAGGTGCAAAGTGATTCCAACAGGACCCCCATCTTTCAGCTCTCTTGATTTTGGCCTGACTTTGCTCTGGTGCAGGCAGTGCACAACACTTTGTGGCATCATGCAGCCTAGAGGTAAGAAGTAGGGAGTGGAGCCAGCAGAAGGGTCCAAACCCATACTGACGGCAAGCAAAACTAGCATCAATGTGACCTAGCACTCATGGAGGCTTATAGCAGGGCCCAAAGCGGCACTTTTGGCATTGCTTTGCAGTCACAATGGGCACCTTGGTTAGCCACAACACAGTCCCCTCTTGGGTTGTGACATGACAAGTTGCGTGTTTGACCGTGTTGTCAACAAGCAAGTTGCAGCAATGCGCAACTGGATGCAGCGTGTTGCAGACCTGCAGCTTTTCAAGCTCCTTGACAAACTCTGGACTAAGTACATCCACACGAGTGCTAAACTGCTGCCCAATCTTGATGAAGGTGGGACCCAGTTTGACCAGTCCTTCCCTCACCCACACCGCCAACTTCCCCTTTCGTTCCTTCACCCTATCAGGCGTCATGCCCTGTGCGGACAGCAAGACTGGTGCTCAGGGGACTGCCCAGCTCCCCAGCTCAATGCTGTTGTACCAGCTGCAATGACTGATCCTGGACTCTGCTCACTGCTGTAGCTGACGTTGCATGTCAATGTCATGCATTATGCGTCTGGTATGCATTGTGTTAAATGCAGATGGGCACGCAAACTAAGACAGCACAGCAGACACATTGGTGGACAAGACATACTAGACATTGCAGTGCATGCAAATCTATACCTTTTTGCCATATGTGAATTTGCGATTCACCCACCACAGCCTGAACACCAGTGCTATGGCAAAACCCCATATCTGTAGTGTCCTCTGCAGCACGGCAACAGCAATGAGTCAAGACATGGTGCTTGGGCAGAACAATGATACTTAGACACTTCCGGTTGCTACTCTGGACTGCTAGGTCTGCGCTCATATACCGGTGCCAAGTGATGATGCTAAGCTGCGCGCAGAACTGGCATGAAATGGCGTATTCCAACATGGCAATGTTACACCCGTTCCATTTTGACAGGTGTCAGGCACACAAGAGTCTATTCAAGCTGGCTTCTGTCACATGGCATGGCATACAATGTTGAGGAGTGCTTGCAATTGAGATCGTTAATGACATTGGCATGATCGCGCTACATGGCAGAATTGCTGCCATTGCCAATGAATGTTGGCCATGTCGACAAGACGGCAGTACTCTCAACATGAACATACATGGCTATCTGTTTCAGCAGTCTGTTTGAAGACTTCATACCTGTATGACAGAGGCCTTCCCAACTTTACTCCATCTGCTGCCAGACTGCTTAACTTTAGGCGTCTCTGTTGCTTCCTGTACAGCTGCTTGCTGCTGACTAACAGAAGCACTAGACTGAAGCGTTGCTTCTGCCTCCCTGTCCATGCTTCTGCTCACAGCACATTCTGTGAGGTGTCCAGATGCACAAGGATCTTTCTCTGCCTCCTCATCAATTGCAGCTGCGTCCTTGAGCGCATCTGCTACAGCAGCCTCTCTGCGCTGACCTGCAGATCCCTGCTTGCTGTATGAGCTGCCATTATTCTGGTGAGACGCGCCATTGCCGTTGTTGCTATATGGCTTTTCAAGCAGATCGGTCCCTTGCAGAACAGTGTCCCGGCTGGTGCCATTGCTGCTGCTGCCATTATTTTGATACTGTGCGGCACCTTCATTGATGCTGACACCGTTACCGCCTGGCCCAGCTCCATTTTGACGTGTACTGACCTTGTCAGTGCGCGCAGCCTGCAGATTACAAGTCAATCATGTTCCAGCAAAAGGTAAGAGGAATGCGCAATTGATGACTTATGTCCAAAGAAGATAGCAGTGGAGGATCAACAACTGACACAGTCTTTCAGCAGGACCTTCTGAACAACCAGCCTCTGCTTCCGACACTCCCCAAAAGACAACTCCCGTTCAAGCTGCCTGCTTGGGCGCCTTCTGTGTGGCAACAAAGGGTTGCAGGCGCGGTGCGAGTGAGCGTGACACAAGTGGGAGCTTGAGGGCGCAACGCCTTGCGACAGGACCATTACAGCAGAAACTACTGCTTTCAGGACAGTTTACACGAGTGCACGGCGTGATGGAAGGCTAAGCATTTGGCCGGGTTCCGAAAGGAAACAGGCTGATTCAGCTGTTCCGACTGCAAAGTGATCACAAACGGTCACCGACGGTAACACGGTAACACGGTAACACGTCTCATGACGCATAGCTATGACTCATGAACTGACTTTCTAGCGATCCAAACCAACCATCCTTGCGCAGGATGCGAATGGCCTGACACGATGACTGCTACATTGCTTACGGGTGTCGAGGTCTCAGCGCGAATCAAAGCCGTTTGGCATCTTGCCGCGAAAAAGCCTTGGTGTTATTCGTGATCACCTTGCACGGCTGCCGTCGCTTCCATAGCATCTTCGCACAGCTGTGCAAACAAAGTGGTCTTCATTGAGTTGCTTCCAACACTTGCATCAACAGTATCGCCGGAACGAGGTTGTCTTACGGGATGACCACGCTCAGCGGAAATCACCAGGGTACTCTTGAGTCGCTGTTGAGCAGGCTAGAGACTGTAACGTCACGTCTTGAGAATATTAAGGTACTAGTGCAGCTCAAGCCGCAATCTTGTCGTGGTGTGGCCGTGTCCAAATTGGTTTTGAGCAAACAGTGCTGATCACTGAGTTCAGTCTGCAGGGAGGCACAGGTGGAGAGGGAAGCGTAAGTGGTCACCTCACATCATCTGCAGGACCTGATGCAGGCTCGGGTTCTACACCAGCATCGCCTACCTCAGTGGAAGACTACAAAAGCCTCACTGACCCCGCAGTGGCTGCCTTGCTTGAGGCAGCACGGCCACTTGGAGCTGAGGTAAGTGTGAACAAGGCAAATTGGCCCTGCATCTGCCCTCACACTGGCACCCATGCAATGTTGACCTTTATACAAGATTTTGTGATGATAATGTGCAGATTCTGAAAGCCAGTGAGATAGTGGAAAAAGCCTTTTTGGTAAGTCCTTGCATGCTGCATGCTGCATCCTGCATTTGGTGGTAAATGTGCTATGAATGAGTGCATATATCTTCATCTATGATGGTCATTGCGTGGGTCTGACATGATGCGTAACTGACACACACTATCAAATGTGCAGGCCCAAGCTGGTGTGGTGGCAGCAATAGCACAGTGCAAGGTGAATGCAGTTTGCTGTATGCGCCGTGCAATTGGCATTAGCTGACTTGCCTGGCATGCCTGTCCAGAGTATGTTGTGTCTGGGCTTGTACCGCTTTTCAGTCAATATTATGTTGTAGCAATCAATTCACATTTGGAGAGAGGACATGTGCCTACAAATTTTATGCTTGCTTGTCAGACATGCAACTTGTCAGCTACTACTCCTCACATGCCACATCCAGCTAACAAAGTTGCAATATCAGTGGCACAGAATGAGCCACATATCAAATATATCTACAACTCTACTGCAGAAGCCAACACCAAATGAGCTGCCGATCTTGGTGGCTCCAGTAGCAGAGCACATGCAAGCCGCCACTGCAATAACAGAGGGAAGGCGCAGCACAGTCTTCAACCACCAGAAGGTGGTGGCTGAGTCATTGCATGCCCTGAGCTGGATGGTCTACACTGGACCCAACTGTGGTATGTCCTCTCACACCCATGCCCTGAACGCATTTGTACGGCTGCTAGAAACATCATATCACCTCTTGCTTCAAACTCCTATCACACCCTGCTGCCACACACGGCTCTTGTTCAGGACAGCATGTTGGCATGGCTAGCTGCCAGTCTCTGTGTGTCATCCTTTCAAGTGTGCTGTGTGCCATCAAGTTCACAGGAGTCAGACAGATCATCAGAGCTCTTTAGCCCCCCAGCAACCATGCATTACTGAAAGCTGCATGCAGGGCTGAGCCTGCCCCCCCAGCATGTGGAGGAAAGCTGGCAAAGTGCAGAGTTCTTTGCCAACAAGGTGAGCATTCACGACGCCACGCCAATGGTGCTCAGCATCTGCACCTCACCACCTGCGCCACAATGAACCCTCTGACTGCCAATTACTTATGGTAAGATGTAACTGCTATGTGAGATGCCTGGAACAGCACATGCAGACTGATGTGTGCATGTCTGCAGGTGATGATGGAGTTCAGGAATGCAGACAGCAGGCATGTGGACTGGGTCAAGGCCTTGAAGCAGCTCTTCCAGCAGCTCAAGGCATACGTGAAGCAGCATCACATGGCAGGGCCTTCCTGGAACCCTAGGGGCATCCCCCTCACAGAATTCAAGGCAGACAACAATGCCAGTGCTGCGTCAAACCCTGCCCCTGCTCCGCCCTCTGCATCTGCCCCCAGGCCACCTCCTCCAGGTATATGCCAGCACCATAAAAGATGTTTTTTTGGTATATATTCCATGAGGGAGATAATTGTTTTCCGAAGGTTTTCCAAAGGAAACCTTACAAAAACTACGGGACAGGTTAGAGAACCATGATATCCCGAAGTATGTTATCCTTCCTATGCTGCAAGAGCTAGGATCATTAGGGGCAGCTGCTGCTGACTATGACTAAGGGACTCACACAACTATATGCACCCCCTAGGTCTCTTGTGATGTTCCTGCAGCTTTGTGTGATGTTCCTGTAGCATTTTGTGACCAAATGCAGACAATATCATATTGGCTAGACGCTTCACAGCTATTTTCAGCAAGATGAGTCTGCAGCATGTTGTGTTTAATATGATAGTCTCACAGTGCTTTTGCTTGTTTGTATTGCATTTACTGACAACAGATGTGGTACAGGCCCCTCCAAGGGCGGCCCAGCAGCACTCCCACCACCGCCCCCTGGCAGCCTATTCCAGCCCAAGGGTCCCACTGCTACCGCCCCTGCCGCTAGTACCTCCTCATCAGGCATGTCTGCAGTCTTTTCTGAGCTCAACAAGGTACATCACCTGTCAGCTGTTTAAGCAATCAGACATCCTGGCAGCCAATTTTGTATAGCAAGCGAGTTTTCAGGCAGAATCACAATGCTGTCAGGCAAAGACTTTGTGACCAGCTCATGGCATTGTGAGCTTGCAAAAGCTGGGGCTAGTACGCTGCATATCATGTTCCAACCTCCCAGAAGCACTGTGTGAACTGTCATGTGGGACAACAAAGGATCACAAATGAGTTCAAGACAGTGGAACAACCACATTTGGCAAATCTTCTAGCCCAGTTTCAGACAGGCATGACTTGTGCTGTGTGAGCGTGTGAGAGATTCACTAAGTGAGTATCCCCACTATCTGTTGACCAACAAGACACATTGCCCTGCCCTAGTTTGCTTGCTCAGCAACAATCATGCATGCAGATGTGGAGTGCCATAGACCAGAGCAAGTTCTTGCCCATTAGCCTGAACAAGTCAGACTGCAGGCAGCATACTACAAAAGCACAGTTCTCGCTGAGCATGATGAGTCCATGTGCTGGGTCACAGGTTGTGGCTTTTGTGCGTGCAGGGTGGCAATGTCACCTCAGGTCTGAAGAAAGTGACTGATGACATGAAGACCAAGAACAGGGCAGACCGCAGTGGGGCTGTGCCGTCCTCAGCCCCTTCATCAAGTGCCACCACCAGCAAAGGTGCCTTCCTTTTCATCAACTACCTATCCTCCCATCAGCTCTAGTATGTACAGTCTTGAGTAATCTATGTATGATAGTCTTGGGGAGTCTCTGTTCTGAGCAAAGTGTCTGTGATCGCTGATGTGTGAAACACATTATCACCCTGAATATACGCTTTGGCCCAGACTAAGCATCCACATGATCTGCCTTGTATCATTTCAGCTCTGCCGGCATAGCATGTTGACATCACAACATTGCATAAGCATATGTCCGTACTTCCTTTGCTGGTTCTCAAAGGACTCAAGCCACATGTCTGTTTGCTACAGCTACTCAAGCAACATGTCTGTTTGTACAGCTTCTCAAGCAACATGTCTGTTTGCTGCAGCAACAGCCACCAAAGCGCCTGCTCAAGCACCGCCCAAGCTGGACCTGGTGTTAGGGCGCAAGTGGTCTATAGAGAACCACACTGATAACCGTAGCCTGATTGTGGACCAAACGGATCCCAAACAGAGCGTGTACATCTTCAACTGCAGCAACTGCACAGTGCAGGTCTGCGCTTGTGCACCAATCTGCAGCACTGGCTCCTCTGCTGTGTATGCAAAACGGTTGCGGAGACTGTAACAGAAATGCAGCCTCACTGTGTTTCTGTACATTGCACTTGGCACATACTGCACATAGCACACACGGGCAGCAGCAAAGTTTAAAGATCTGAAGATCTCTTGCAATAGCCTTCTGTTTGGCAAGCTGGTCAGTGGCAGGACACAGGCAAAAGCACTGGTTTTTGGTATTTAATAATATTGTTTTTTTCTGGGCGGACAGAAGGGGCGCTTAGCATGACTAAGTCAGGTGCCATCACCTATGCCACACAGTGCCCTGTGTGCGCGTGAGACCCAGCTTGTTGACTCAGGCCTGTGTTAGTCAGCTTCCCCCTGTCATTGCTGCAGGTCCAGGGCAAGGTAAATGCTATCACCCTAGACAGCTGCACCCGCACTGGCTTGGTTTTTCAGGACCTGGTGTCCTCTTGTGAGGTGGTCAATTGCACCAGCGTGGAAGTGCAGAGCACAGGCATCATGCCAACCATTGCAATAGACAACACGGATGGCATTGCGGTGAGGCCGCACCTGATGTTATGTCTTGAGATGCTGTATGCACAGCAGGTGTCTTGACGCAATCAAGGCAAATATTGACATTCACATTGGGGCTTTTCTCGTCAGATCATCCAGGCGAAGCAGTATAGTCATGTGCTGTTCTGCAATGCAGATGGCAACACTAATGTCATCTAAAGTGGTCACAATATATTGATTGTGTGGAGCTGGAGAGCATCTGCAGTGTACATTAATGCAACATGTTGTGACTGCTACATGTCATTCTGTTCTGGTTTCCTTTCTGTCCATCATGTTCTCACTTTCAGCCAGTCTAGGCAGATGTGTTTGAATTTGGATCTCTTGGTGTCTTCCTGCAGTTGTACCTGTCGGAGGCATCTCTGGGAGTAGCCATAACCACAGCCAAGTCATCTGCAATCAACGTTGTAGTGCCTGGCAATGGCGAGTCAGATCCGTTGGAGCTTCCGGTACCAGAACAGTTTGTCAGCACGTTCAAAGATGGCAAGTTGCTAACAGAAGCTGTAACTCACAGTGGGGCATAATGGTGCACATTGATATGGCATGCACTTCATACTTCAGTACTATTTGCCCACAATTGGGATGTTGTTGGCAACATCCCTTTATGCCGAACGACCTCAGCTGCCAACAGAAAACACCTGACATGTCACTCCGCCTCCACGCATGCAAGAGAGAATTGGTAATTGCACAAGCTCATGATGTTATAATGTTATGGATCTCTGTGCATGCTTGGAATTGTGTGTACACACATTTAGATAGACACGTTCAGATAGACATCCAATGGACACACGATTAAAAAGCATGCAAGCAGCTCTTACAGGCTTCATTGTACCAGCAAAACACCGCTGTCATTTGAAATGAAGAATCTTTTCGCACAAATTTGCCAATAATTGCAATGGTACAGACAAGGTTGTCCAGCTGGGCCACTTATTGACCACGATCAGTGCATGTGACGGGGCGAAGGTGAAAAGGTCATACTAACGTGTCAAGGTGCGCATTCTACATCCCCCCCGTTAAATCCGAGGCCACCGCCCCCTCGGGCCCTCTAACGTCAGGGGGGGGGGGGTGAGCGCTGGGTAGTGGCTCGTCGGGGCCAATCTGATACTGTCGGCGAACCACACGTGTCGACAATTGTTGGGCTCTGAGAGCGAAGCACACGGAGATCTCATGCAAAAATCGCTGCCGTACACTCCCATCTACACTTCCAATTGCAAACAACCAAGAAAATGACCCTACTCGACTTTGCAGAGAAAGTAAAGTTTGTCAGGAAGTGTGGCTCTGGGGTCAATGCAGGAGCCGAGCCTCAAGACCTGGACTGGGACAATGACAAGGAGAAGCCTACCCTCCTTGCTACCCGCGGTCTAGCGGCTGCTCTGCAATATGATGCAAGGCAGTGCCATGACCCTCATCATGCCATGCTGTGCTATGGCGTCTATCAGTACCTAAAAGCCACAGACCCCATAGTAGCAGACTTGCCCAAGGACAGTGTTATAACAGAAACAGCCCGGAGAGCCCTAGAAGCGTTTCCAGCCACTGGAGACTACAGGGACTTGTGGGTCAACTCTGCCAAAGTGCAGCTGGCAAGTGTCTTGCCTACTTACAAGCCTCATACAGTCCGCCTTGGCCCCTATGATGATGACGATGACTCTTCATCAGAAGATGGTGGCATGGTTGAGGGGGGAAACGAGCTTGCAGAGGTGAAGTAACTGATCGTGCTTTTGTGCTTGCAAAGCAGACACAAAAGAGCTTGCCAACAAATATGCAAACCTGCGTATCTGTCCTTCTATTGCAGGGATCACTATAAACAGATGCAATGACTCATGTGGTGAGGCTATCTGTTCAGGTGATTTTCCTTATGTCCCTTGATGGTGACATATTGGGCATCTGTGTGCACCTGCTGTTTGGTTGCAGCTTGGCACTGTATATGCCTTGGAGAATGCATGGCAATTGGCACGTGAATCCTAAATCCTAAAACTCTAAATCCTGAGAATGCAGTTGGGTTGTGCAGTGCAGAGACAATTGATTGGGGCAGCTTTGTGGTGCTACCACTTTCCCAAGGTAGCAACTGCTGTTGCAACAGACATTTCGCTGCAACTTGAGCGCAACGCAATTTCAAGGAGGCAAGGCTGCTCAGAGTGTATCATACAAAGTCAATCTGCATCGTGATCAAGGCAAGAGAAGCTGCTGTGCCATCGTCTTGGACACTGCAACTTGATGGCAAGCAAGTGAGATCTAATGGATACTGCAGTATCGCCAGTGTGGGAGATGATGACTCAACATCAGGACCAATCTTAAGGGGAACGTCTGTTGAAGACGACCCAACAGAGTGGAAGTGCCTGAAAGTGACCTTGAAACCGTTACCCAGGAGGTTGCACCCCAATGCCAGTCAACATTGGCAGACGGCAGTGGACAATGCAGAAATGGAACTATCAACCAGCCACCACGATGTCATTGCCATCTTGACACTCAGAACTAAGGCCTTGTATGCGACTCAACAATGTCAACATGTCAACATGTCTTGGTATTGTGTTGAGTGATGTTTTCTGATCTGGTATTGGTAGTTGTCATTGAGGAAGTCACAGCTTGTATTTGCTTGTTGACCTTTGCTGCCCAGTGTGCTTGTACTCCACTTTTCCAGTTTTTTTTACGGACTCCATTGCTACATGGCATGCTTCATCACGTGTGGTCTTTGCGTCAGAGTATTCACATTGCACAATCGTTTGCAAGTCTTTCAATGCCTGGGTCTTGGACAAACAATGTGTTGTTTAAGACAATCCTGATAAGCAGAGCAGAAGAAGCAGTGGGACAGTCTTGATTATATATTGCGCTTTGCTTGCCAGAGGGCCACAAAGGTTAAGAGTTCCTAGAGCTTGGTAGAATGCACGGATCCAGATTGGATTGTTGTTGAGAGGTACGTCAAGTATGTGTTCGATCACCAGAGCTTCAGCAAAGATCTCTGAAACGTGTAGTTACAGGATCATGACATGGTCTTTGACAGTTCGCAAATCGATAGTTTGTTATTCATGTGTGGATTCAAGAGCCGACAATATGGCAACAGCAACACCGCAAACATGCATATGCTAAGTGGTTTTCTGGCCTGTAGGACTGCTGCTGTCTGTTCTGTGCCTCTTCAGTGCAGGCTCCTCATCGCCTGCCATCATGTGACCATGTCCACTGCTGCCCTGCACCATCCATTCAGGCTTCTACACATCAGAGTCATACTTAAGGACACAATGATGTTCTGATCTGATCAAAGTAGGGCTAGCTCCCTCAGGCAAGACAAATGTCAAGACTCACCATTCATTACATCTGTCTGTCAGGGCTTTTACGAAGATGAATGCAGAAGAATGTGCAAGCTGATTCAGTTGCAGCATGATTGAATGGCATGCGAGGCAACGGCACTGCTGTAGTCTGTATGTGGTGCAGTACCTGATGCAGAGTCTGCCTTGTCCTCTTCCTCCTAGAGGGGAAGAGGCAAGGGCTGTCCTGCTGACTGGGTGGGGCAGTGCCAGAGTGTGCCTGCCCCTCACCACCCCCTGCAATACAAGCATGTCCCGTCAAGTATGGCAAGCATAAAACTTAACAATGGATGTGATTCAGACTCTGCAGTGGGCTTGACCAATACCTGGCAGCTTGTGCTTGATGCACATGCAAGCAGCTGACCAGCACATGCAGCATGGCAGCTCACTACATATACTCTACCCACTTCACATACATACAGCTTGCTTCATAAACTGGGACTGGGTGATGAGCTCAGTTGCTGCATAGCTGCCATGATAGTGCCCAGTCAGGGGTTCAGGAAGCCCCAAAACTGTGACACAGACATCAACATGCATGCCATGATGGAGATGTGGTGGTGGTGGTGAAGGAAGCCATGGTGGTGGTGGTGGTAGTGGAGAAGGTGATGGTGGTGGTGCTTCTTGGTCAAAACATGGTGATCCTGGCACAGCCAATGTGGCGGTGGTGATGGCTGTAGCGGTGCTTAGATAGACACTGGTGATGCTGGCGCAGTCAATGCACGCACGCACACACACACGTTTGTCAGGTCAGAAACAACGGTCCTACCGCTGCTGGTGACTGCTGCAGCTGAGCTGGGACTCCCTGCGATTCCACTCCTGCTGGGATGAGCCTCCTCCCTGGCAGCATCATCAGAGACTGAGGCAGGGCTGTCCTGGACATGCCCTGCTTGGCTGTCCTCAGAACCTGCAGTGACAAGTGAGGCAATTGTCAGTTGCAACAGAAGGCCCTAGTGCTGATCAAGCATGGCAGAATCAGTCGAGATCAAGTCCACATGCCCAGGTGCAGCTGGCATAGCTCTTGTGCATTGGCATCTCATATTGACAACATGCCGCCCTGCAGTGTCAAGGTATCAGCTCATTGAGATTTGAGTGTCATAGTCAGGTGTGAGCATGCTTGGTGATGGAGGTGAAGGAGATGATAGTGGTAGTGGTGCAGCTTTCTCACTCCTGTGTAACAGCTCTGTACACATCATGTTGCCCAACATATAGTTCTCCAAATGTATTCCATGCCTACAAAGCAAATGTTGTTGTCCATTCAAAATCTGCAAACTTCCTTGCAAAGCCTAGATGCAGTGTAATGCAGGGCCTTACCGACTATACTATCTGCATTTGCTGAATTGACAGCGGTGGTTATTGTGCATGGTCGCGCAACAAATTGTCAGGCATCCAGGAGCTGTCTTACCGCTACTGCTGCCTGCTGCATCTGAGCTGGGGGTCCCTGCAGTTCCACCCCTCCCGGGGTCAGCCTCCTCCCCAGCAGCAGCATCAGTGACAGGGCCCTCCTGAGTCTCTGCACACAAGCACATCCATAACAGTTGCCGTTTGCAACAGCTGATGTTGCTGCTGATCAGGCAATGCAGAGAAGGATGTGGTCACTGCAATTTATCAAGTACATCTGGATGAGGTTGGCAATACACCACTCATGCAGAGTTGGGGCATCAGCTGATGTCAGGTGTTAGCAAGTTGGGTGAGTCAGGTGTACACAGGTTGTGATCATGTGACCTGCCATTGTATGACTACTGTTGTGCAGATCATGCTGCCTGAACAACAGTCTAAATGGCACATTCCACCGTACCCTGCCACCTCCTTGGCACACATGCATGCAGTGCAAGGCAGGGTCTTACCCACTGTACTGCCTGCAGCTGCTGAACTGGGGTTCCTTGTACTTTCAGCCCTGCTGGGGTGTGCCTCTTCCCTGGCAGCATCAGAAGGCACCTCTGCATTTGTGTCTGCGCCCAACGGGGCGGTGCTCGTAGGGTGGTGCCCACTAGCCTGCACAGCTGCGGGCTCTGAGTTGGCCTCTGTCATGTGACTGCCGCTGGCGCTTTGCACTGGGGGGTTTGTCACCAGAGGGATGGGGCTCATGAGCAACTGCTCACACCCTGGACAACAGGCAAACCTTTCATCTCATTCATGTGTGCACATATTGAGTGTCTCCAGGCAGTAGCATTGCTGTTGAGGCACATGTATGGCGGCTGCAGACCTCCAACACACCGCGGTGCTGTGTCAATGGTGCGCCTTCGAGCACATCTAGGGCAATGCAACATTGGCAATTGGTGACACCTCATAACCATGCTGAGCGTGTAAGTGTATCAGTGGGATAACAATCAAGAACAAGTCAGTTCAATGCACTGTTGCAAATACAAGCTTGAGAGGTAAAGTGTCAGTCAGCCTGACCAGGGTAGCGCAAGGCTGTAGAATGCCTCCACTTACAAACTCGATCAACCATGTCTCTGTGCCAAGTGACCTACCTTGTCTGACAGTGCACTTCACCATCTGATTCATTATTGGCGTGAGGCCGGTTGCCTCCTTTGCTTCCTCTTCTGCAGCGCTACCAGCTACAAGACAGGCTGGCTCAGCTGCCCCATGACCAGTCAGGTCAGCCCCGGGGAGAGCTGCCTCTGAATCCACAACAGGTGCTGCCTCAACATTTGGCATGGAAACTGGCTCAGCGGCCATGAAGGCAGCTTCTTCCCCTTGCTCTTCTCCGCCACCAGCCACTTGCCTCTTGGCTTCTTCTTCAACAGCAGTGGGGTGGCCTTCAGAGGCGGGTGCCTGCTGGGCCCCTTCCTCTTCTGCAGCACTGGGCTTGAGCCGCTTGAGCCTTGGCTCATCAGAGGAGGAGGGGCCATCAGGGGCAGCCTGCACGCCCCCACACCAGCTTGTCAGTCACACATGTCACTAGCAGCTTTCGCCGGCAGTGGAACGATGCCAACACTCTGATTGCTGATAACACCAGTCAGCAATCTCAGTCTGCCCAGCCACTGCAGCCAGCTCCCTCAGATGAGAGCCAGATTACAGCTCACTCAAGCTCTTAATGTCTGTCAAATA
>JAABUP010002230.1_pt1 | contig 38308 bp, 37 predicted proteins | sample 5559201 | NCBI WGS metagenome assembly JAABUP01 (sample SAMN10711887, study PRJNA513373) | rock metagenome | isolation source: Antarctica rocks | place: Antarctica | reverse complement strand
CAACAGCATAAGCAGAGAGCCTGGTACTAGCAGCAACACCCCCAGCGTACAAGGGCAACCACACGCATCAGCACCCTCCAGGAGTGCTCAAGTATTGCATGAGTCTGGCTCAACAGATCAGGACAGGACTGACGCAGCAGCTGGGCCAAGTACAGTAAACTCACAAGGCTCACATGCATCTGCATACGCAAATTCAAAAGGTGCAGCAGGCAGTGATCCATCAAATGCTGATTGGTCAGAGCAGCAGCCATCTCAGCATGATGGAGGTGCTGCGGGCAGGGGAGTTAGTCAACCGCCATTGGACAGCCTGCGACGCATCAAGGCAGGCGCAGCTACTTGTCGTCTGACAGCTCAAGCAGAATCTGGACAGCTGGCTGATTCCAGTCACGAGATTGCTGGAACGCAACCCAACACTCAATTGTTTGCGCAAAGCAAATCATCAGAAGATGTACAGTCTGATTTAGGGAAGGATCTTCACAATGACCAGCCTGTGCCAGCTTGTGGTGGCAATGCTGCCCGTGTGTCTGCTGTCATTGATCTGAGAACGACACCATGTCAAGCCCGATCAGTCTGCATCAAGGCTGTGCAGACCAGAAGGCAAACCTGCCATGCTGTCCCATCTGCGGTCACAAGTGGTCTGAACAAACAACAAACAGTGAAATGAATGAACACGTGGATACATGCCTGACCATGCAGTTGCTGTAACATGTTCAGGCAGACTGATAAGGACCAATCTGCAGGGGAAACATGTTCCATATGACACTGGTAGCAATACTTTGTGGTACTGAATAGCTTCATGATGTGCGTATGCAACAGATGTTTGCGTTATCACAATCATGCATGGGTATCAGACTTTGAGTGGTCGTGATGCAGCAACCTTACACATCACCTATACATGATGCATGCCTTGGCATCTTTGGCATGTCAGATCTTGATGTCGCACAGAGCGACGTAACTGTCTGTAGAGTATATGAATGCTGTAATAGCAGCCAGCTGGGTTGCAACTGCCTTGCAGCATCCAGGCTACATACACGAGTTACACATATCAAAGGCACTCCTTTGTGTTGATCTTTACTCATAAAAATTTGGCTAAGAACACTGGAAGATATATGATAGACGCATTGGTTGACAGAGGTTCTGATACACATGTCTGTACAGGAACTTCATTGCTGGACAGTAGTTGATAGCAAGGTACTGCTGGCAAAGTCTTGCTTTCTTGAAAGGCCTGACAAAAGCGCAAACTCAGCTCCAGTGCTCACAGACACCGGTCTGCTGATTTGGCTATGTACCTGATGAGCTCTGGCTGAAGCGTAGACATCACAGCCCAAGTTCCACAAACGTGAGCAATCAACACAGCTACAAATCAAAGCTGCCAGCTCTTGATCACGTGAAGTCACTGCAGAACTCTTAGAGCACCATGAGAAACGGCATAGAGGAAGCATTTGTTGTGTGAGAGTCTCAGCGACGCTACAGAGTACTAGAGTTTTTGAATCTGACCGGTATGTTGGCGTTATAAAGGCTTGAACAGGTTGAACGTGAGCTGCTTGAGAATTTACCAAGATGGTCCTCAGCTTGCGAGTGTCGTTACTGGGCGTGCGCTTGCGTGTAAGTCCTCCTTAAGCGTTGCCGATAGGTCTGCTTTGATGTTTGACTTGCTGTATGTCAGACGGGTCGAAGTGACGGTTCCTGTTCTTGCAGAAACCTTGGAGATATCAAGTGGCCTTGCAGGTCCACACAACAGGAACAGGCCCCGGCCTGCTGTACAATAATGGTCTCTCCCTTGCTGGAAATGGCACAGGCACAGTGAGTACGTCCTTCCCTGTGTGCTTTGTCGTAGGTCACTCCTGTCTGTGCTAAAGCAAGTCTGCTTGGTTAGGCAGCCAGAACAGAGGTGTCAGATGTGTCCAGCACGCCAGACTTTGTCAACCGAGTGTTTGTACTACACCTGCCATCTGGACGGAGCTCCAACAAGTCTCTGGAGATCCAGATACATGCCATATCTGGCAGAGGTGTGTCCCGCATTGACACACCAAACTGGAGAACTTGTATTAGCATGGGTTTTCATGTGCATGGGCACCCTCCCCAGTTGTGCCAGCATAAGACAACACGACACCTTGCTGACTTCAGTCTCGTGCCAGACTCAGACATCCTCTCTACGTCTGCTCCTGTGATGTTTGCATGGCCTTTGTCATGCCACAGCGCTGATTGCTTACGTACATGCTGTGCAGAATCCAAACAGGCTACATCAAGCCATGGGGACTCTAAAAGCAGCACCTTGTTGGCCCAAGCATCTGTCCAGCTGGCAGGTCAGGGTTCTCTCCAAGCAGGATAGCTATAGACCTGTCATGTTTGCAACCTTGAGGATTTTGCAAGCAGTGGTCAGCTAGTATCAGTGTTGTTTGCTGGTCATCAGCAGAGCTCCTGTCCCCTGTCGTGTGTATCATCATCTTGCTTCCGCCCAGGTGTGCTTGTGCTTCAAGCCAGTCCACCAAAAATTGTTCATTATGGCCTTTCAAAAACCATCTCTGATGAAGCAAATGTCTCTGGCCTGCACTTACATGTGCGTTGAAAGCATTGCTGGGTACTTGCTTGCAGCCAACCATGCAAGTCAGTTTTGCAGGGGAGCTCCTTGACAGGCTTGCAAGGGGCGAGCGAGTACCTGTTACATCAGAGCTGCAGCCTCTTGCAGACATTTCTTCTGCCCCCAAGACACGTGAACATGATCTTGAAGACAAACAGGTGGAACAACATCGGCGCACTTACATGCCCCATGCACATGCACTATGAGACTTAACCAGCTTTTGCATGCTTGTGAATGAGTTCTTGTCAGCACACCCAGCATATACAGCACACCCAGCATACCCAGCACACCCAGCATACCCACCATAAGCAGCATACCCAGCATACACAGCTTGCAAATCACACACAGCCCTGTGCAAATCTCAACACGTTAGCTTAAAAGACCTGACTGAGCTGCTGCAGCAGCAGTTGCAATGCCTCGGCAGGCAGTACCAAAACATATACCATTTCTTTAAGGATCTACAATGACCATGGCACCTGAACATGACTACTGAAACAGATAGTAACAGTGAAGCAAGTGCTGTTGCAGGAGATTACCTTGGAGTTGATGCTACTGGGCTCATCTGCAGAGCCAAAGCCACAGCAGCAGCTGACTGGTGGGGGGACGCTGGGGAAGGCCCCTGGGGCTGCCAACAGTAGCTGTGAGCTGCTGTGTCACATTGCCAGGGCAACACAGCTTCCTGCTATCAACAGGTGTGTTGCTGCTGGAATGTGACTGTGCTTACCTCAAACACAACAGCGAGAGAAATGTGTTTGTCCACAAGGTGCCATCAAGGGTCATGAGTGGTTTTGCTATGACTCTTAACCCAATGATCAAGTCTAACCACACACTGGTGATTGTAGCAAGCATAAAATAATGGTATGATGCAAATGCTAATGTTTGCAAGGCTGTTGTAAACATGTTTGTTTGGATTGTACCACAGCTGCTGAAAGTCATTGAATGTCTATTTGCAACAGCAGAAGACAAACAGGCCTTGAGTCATGGCTTGATTCGTTTGGCATGCATCAACAAGACTGGTCTATGCCAACAACCTTTTTCTCAGATGCCTTGTCTTGCACTCATGTTGCACTGGCTGGTGTTGCATGCATGACATTGACTAGCTCTTGTATGCTGCAATAATAACAACAATAGTAGTAATGCTGCAATGATAACAATAACAGTAATAATAATAATGCAGAGGCAGTAAGCAGGGCAAGCAGCCAGCTGTAGCGGTCACAGCCTGTATCATCCGGGATGATTCCAGCTCATCTGGATTGTCATCACCTGAGCCAACAGATGATCCGCAGTCTGGTAGTACCCCTACCCCGACCCCTGCTGTGACCCCACCAGTGCCAGCGTCTGCCAATCCAGTCTGGAACCACTGCCTGAGCTGTCACTTTGCTGAGGGGCAGATGCAGACCGGGCAGCTGCAACTAGCCCTGCTGAATGAGACAGATGGCACCATTCTTACCAGGTAAACTGATAGACCATCAGTCTTGTGCCTCAGTGATTTGAAAAATTTGCAAAAGCCTGTCCTGTTTGTAGTTGTTGCTTGCTTATATGAAGCAAAACAGCTACTGTAGCTAAGTCCAAAAGCACATCCTTGTACACACATACACAGGGTGCGACAGCCCACCCCCCTCCCCCTCCCAAATGGGGAGATGCCCGCGCTCGGTCTTAACTTTCCCAAGGGCAAAGTTGCCGGCAGCAATGTTTCAAACGCAACACTGGCAGAAGCATGTGAGATGCCCACAATTGTCAAGACCGACTTGAGGGGCAGACCCTGCCCCCCCCAACCCCCACCCCCCCCCCCCCCCAAAAAATCCTTGCAGGCTGTTCCACCCTGCACATACACGTTTCAACAACCATGCATCAGCACATGTTCAGTGCATTCTACTACACTGCCCTCCCAGCTGTTATGACTGCAGGTGTCAAATACCCCTGAGGGATTTACAGTTACGCCGCCATTACAATCTGCAGCTGGTACTGGATGTCCAGTCAGCATCTGGTCAGCCCAGCCTGTACGTGACACTGTGTCTGGCCAAGTGCCCTGCCCTGGAGGCAACAGCCCTGCAGAGCATGGCTTCAAAGCAGCTGACGCTGCTGCAGACTCGGCTCGCCAGCTGTCCTGAGCTTCTGAGGTGAGAAACAGGCTACATGTCAACAAAGTCTTGACTGTCCACCTCACTGCTTGTTCATAAGTGTTTTCATTGAGACGCTTTCCAGCTCATGATGAGCCTTGCGCTGTGCATGAAAGCAGGAGTCAAGTGTCTTAATTACTCGTTTACTCATGGTGTGCCAAACGCTGTGCCAAGTGCAGCTGCTTGCCACAAGGAAATTGCTGATTGACATCAGCACAGTCGACGATTCTTAATTTTTCTTAGTGCTTTGTTTGTTCTATATTTTGTCTCAATTTTACTGTTGAATCTTATGCTCTCATATCTCGGGAGTTGTCCTGCAGTGCCAGCTGACCGCTGTTGTCCTGTTACTGTGACAGAAAAATAACAAGTACAGAAAACATGAGCCCCAGCAGCAGCTACAGCTGCTACTTATGCTGCTGCCATGTACATCCTGAGTGCACTGTTACTCCGTGAGTAACAGTGTGTACTGTTGTCTAGAATGTCTCATCTTCCAGGAAACAACTGGGAACAGCTCCACAACCCCAATTGATCTTGCCACCACAGGGATTCTGGCCTTGTTGCATCATGGCACATAGCAGCTTCTCCAGCAGCTGCTTCCCCTGCAACAGTCAGCTTCACACTAGTGTCCACGACAGATCAGCGCCAGATCCAAGCGGCAATAGCTGAGTTGAACACAAGCAGTGGGCCTGATAGAAAAGGGAACAGTCCGCTGGATTGGGCCCCAGTGAGTATGGGTGCAGACAAGGGCTGGCCGGCAAGTCATGGGGTGAGCTCCTCTTGACCACCATGTGGAACGCTGTGCTGCGCTGTGCTGTGCTGTGCTGTGCTGTGCTGTGCTGTGCTGTGCTGTGCTGTGCTGTGCTGCGCTGTGTGATCAAGGCAGGACCATGTCTTCCCTTCTTCACTGCACTGGACGCATCAGGAGCAGCAGCTGACATGCTGCGTCGCATCATGCTGTGAGTGTTGCGACACAATTGTTTGATTGCTGTTGCTCTAATGTGTCTGCTTGCTTTTGAATCTGTGTTGATGAGTCAAAGTGCATGCGTGCAGGCACAGCTGATGCTTCAGCCGTCGGTGCTATCCAGCACAACAGCAGCACTTGTGCTGGACCTATACCAGTGGCCACAGGACAGGGTTGCCAAATCAGATCTGCGCAATTCTGCCGTTGCCAAATTAGGCCGAGCTAGAAGCAGTGGTGGTCAGGCAGCCAGCCCAAACCCTCCTAAGCTCCCAGCCAAACTGGGGCCTAATTTGGCAACCCTGGCAAGAACCAGCACCAGCAGCTCAAATAGCAGCAGCAGCAGCAGCCAAGGCAGATCAGAAACCCTAAGGTCTTCTTCCCAACTTGGCTCTGAGTCAGACGCTGAGTCAGAGGTAGTCACCAGTGCAGCTCCTAAAAGGGGTGGTGCATTAGTGCCTCTGGGCAGAGCTATATTCCCTGTAAGGCATCTACCAGAGGACAGAGATGGGTCCTTGGCAGAGCTGGAGGGGGAGATGGTGTGGGTCCAAGGGGGGTCCCTTGCAGACTCAGCAGACAGGTGTCAAGTCGCGATTGAGGTGCAGGCTTGGAGTGCTCCTCAGTACTCAGCTGAGCAGCTGAGGGATGCTGACTCGGCTGTGTCTGCTGGTAAGCAGAACGTATTGATGCTCATTTGATTGCCAGCAGCAATTGCTAGTTTGCAACATGATGCTTTGACCCCAATGCTACGCTCATAGACAGACTGAGTCAAGTTGTGTTGACAACACACTGGAGATTGAACACCCGTGTTACATGTGGCAAGTATTATGCAAGGTGAATTTTCACCTTGTTTGATGCCAACTGAGCATGACTTGCCCTGCAAAGCCTTTGCATTCACTGAACAACCGTGTTCATCAACTGCAAATCGTTCACTGCTGAGTTGTACTCACTAGTGAAAAAGCTTTGCTTTGCAGCCATTTGTCCAGTCCCAATGCAGATCCCTTTTTGCAGACTTTATTCTGGGATTGTGCAGACAGCACACATCCATCATCTTCTGCCATCACCATCACCATCACTGCACAGGAAATCAGATTCAGATCTTCACACTACAAGCTTGTCTATGAGCTGCTGAGCTATTTGTCATGGTGCAGAGATAATGGTTGACATGAGCCTCGTCAACAGCACAAGCTACACAGCTCACGTCGTGTCAGTGCTGACTGATGACTTGATCGCCAAGCAGTCCGCCTTGGACAAGCTGCAGAGGGCAGTGCTGAGGGCAGAGGGCACTTCCCAGCTGGGGCTGTGGCGGGCGCAGGAGGTGGAGAAGAGGAACGGCACGCTGGCGGCAGATCTGGCTCAGCTCAGGAAGCTGCTGCATGAGGAGAAGACCTCCAGCAAGGTAAACCCTACAGATTCCAGCTAGGTCACCACTCCCATCTTCTTCTTTTGGGGTGAAGATCCTGATACCTACCTGGCTAATGCAAGAGCAAAGGCTGGCACAGGTTCAAAACAATCAACTAATCCATCAATCAGTCAATCAATCAGTCAATCGATCAATCAATCAACCAATCAACCAATCAATCAATCTTCTTCTTTGTGGTCAAATCTAGCGTGACGTCATTGTACATGTGCACAAACCCGGCACACCAACAGCCTGTGTTGAATTGCACATGACAGAGAGACCAACAGGATTGCATCTTGTCAAAACCGGTCTTTGATGTTGTACAGTCACAGTTTGATTAATCCCTGGGCAGCCCGGTAGAATACTTGGCTTCTCATTAAGTTGGCGCCAAAAGGCGTAGTCTTTCCTTTCCTTTCCTTTCCTTTCCTTGCCTTTCCTTGCCTTTCCTCTCCTTTCCTCTCCTTTCCTCTCCTCTCCTTTCCATTCCTTTCCTTTCCTTGCCTTTTCACAGGTGGGTTGTCTGGTTGCAGGCTGCGCTGTCTGTGAAAGGCTGGGAGAGGCTGCCAAGGGATGAGATTGTGACGCGAGCCTGTCAGGCTGTGGCTGCAGTCGCGCATGAGAAGAGCCGCAATGCTGAGCTGGTGTACAGGCTGCAGCAGACACACGAAGAGGGCATTGAGGCCAAGCAGCTGAAGAGCCGCTTTGCAGAGCTACAGGTTGGTCACGTACTTCTTGCACCTTCGGTTGCTCCCTGGCTTCTGCTAAATCAGGACCTCATACAGGAAGCTGAAGCATCCCTCCATATAGTAATGCGTCTTTAATTTTGCTGGGCGTGTCTCAAGAGCCGCAATCACTCATGCCAGACTGAAGATGGCTTGTCAGTGATGTGCTGCCTTTTGTTAGCTCATCACTGACCAGCATCATCAGCAGCAGCAGCAGCAGCGGCGGCAGCAATCGCAAATGCTGTTTCATCACTCAGCTCATCCAGTGTTCATCACTCGCAGCCAGCAGCAGCAGCAGCTGGATAAGTTTTGATAACATTCACAACAATACTAAGAGTATCAATATTGATATCAATAGCAACAGGTATTGAAGCTGTCCAGCTCATGATGAGCTATGCACTTGCAGGACGGTTGCGCACAGCTGCTACTTGCTCAGAAGATCATGGTAGAGCAACATTATGCTACTCTTGGGCTGTTTGCTCCTGCAGTGGGCTCCTATGTTTGCTGCTGCTGCGCCAGCCTTCTCAACCTCTCTTTGGGGGCAAAGCACACATGTGGCACTCTCTTTGCACCAAACCCTCACACAGGCTGCACACATGATAAGTGGGACAGAGTTTTGCTTGACACATGACCAAATGCAGTTCCTGGTTGATCACAGGAGGCCCATGTGACTCAAGGCAGGCTGGTCAGAAAGCTCGAGGCTCAGATCTGTGACTCAGAGCAAACCCTAGACACAGTCAAGTCCCAGGAGAAGGTCATTGCCAAGCTGGAGAACCTGCTTAAACAGGCAACCCAGGAGCGCAGGGCAGCGGTGGCCACTGCTGGGAAGCTGCAACAGCAGCTGGAGGCTCTTGACAGCAGATTGGACACCAGCACAGCTCAGGTAGTACATCTTTCTGCAACATACAGACATCATTTATAGTCCTTGATTGCTTTGCACAAGTAGAAATTGTGCAAAAAGATGACACTGTGTTGAAGGTTTTCAACAGATATGGTCCTTTTGGCCCATTCTTGGTTGCTCTGCACAGATAGGAGTCTTGCCAGAAAATGACGCTGTATTATTGAAGGCCTTCATTAAATGTGGTTCTCTTTGCCTCACCCTTGGTTGCTCTGCGCAGATATGGGCCTTGCAAGAAGACGACACTGTGTTGAAAGCCTTCATTACATATGATTCTTTTGGCCCACCCTTGGTTGCTGTGCACAGATAGGAGTCTTGCAAGAAGACAATGCTAGGTTGAAGGCCTTCAGCAGATATGATTCTTTTTGCCCCACACTTGGTTGCTGTGCACAGCTGTGCACAGATAGCAGTCTTGCAAGAAGACGACCTTTGTATGGAAGGCCTTCCACAGCTATGGTCCTTTCTGCCTCACCCTTGGTTGCTGTGCACAGATAGGAGTGTTGCAAGAAGACAATGCTAGGTTGAAGGCCTTCAACAAGTACGAGGAGATAGAGAGGGTGCAGAAGTTGGCAGCAGAGGAGACCGAGACTGTGCGCAGGCTGTTGACTGCTGAGGCAGATGCTGCTCGTACTAAGGCAGCAGCTGATGTGGAAGCTGTGAGAGACAGTGCTGCTTCAGATGCTGAAGCCATCAGGCAAGCCTGCTGACTTGGCCTCTGCCGTGCCCTGCCCTGCCCTACCCTGCCCAGCCCCACCCTGACCTTGCCCTGTCCGTGTGAGACAATTCCCTTGCCCTTGCTTGGCGCTGCCCTGCCTGTCCTGTCCTGCCCTGTCCTGTCCTTGCACATCAGGGACTCTGCCCTTGCCCTGCCCTCCCCTACCTGTCATTGCCCTGCTTTTGCCCTGCTCTTGCCTTGCCTTGCCCAACCCTGAACCGCCCTGCTTTGCCCTTCCCTGCCTTGCCTTGTCCCCCCCAAAGTGAGACCTTTAGTCACAACAATGGCTTGTTGACATTCACCAATGGTTCGGCATTCAATTCCAGTAGCGCCATCCCTACATTCAGGTTTACCTTCGTATTTGCATTGTCAATGTGAAGCTTAGGATCAAAGTGCAAGCAACATGGAGGTGTTCATGTCTATGCAGGCAGAAGGCAGCAGCTGATGTAGATACCATTCGGACCCAGTGTACTGCAGTCACCGAGCAACTCAGAGCTCAGTACTCAGCTGAATCTGAGTCAGCTCGCAGCGCCAGGTTTGAGGAGCTTGAGCGACTCAGGGCCGAGAAGAACGTCGAGATTGAGGCTTTGAGGGAGAGGCAGGCTTCTGAATCGGAAATCTGGCGGAGTCAGCGAGCTGCAGACTCTGAGGCTGCCAGCTCAGCGTTGGAGCAGCACCGAGCTGAGGCTGATGAGCAGATGCAGCTCATGAGTGAGGAGTGTGACTCACTCAGGGAACAGCTTGAAGATGCTAGATCACGTGAAGACAATGCTAGAGAGTGAGATCTGCTGCCATGTGTGTGTGTGTGTGTGTGTGTGTGCACAAGCTGCTGCTGCATCCATGCGTGCATGTTTTGCATAGTTCTTGTGTGCTTGCGCTCAAAAGAACTTCATGCAGAGATGAGCATGAGCTGCGCGCCCTTCATGTCATCAAGTTGATGAGTGGAGGTGCGATGCATTCTTCACCATGATACTTGATACTGTCAAGATGCACACTGAAGCAAAACAAAGGCTGTCACTGCAGCTGGATGTTGACTGCAGCGTCAGAGACTCCTATCATGGCTGCCCACCAGGATAAACTCTAAAAGTTTTGTTTACATCTCTCTGGCTTTTGATCGTTCAAACAAGTTAAGAAAATTTTGGTTGCGTCTTATTGGATATGTTGAATATGCTTCTTCGTCACTGACAAGGCTGTGCCTGTGGATGCAGCAATGCAGAAGAGTTTGAGTCAGAGAGGCTGTCAGCAAGCATGCGGGCACAGAAGGCAGAAGCCTCTGCCATTGCAGCTCAACACGAGCTCATTGATGTCACCAAGAGGTGACAATCATTGCTATCATGACTCTGCATTGTGACTTCTCATGCACGTCATTCAGGCTGCTTTATGACAAGGGTCGATCAACACAGTGTACTGGGGTATCTGCCCAGCATCTGTTGCTTTGCATGTCAGAGCAACAGGCTTATGTTACAAGGCAAGACTTGCCCTGCAAGCACCTAGCTTATAACGAACTGGAAAGCATAACGATCATTATTGTCCTTATTAGGTTTGTGTCTTGCAAGCAAGCTGCAGTCAATTGCGGTGTTTGATCAACGGGCCAACTGACCAATTGAGTCAGCTGCCCAACACTGCATTTCCTGCTACATTGCATGTGAGCACAAGTAGTCGTACTGCTTACAGGTATGCCCGGGAGATAGCAATGCTCAAGACTCGCCTTGCTGAGAAGGATGCTCAGCTGATGGGTGGCTTTGGAGCCTTGTCTAATATGCAGCTGTGGGGGTCACAGGGGTGGCTGGGGGGTTTGCCTGATCCGGATTCCATTGCGGCTTCATTGCCTGATCAGCCACACCCATACATTCATACGCAGCACCCACTCCCAAGGCAGACCACTTGGGGGGTCTTGGGGTCCCAGGCCGGTGCTCATGCCTCCACTACTAACCGCATTGGCAGTCTAGGGCCATTGGGAGCGCCCCAGCAGCCTTCCCATGTTCACAAAAGTGCTGACCCAAGTTTGCCAGAATCGTCAAGGTCTATAAGGATGCTCCCAAACTCTGAGCCACTGAGAGCATTGAGCAATCAGGGTTTGACCTCAGGGCTTGACTCAAGGCCAGGGCCAACTCTAGAGCGGCTTAGGGTTTCCCATGAGGGTCAGGGCAGTCCCAGGAAGCCAAATCAGGCTAGGCCAGTCCTGCTGCCATTGTCTACTTCTCAGAATCAGCTTCAGATTCAGCAGCCGGCTTTGCAGTCGTCGTCCAACAGTTCTGACAGCTTCCCTGCAGCTGCCCTCAGACCTGACGGGCCTGTGCAAGCAGCTTCAATACCAGCTGCTGATGTGAGCAATGCAGCTTCTGGCTCAGCTTCAGGGCTTGCAAAGGCAGGCTCACGGTCCGAAATGACCCAGCAGCAGTCAACAGCAATAGCCGTTGATGACGAAGACTCAGCAGGAGTCTCAGAGGGCAGCTCTGCTTCTGAGTCATACTCAGACTCTGAGTCAGAGGCTTCGTCGTCAGGTGCACTGACCAGCAGGCAACTGCAAATGGACAGATCAGAGCCAGGGAAAAATGCAGAACAGGGGCAGAGTCAATCTGCAGCTTTGCAGCAAAGCCGCAGAGATGCAAAGGCTTCTGTGAATAGTTCACAGTCTACCAGATCAACACAGTCCTTACAAGAGTCAGTTGCCAGTCAGAACCAAAGGGCTCCTAGCTATAGCAACGGGCTAGAAAGCCTGCAATCAAATCCAGCTGTGATAGACCTCATGCTGAACAAGCAGGCCAAGAAGAAATGGCGCATGTTTTAATAAGTTTGACAATTTCTGCTGCCCCACAGGTTTGTAAAGTATGGCCAGTAGGCTGGAGCACTAGATTGACTTACCTGTGCATGCACATAAGCTTTGTAAAGGTCACCCGTGGCTGACAAGCCGGACGCGCCTGCAGCTGCCTGGCAGTAATGTACTGTTAAGGACACCAAGGTCAAGCATCAGCAACCTTTAGGACACACTGTGCCGTCTGACGAGACTGCCATGGTGGATACGTTGACACCTTCAAAGGTTAATCGAGCTTGAGTGCCCGCTGCCTGTTACCTCACCGTAGCACAAAAGAAAGGACAGGAAGCAGCAGGAAGGGGCGAAGGCTGAGCTAGATTGGCCTGTTTCGCCCTGCGATCTCAACACCTCACTAAACAACATAAGGAATTCGCTGCAACGCTGCCGGTAGTCCTGCTGGGGCTCAACCTTGCAGCCCAGGCACGGGTGAGGCTGACGCTGACAGCCTTGCTTATGCAAAACTGTCATACTATGCATGGCTAAGAGTGCTGTCAACGCAAAGCCTGAACAAGCATATACGCAATGTTTGTACTGCATCGATCTGCGTGGCCGTGCAACTTGCAGTGCCAGACCGAACAGTATGTTAATTTTCAGCTTGAGGGCAATCGAGTGATGATCGAATCTGTTGTAAGCTCATGTTGTTGACATTATCATTGGAAGTCCGCGCACATCCTATGGCGCAGGATCGAAATCTGAAAGTTGGTCAACGCGTCAAGGAAGGCGAGGGAAGGTGCGAAAGCGGAGTGTTTTGGGCGAAATTGGCGCTTCGGCAGAAGTGCTAACGTTGATCCAGCAGCATGGTACGTGCACTCCTTGCGCTGGTGGCATCTGTGCTAGCACTGGGTCTGCCCACCCTCACGGTCAAGGTGATCTCGTCTCCACTCTCGAGGTCCCCCGCTAAGCTAGACAGTGAAGACGTCTGCTGCGTCCGGACGTGCAATTTGCATGTGCATCATTTTACGAAGCACTGCATGCAATGAGTGGGGGTTCCCTGCTGTAAAGTAGTCTTTACCAGTGGCATCGTAGCTAGCTTCTCGCTTGCCAAGACCTGACCCATAGGTTTGCCTCGACTTGCAGGCAGACACGACTGGCACGTCATACCGAATCATAGTCAGCTCCAGTTCAAGCGCCGATGGGGTGTTCTCCTCGGACTTTTTGTCGGTCTTGTCGGCAGACTTCAGCAACAGCACCAACAGCACGACAAACACAACCTCCACTGCTGACCTGGCTACCTTGAACAGGACGTATGCTGGGTCGTCGGTGCCTGTGGATGTCTACAGTGTATCGTCTGCAGCTGGCGTAAATGCCAGCACCCTGTGCAGTGCTATCACCCAAACTTCAGGTAGGGTGCTACTCTTGCTTTCACAGCTAGCATGCTCACTCAAGATGGCTCTTTAGCACCACCATCGGCCAAGTTGGCATATTTCCACTGCATGCTCTTCGTGCTTCTCACCTGCGCAACAGTGTCTTCGTACACCTAGTCAGTGATGACTTAGTACCACGTCTACCATTATTCTAGTAGGCTACACATTCATGCTGACTTCATTCTGTGCAGATACAAGCTTCTGTGAGGTGGACGTACAAGTTTCCACCGACAGTACCACCAATACCTCAGCCACTCCAGACGACCCTGACTACTCTCTACAATGGGACTTGACTCATGTGACTGTCCAAAAGGCTTGGGCAGCTGGCGTCATGGGCAGTACCGCAGTGAAAGTCTGCATGATAGATACTGGCATTGATTACACACACCCAGACATTGCTGCCAACATGTGGATCAACCCTGTGGAAGCTGCCGGAGCAGGCGCCACAGCAGCTAATGACTACAAGAATGACATTGACGATGATGGTGATGGTAAGCTTTCAAATCCCTCTCTGTGGGGACTTTAGATAGCTCGCACAACTCTTCTGATTCAGCTTGCAATGTGCTTGACACGTGTGCGCGTCTCACTTTGGCGCAACATCAGAAAATTCATCATTTCACAGCGCTCTTGGACAGGTGCATATTGAATGACTGACTGCTGATTCCAGCTGAGTGTTGTGACAGCTCTTGATTGCCTCTTTGCCCTGTGTCACCCACCATTGCAAATGGCATGTTGTCGGACCACTGCTGTCATCATGCTCCTGCCTCATTTGGCCTCATGCAGCGTTTTGGTTGGTGGACAACCCTTGAGTATAGATCATCCTATTCTGCCCTGAACTGTCAATCTTGGGTGAGTCAACTTCTGCAGAAAGCCCATGTTTTTGGAACTGCCCGTGCAGGTATTGTGGATGACATCTATGGTGCCAGCTTTGTAGATGGTGCAGTCTCTGGAGACCCAATGGATGCGAACGGCCACGGCACCTTTGTAGCCGGTGTCGTGGGTGCAGTGGGAAACAACAACCTGGGTGTGACAGGCATGACCCAGGTCATCAACCTGATTGCCTGTCAGTTCATGGATGCCACTGGCAATGGCTGGGTGTCAGATGCCATCCAGTGCATTGACTACTGCATCTCCAAGGAGGCACACATCATGTCCAACTCCTGGGGAGGCGTTGCCTACTCTTCTGCTCTTCAGGTGAGATAACTCAGCCTCAGAACGGCTTGGAAGTCTTAAGGACACAACAGAAACAGAAATGAGTGTGTTCTTTTGGCATTGCACCAAAGGAAAGCATGAGGGTGAGGTATCTTGGACTTCTTGGAATCCTGAACCTTGACAAGTAGGTGGACTCAAGCCATAGCAAATGGAAATTTTTGCTCCAAAACAAGAAGACAAGAAAGGATGGTCTGAACAGTTAGGAGCAAACATGCAGCTTTGTGCGTCCCACTTGTAGGAGATCTGCTTAATTTTGCTTCCGTCGCAACAAATGTATCAAGGCGTGCAAAGAGGGCAATCTTTTCATCATTACCTCAGGATCCCTGCTTTCCTTGCAAACAACTGCTCGCATGTTGCAGACGCCAATGCATACTGTCAAGCTCTGTAGCATCCTCTCTGCGCCACAGCTTTACAGCATTCAACAACATGACACCTGTCACATCTCTTGGTCATCACTCACAACACCTCAGCATTGCGCATCAGAGTCTGTTACCAAGTGTTGGTGTTTTGCAGACTGCCATAGACTCTGCTCAGTCACATGGCATCCTCTTTGTGGCGTCAGCTGGCAATGATGGTCTGGATACAGATGTGACCCCCCACTACCCCTCCAGCATGAACAACACCAATGTGTTGGCTGTGGGGGCTTCAGATGATACAGACGACCTGTGGACTGAAAGCAACTATGGCAAAACCACTGTCCAGGTGACAATCTGCAATAGCTTTTCTACAGTTTGCATTGTGCCTTTGTGGTAGTATACCAGCGTCTTTTGCTTTGGTCTCTGCACAACTGTCAGCAAAAACTGTGTGCCTGTGTGGCGGCAGTGTTAGGCAAAATGTTGTGTTTCACGTCATTTACTATCAGTCATTATGCATAGTGCAATATTGCCACATTGTGTTCCACCTCTGGAGCAGTGCAATGCTGTCACTTTGTTCTTTGGATCCACTCCAGTCCCCATTTTACCAAATGCTAAATACTCAAGGCATCTTCCGCCCTGATCTTTTGAATAAACTTCTTGCAATGTGGATTATCTCAGCGCAACTAGTCATCTGGTTCATGTCTGCCTGGCAGCTTTTTGTAGTAAACAAAAGGCAAACCTGTGATATTCATGGGCAGTTTTGAGGCCAGTCGATGGGCAAGCGTATGAAGCATGAAAGGCAGTCAGACTGCAGACAAGTCTTGTCCTGCACGTACCTAGCTCATCATGAGCTGGAAAGCATGATTAGTATTTATGACCAGTATTATTACTATTATTGTTATCATTATTTCTGATACTATTTGTTAATATTATTTCTTATTATATTGCTGTGGTGGTGCACAGATGGTGGCCCCCGGGGTCTCTGTCCTCAACCTGGGGCTGGCTGGCCTTTATGTAAAGATGACAGGCACCTCCATGGCCACCCCCCACGTGACTGGCGCCGCTGCACTTCTTCTTCAGCAGTAAGCACCCTTGAGCAGCGCTTGACTGACAATGCTCGGCTTTGAAATTGCTGCGCTGATCTGCATCTATGTGTCTGTCAATCTCATATCAACGCTACTGAGATTATGCTGCTCAGTAGTTCACTGAGTCAACATTTATGTATCCTTAGTGAAAGCTCACACACACAAACAGATGTTCCTGTGCAGTGAGTCACATCAATTCATGCTGACTCATCTGTAGCACTCCGTCATGGTGCTCTGGTGATGAGTCATGCACAGCTATGGGCAGTAGCAACATGTTGTTCTGTCCTGATTTGTCTCATCAGCTGTTTCCCGCCTTATTGTGATCAGAAGCTTCCCTCCCACAAGAAGGTCTCTGTGATGCTGAACAGTGCAATATGATAACATCATGCTTTGCCTCTGTGGTCCTCTGGGTCCACCATCACTAAATGCACTTATGAGCAGACTGCACATGGTGTGTGGCAGGGAATGAGTAAAAGAGTGACTCATCTGATGTGTCACAGGTTTGCTGCCAATGGGTGGCCAATTGCCACTAGTGGCACAGAGGGACTAGGGGTTGAGGTCAGGACCCTCCTAATTAGTGCAGCCCTAGGCAATATGGGCACAGCCACTTCAGCCAAGATTGCTGGAGGACTGCTCGACACCTATGCAGCTTTGCAGTTGGTGCCTCTGTACTCTGAATCATCCTCCAGCTCTTCTTCTTCAGAATCTGACAGCTTTGGCACCACGCCTGAAGCTACGCCGGAAGCTACAAATGCGTTTGAGTCCAGCTCTTCTGCTCAGTCATCAGAGTTCAGCAACGCAGCTTCTCCAGCACCTGCTGCTACAACAGCTCCTTTGTCAGCCTCTCAGCAGGCGGTGTCTTCAGCCGTGCAAGCTGCAGCTGTTGCAACTGTGAACACAACGGTAAATTCCACCAGCTCAGTCTTTGGGCAAAGCCAAGCTGTGGTGTTTGGTGCGTCTGGAAATTCGTATCTTGCCCCTGCTGAGGCTCCCACAGGGTATGGTCTTGGGGAGGCTCACATTGAGGTGACAGGGCCAAATGCTGCGCCAGCCCTGGCACCAGCGGCAGCAGGTGCCCCTGTGGCAAATGCAAGCCCTTCACCAAGCAAATCACGGAAGGCATACATCTGAGTACTAGCCTGCATGGTCCATAATCAAGAACATTGTTGAGGATCTCAAGCCTGGGCAGCCCGGTATAATACTTGGCTTCTCATTTAGTTAACGCCAAAAGGTAGTCTTCTATTTTGTTTTCTTTTCTTTTCCAAGGATCTCAAGCATCAACAGCATATTGCATTCTGTTTAGCACATAGTGACGTGGCATCTCTGCCGAGAGGCAGGATTGCTTTTTGATCACTTTTAAGAGTCTGTCTCTACCGTATGTACACAGTTTGGGTGCTGCGGAGTGTAGTAGGTGGTTTCAGCTGATGTTTACACAGCGCTGGTGCAGGGTTTTGTGAGCTGCAATATGAGTAGGATACTGCTCATCTTTTGGCCTTGCATTATTTCCAAAAATGACACACAGACACTCTGAGTGTGCATGAGCTAGGTCATGTTTATGTGACCTCTGGTCACTCTTCACTGCCTACAGACTCATTTTCAAGACTTGCTTCACGGAGCCTGGGCAGCCCGGTATAATATTTGGCTTCTCGTTTAATTGACGCCGAAAGGTGTAGTCTTTTCTTTTCTGCTTCTCCAGAATAGATCGGCAACAGACATTCAAGACATGTCATTTCTCTGTTGCAATGTGCAGATGTACATTTGTTGTGCTTTGCAGCAACGCATATGTAAGTCTTACACATTTGTCAAAAGCTTGTATGCATATTGTTGCGTCATGACTACATAACTGGGAAACAATCTGTATGCACAAAGTGTCCCATTTCAGAACGGTTCCGCAACAGCTGTTGGCTTCAATAGACAAGACAATGGTGCGGTGCAAATGGTAAGACAATGCGTCTGATGCCTGTTGCTTTGCTGTCGTGCTCAGTGACAGAGACATGGTCACTCATAATCATGACAAGGCAACACAGTCACTCTGCTGAGACACAGTGACAGCAGTGCAGTGCACAGTGTGATAACTGTGAGCTGGTTTATGAGCACAAGGTCTTGCGCAGAAGAGTACTGTTGTACTGACTGCAATGTGTGGCTGGCTTTGACACATCTGTGAGCGTCCTTCCTGTATGCCGATGCTGGAAATGCTTGTCCTGTGATTACTGAAGCATGCCAGCACAGTCGTCCCAACAGCACAGAAGTTTGGCATACTTGAGCCTGATCATGATTGCCAGTGGCTCTCAGGAGTAACTTAGTGATCGGCAAGTACAGCACACTGCGTGTGGTATTCTTTTTGGAAGCCTGCTTGCCATTGCTACGGAGAGTCCTAGAGTGAACATATAGTAAACTTAAGTTCTACAGACTGCTTCATCAACATGTACACACATCACACAATAAATCGAGGACTCGAGTCACTGTGAGTTGCAATTCAAACCGTATTTAACAGATACATTACTCATGTGCGATGTCAACCTGAGTCAACATACAGCAGTACTGTCGATACTAGTATGACAACGGCAAAAAGCTAGGCACCCTCACAACAAAACATACTGGCAGTGTGAAAACCTGTGTAGTCAGTTAGTCAGAGACAGTTTCATGATCACGGGTCATACCGGCCAGCTAGAACCAATTGACCTGAAAACATTTCTTCCATATTCTATAAGCACAAATACAGCACAAAGTTGTCTGGAAAATGTCACAATATTGTGACAACAATAAAACAAGCATGACAGCTGTTGTCCAAAAAGATAGCAGGACTGCATGGCAATGAGATAATTTGTCAACAGAGGATATCCTGACTTTGTAAGCTCTCACTAGAGAGCTGCAGGTGCTGTCACGGTGAGGATCACACCAAATAATGTACAGTGCAAAACTTCTATATACCTGCCGATCACATGAACCAAATGCGGTCTGCATTGGCAGCTGCAGATTGAGGCACAAACTTCCTCAATCGTCCTCAAATTCCCCAGTCCACAATCAAGGGTTGACCAACGGCAAGTTGAGCACAGTTGCAGAATAAGCTTCCGTATGGTCTCAACATGCAAGCAAGGTTGTCTTCAGACTGGTCACAGAAGCTTGAAGAACCTCTAAACAACCCCCTCCCTGAGTTTTTGCAAGGGCAGTTCTGTCTGGTTGAGAAGATACCCTTCCTGCAGTGCATCAGTCCAATCTCACTTGCACAAAAAACTTGCTGTCTCTTGTGTACTGCTCTGGCAGCTGCATTCTTCTTCCCCATGCAAAGTACCATTGCATGTGCAATCCACATTGAAAGATCTCCACATGACGCTATGTGTTTCTCATTGATTGCTATCCTGACTTGCTTGCACTGCTTACCTTTTATGCCTATATGATGTCAGCTGTGTACATAGGCAAACATGTTCTCAAGCAGCTACTATACTGCAGAAAGCAAGCCTGTTTCTTTTGTTGACAAATGCTAATAGCTCAAAAGCTGCTGCTGGAAGCACCAAAGCGATCTGCATGCTTTGCGATTTTTGACACTTGTATTTCTTTGACATGAGTGAAGAGCTGAAAGTGAGTCCATCAGGGAGGCCTAGGGAAGAAGTAAGGGCTTGCCTGTCGCCTGGCATGAAGTCTCAGCACAACTGCCCCTCCCAGGCAGCAGAGTGCTCCAACCGCGGCTGAGACACCAGCTATGATGAGGAATACAGCAATGTCACTGGTCGTGGGGTTCTGCTGTTGTATTGGCACAAACTCTGTTGTCTGTGTGGTGCCATCATCACTTGTAATGGCAGCATTTGGCTGTGAGACGCCAGTAACAGAGTAGGTGTTGACTGGCTCAGTGGCATTGGCGATTTGCCTTTCAGATGGAGGGCTTGCCAAAGGTGACTCTGCAAGGTTCCTTCGAACCATCCGTTCTGATGCAGCAACGCTTGCGGTTGGCAACGCTTGGGACAAGGCTTTTGATGAGGCTGCTGGTAGTGCGACCGCAAGCAAGACGTCCTGCTGACCAGTGACTCTGCAGTTCAGTCCAGCAATTTCAGCCAGGTGTTTCAGCACCTGGCGTTTGTTGTCTGCACACAGCAAGCTTGCTGATCATGATAGGTCTGTTTGGGCAGTCACAGATTGTTTGCAAAGATATCAGGCAGGCAACAAGCCCTGCATGTACAGTGGCGACACAGCGGTCATGCTAAACTTTTGCGTAAAATCTATGCTTGTACATAAGCAACTGTGCCTCAGAGTCGCACAAAATGCAGTGCGAAAGTTGACGCAGCTGTTGGCAAGGTGCAAAACTAATGACGGGCATGAGAAACCCTTGAGACCAGACGCTCAGCAGAGGCCCGGCATTTGCAACGTTAACCAGATTAGACGCACCTTCGATCCAAGCTTAACATGACCGACGCAGTGGCGGAGTCATGAGACGCTGCTGCAGCGGTGCATAGAATGACCAGATGCGCAAATAAGGCACCTGGCGCTAAGTAAAGGTCTCTTTTACGCTTCGCTGCCGCAGGTGGCATGTCTCAGCAGTGTCTCTGCAAATCTGTCGCGCCGGCTGTCTTCCATTCAGGCGGGAGTGCCCCGTCCGTGAATTACAACCGGCTTCCTTGCGCTTCGCCAAAAGTTGCATCTCGGCTGCTGGAAGCTACTCTATGCCATGATCTGCATCTCAACGAAGTTGTTGAAAGCTCTCGAGATACACTCGGAACACTCGGCACTTCAACTCAGGTAGGGTACAGTTTGAGTCACATTTCTGAGTCGATTTCGCATTGAGAGATGGACGTTTCTGAAAATTATGGGATGTTTTGGGGATTGAAAAGAAGTACTGAAGTCGCAAGGTCGTTGCGTTCCAACATTGGAGTGTAATCTTGTCTCTCTCGGACAAAAGTTCGCAAGGATGCAGCCAGCAGACCTGAGGAGTCGAAAAGTGCATCGCTGGCGGCGTCACCTGACGTATTTTGTGCAGCACTGTCTGATCAGCTGATTGGTTTTGCGAACAGGGCTTTCGGCACGTGCTGCCGTCGAGATCGGACTGGTAAATGTTGGCTTGAGCGTGGCGCAAAAACACGCCTCAGTCTTGCATATGTAACGCATAGTCGCATTGACTGCCTGCTTGGCTGTCGCAGACTGCACCGAATAGCTTGATCCTTTGCTTTGTCTCTTCGCTGGCAAGCAACTAAATTTTGAACACCTTGGATCGTGGTGCAGCAACTGAACGAAGCTTTGAACACCTTGAAAGCACAATCGATTTGGTGAGTTGTCGTATCTGACCTTAGCGTGCGTATAGCTTTTCCGTTTGTACATTATAGGCATGATGTATTGCTTTGGTTTGTGTGCTCACCCAGCATACAATACTCTCCAGCACAAAATGATCACCCAGCCATCCTACTCACAAACCTGTGCATCCAGGTCATATGGCTGACTCATATCAGTACTCCACTGAAACCCGCTTTGCACAAGCTGCCTTGAGTTTTGTCACCAAGGATGAGTTCCCAGTAGAACTCGTCTGCCCAATCACACAGACTCTCATGCAAGATCCAGTCCTGACGGTCCAAGGCAACGTCTATGAGCGTGCTGCCATCACAGAGTGGCTCCAAGTGCACAGCACAGGTGGGTTCAGTGCCAAGTCCCATACTGCTCTGACAACCAATCAAGGTAGCTATGGGAGATCATGACCTGTTCTGTGCACCTCTGCAGACCCTGACACCAATGCTCCTCTCACAGCACTCACTTTGATTCCTTGCAATCCTGTCAAGAGCGAGGCTGAAGCCTTCAAAGCAGCGGTGCGCAAGCTTGGCCCAGAAGCAGCAGCACGCCTGCCTTCAGGGTCAGCACCAGCAAGCCCCCAGGCATCCAGGGCACTTCCAGATGCTGGAGGGCCCAGCGCAGCACACCCCCCAGCATCTCAGCCGACTGACCTAACCAGCCAAGTCTATTTTGCACCCCTCCTTCAGCCGCTGGTTACATGCAGCCAAGCATGCGAGGCAGCGCTGCAATGTGAGCCACAACTCTCCAGCCTCCAATCAGTCATCGGAACATATCTGGAAAGCAAACACAAAAGTGCACTCACTGCACATGCGGTGTGTTGTTACAGCACCAAACAGACTCGCATATACAATCATGTCATGCACAAGCTAGAGACACTGTCAGCGCAAGTGCTAACCAGCAAGCCATCACTCAAGCCTCTCTGGATGCAAGCCATCAACCCATTCAGGAGACAGCTGTTCGGCACACTGTACGCCAGCAACAGGTATGTCCAAGCCTTTGCAGGCGGTCTACCAAATGGTAGACTTGGGCTACCTAGCATGGATGATTGGAGCTTGGGGCACCCAAACAATACAATTCCCACCTTCGCCCCTCTGAATCCCAACAGACCCCTGCTCTCACAAGTTCATACAGCGCTGCTCGTAAATGATGGCGCAGCGATGAATCAGCCAAGTAGCGTCAACAGGGCAGATGCAGGGTCTTGTTGGCATCAAGCTGATATGCTGATGCATGAGCTTGTACCCATTGTCACTCATTATGACCCCCAAGGTGTGGACCTGCATTTCCTGAACCACAGGAACCTTCGGCAGGGTCTACAGACTAGTCAAGATGTGCAAGCTGTGTTCTCTAGAATCAGGCCTACAGGTGGTGCCCCGGTGGGAAAGTATGTCCAGGCAATCCTTGATGGATATCTATCCACCCTACGCTATGAGCGCAATCTGAAACCACTGAATCTGGTCGTCATTACTGCTGGAGAAGAAGACAATTGGTGCATCCTGATGAGTGCCATCACGGATCATCTGAATCAGGTGACAAAGCGTGGATATCCTGGCCATCAGCTGGGAATAGAGTTTCTGCTAATTGGCAGTTGTAACTGGGTAATTCCCCGGGCGATTTCTTCAGAGCACCACTTGAGGCACAGAGAAAATGTTGTTCTCTCTAATGTGGTGGGTAGTACACACGCGCAGGCTGACACCTTGGCACAAATCATCTGCAGTGGCACTGATGCTCGCATCCACAGCAACTTGCGGAAGCGTGGCATCATCTTCTAGCTTTCTGTTGATTCCTGAAAGGTTTTCTGATGTGTGCTGTTCAGGAATGTTACAACACTGGCTATTATCTTGGCCGCCTGGCCTTTTACTTGTTGCATCAACTGGGCTTGGGCATGAAGTTTGGTTGTGCATTTATATACACTGCCAATTAGACATTGTACAATCATGGGACATTGTGTGCACTCGCAACAGGCTTGGGCATTGTAGCAAAACAACTTTTTCATTCTACAATTGAGGAGTGCACGTTTCTTTATGCTAGGCTGGAATTTCATGTGCACAGGCTGTATCTTCACGGTACCACTTATGCTGCACCTCGGAGCAGTACTGTGGTCTGTAGTGGTGACAAGCGAACAGCTAGCAAACCTTACTGCCTGAACCTGTGTACAGAATGTCGGAACTCAGCGGTATCTTGCATGTAGCTGTCTATCGTAATGCATTAGGGCTTACGGAACACAATGAGAAACAAAGCAGTGTTGAGAAGCATGTATTGATGCATGTTGAGTAAGTTGGGCAGGACACAGACTGGTAACCGTTACTATGTGTGGATGACACCCTGAAGCAGTAAGACGTGCAAAGAACCAAAAGTCGCGCGGAATGTCGCAAAGGCATTGGTGCAAAGAGCTTGAGCTGCAAGCAGCTCGGGAGATGACTTGACACAGCATGCACGAGGCTCCCTCAAGCGTTTTTGCAAATGCTAAATTTGTACATAGACACATGTACACTGTCTTTAAGCATGTGTTCCTACGACTAATGCTCCATGCATTGCACCTTGCTGTGTACTTGCAGGCGATGTGCTTGACTACCAGAAAAGTCTATATCCAGTGCTGGTGTTGCTTAATCTGTTGATAGGTGAGAAGTAACAACATGAAACCTGTTGAAATGGCGAAATCAAAGGACACGTTGACACCAAGCCTGTAGGTCAGGTTAACTAACCCTGCTTGACAAAAGCGCAGTAACTTGCCAAAGAACTGTTGGACAGCATGACAAGAACATCTGAATCCCACATCACACAAAGACACAAAACAGCAGACTTGCTGCAAGGCACAAGGTGGAGTGAAGGTGGTTTATCTACCATCATCTCTCTCAGCACCAGAAAACCCATTGGCTAGAGCAGAGGTCTGATGCGATCCGGTCAAGAGTGATACAGCAGCTGCAGCAACATTTTTATCTGCGGCATATCCTTTGCCGCTGTGTTGAGCATCAGCAGCTACAGTGTCGCCATTGCGTTGCTGCTGTTGCTGCTGCTGCTGCTGCTGCAAACTCTGATCTTGCAGAGATCCAGAGACATGCGCAGCGCCCACAGTGCCATTCTGATTGTCAGCGCGCAGCTCAGGCTGAGGAAAAGCAACAGCCTGGCTGCTTTGCATCTGTGCGGCCTGACTTGCAACAGCGCTGGCCTGATGTTGACCTTGGGAAGAAGAGGGTTGCTGCAGCAGCCCTGAGGAGGAAGAAGAGGGCTGCTGCTGGCCAGGTTGTTGGGCAACTCCTGCCTGTTGTGACAATGCCCCAAAGCCAGTGGACTGCAGTGGAGCCAGCTGGGCAGCAGAGCTGCTCTGATGCTGCCCTGAAGCAGGAGGCTGCTGCTGATGCTGCCCTTGCTGATGGACAGGGCCCGTCGGAAACTGCCCTGATTCAGAGCCAGATTGCAGCTGTCTGCCCTGCTGCTGCTGCTGCTGCTGCTGCTGCAACGGAGGCTGACTGAGTGAGAGTGTTGCCGGCAGCTGTGAACCAGCAGGCTGCTGATACTGTGACTGGCTTAGCATACGATTGCTGAGATGGGCTTTCAGCAATTGCTGTTGATGCTGTGCATGCAGGGACGGGGTGGGATTGCCCTGTCCATGTGTATGATGCATCTGAGACAGATCTGGGAGGACTGCTGCTGGCTGAGTCTGCGAGTGCGCCTGTGACTGAGTCATTGACTGGGGCTGGGATTGTGACTGGGACTGAGAGTGGGACTGGGATTGCAGCTGGGACTGGGGTTGTGTCTGAGCCAGAATCTGTGACAGAGACTGTGGCTTGCCATGTGCTGGCATCTGTGAGGGCATTTGCAGAAGGGCCTGCCCTTGCAAAGAGGCTGTTGCCTGTGACTGTGAGTGCATCTGAGGCGTAGCATGATTGTGCACAGCAGGAGCAGGCTGATTTGGTTTGGGAGCAGCTGCTACAGCAGCTGCTGGCTTGCTGGGGGCTGGAGCAATGACATCTGGGATTTGTGATGTGGCGTCTAGCCCCAACACAGCTGCTGCAGTCATAGCTTGACGTTTGAGGGCTGCTGACTCTGCAGCCTGCGCTGCTCCTGATGGGAAATTCCCTCCCTGTGGAAGTCACATGCCTGGTGAGTCAACATTTAGAGCATGTTGCAGTTGCTAAATGCCAAATGCGCAGCTGGGAACTGCACAGGCAGGGGATGAACATCCATTTACTGTAGTGGTGCTGAATGTACTTTCAACGTGATGGAGAGACCTGCACAACTCAAGCCTCAAAGCATGCAGCAGCATACTGTATCTGCACTTTGCTGACATGAATGAGCACATTGCAAGTAGTTCTGAGACCATGCCAGTAGCATGCAAGCATGCATAGAACGATCATTGAATCACCGCAAATTCTGGGCAGCTGTTCACTGAAAGTGTAAGCAGCAGAGGGAGCGTATCACCTCAAAGTAGCGAGCTGCACTTGCCACGTCAGCTGCCTGGGCAGCTAATTCAGCAGCTGCTGGGGTGTGTGTCGCCAAGCCCTCCCAGACCCAGAAGGGCGCTGGGGTGATGGCCTTGCCCTTGCCCTTCACAATCTCCCACAGCCCTCCCAGGGCCAAAAGCTTCTCAAAGCCTTTGTGCTGCTTCCTTGCCTGAAACCAAATTCAAATAAGACTGTCAACTGGCAATGTCTCAGATGAAAGTACACACAGGTCTGACTCACCATCACGGTGCACATGGTTTGTCAATTGTATACTGATGTGGCTACACCTTACTCCAGATTCAGGGCGCAGTGTAGGGGTGAACCGTCTACACGTCTAGCGAAGCTGATCCTCAGAGACTATCAGATAGCTTGTTGATCTCATGAGCCTGTTTGTGCATGCATTTATTACACAGACTCTTCAGCACTGTTGACGTGGTACCTACTAGGTGCTTGAGATTCTAGTTCCTGTAAGCTTATGTTGACAGCAGAAAGACATTTAGAGTTTTGTAAGCCCACCTTCTGGGTGGGGCGTGCGGCAGCTGCCTGAGCCCGCTGACTCTGCCCTGAGGGCGGTCTGGAACTGCCCTGGCCATGTCTAGCGCCACCCTGGTGCTGTCGTGAAGGACCTATTGGGGGTGGAGACTCCTCCTTGAGGGGGTATGAAGGGGGTCGCCTGGGGCGGAGAGAATGCCTCAATCCCCCTGTGGTTCACAAGGCATGTTTTGGCAGACGAGGATAAAATGTGCCAGAACGTGTTGCTTCAAGGAGATGAGGCTCATGCATGTGTCATGCTTTGTCACAAACAAACAGTCAAGTGCTCTAACAAAACATGATGTATAGCTGTGATGACAGCATGAGCACTTGCGCTGCTTGCTGTTGCAGGTGGAGAGGCCTTGGCCTGACAGGTGTGCACCACATAGCTTCAGGATGGTTGTGTTGTCAGTTGTTGGCACTTGTGAGGAGACCCTCGTGTCAGTCATTCATTATGCATGCAAGGGCGCATTCATAGTGGCCCTCTCTTTCTTTCCTTCCTTTTTTCTTCTTTCAATCATACACACATGCATCATTGACTACTCAGCACCATGGCCCATGCCACCTCAGGGGCAAATGTTGTAGGGTCAATGCTGTAACACTTAAGCATGCAAGTATGCCATAGTCACACACACAGCAGCTGCCATGTGCAAGCAACGAATAATGTCGTTCTACAGACTGGACTGATTGATGACATGACATGACAGCGACTTGAAAGAGTGATCAATGCTGCTTAAAATCATCCAGTATCAACTCCAAATCCAATGCTATCCAATATTTGGCGACACAAAACACAGCTGTGTTACCTGATGAGGTGCCCTGCAGGTCCGGGGCATTTCCTGCATCAGCCTCGTGCTTGCCAGGGCTGCTGTGGCCATTAGCCTCAGCAGACTTGGCGCTGGTGCCCGATCGAGGCCTTTTTGAGTCATAGGAAGGGTCCAGCCTGGGCTCTGAGTCAGCACGGCGTTTAGTACCCTGTGAGCTGCCGCCAGAGTGGGTTCTCGGTGCGGCCTGCCAGAGCTGCGCGCTGTACTGGTTGCTCCTGCTGCTGGACTTGCCCCTGCGGTCATGATAAGACATTCAGACACTCACATTTTGAAGAAAGTGGATTTTGCATTGTGTCTGGTAGCATCTAGCCTGGCTAGGCTGCAGCATGCAGTGGCAATGCAGCATGGACAGTGGGGTACACTCAGCTTCAGCAGGTAGTTGAAGGACAACTGAAAGCAGAGCTGCATCGCTGCTGATGCTGCATTGTTAGATGCTACACGGACTATGTAGAAGCTTCCCATCCCTAAAACTAGAATCAGCTTGGTGCTCCTACACATGATGACTTAATGTACAGGAATGTATCTAGGGGGAGGAGAAGGGGGGGTGGGGGTTGAGGGTGAGTCGATGGAACCAACTGGACAGTCATATGCACATGCTATGCAAGACTCTGCAGGACAGAGCCTCACTTTTCGGTATAGCTCCTGCTTTTGCTCTTGCCAGCAGAGTGTCTGCTCGCTGATGCAGCCTTGTACTCTGGCTCGTCATACCCTGGCTCCAGCTCGACATCCAGCCTGTAACTCTGCATGCAGAATAATGCATGCTTGCTGCATGCCACCAGCTTTACCCTTGACACTCACTGGACTAGCAGCATGCATGTCAGCAGGCAAATTCATGCTTGGAAGCACGAGCAAATCAGTGAGCGAGGTATCTCAGAGTGATTGTCAGACATGTTGGCATGAGCGCATCAGACTAGAGGAACTGCATAGCTGAGTCTGGAGCAGGGACAGCAACATGCCACAAGTTTGACCAGACTATTCTGCGACACAGAAGCAGTTGTATGCGGTTCACCTCCTCGGGAGCTTCGCAAGCTGCATTCTCCTCATCAGGATTCATGTAGCAGTACCTGAAGAGCAGAAATGGCGTCGGAAGGTCGAGCAGAGTGCAGTAGCCAACGGAAAAAGGGACACTATTCTCGAGAAAAGGCCTGACCATGGTGTGTTTTCGTCGATGACAGTCCCTGGAGGAAGCCGTCTCCACTTCTGACAATTGGGATTATCACACTGCGCCCAGACGTCTTCCTGAACTTTCACAGCTGCTGCAGATGCTGATTTTGACGCGCCCGACCCTGCCTTCTTTCCGCCTTTGGCCATGATAGGCCACGGGGCACGCACTCAAAACAATGCCTCGCAAAGCCGGACACGAAAGCTTCGCGGTCGAAGCTGGACTGAGATGGAAGTGAGACAAAAGGCCCTGTGATCTTTTGCGCTCAACTCCCCTTCAACCTGGCGAGGCCTGCTGCCAACATGAAGTCTTGAACGTTCGCGGAGTGCTGCGTGACGTTTCAACGACGACAGTAGGAAATCGAAGCTGCAAGAACAAGCAAGGCGCACCAGCTTGCTACAGGAACTTTTGCTCAGCGGCTTATTCTGGCAGAATTTATATAAGGGAATTACTACGCTGCTGCAACACAATGTATGAAGCAACGAGACCTATCGAGTGCATTCGGAACGCTCAGTCAGGACATTCCCGAGCGTAGAACATCGGAAAGAAGTCACCCGTAGCGCAGCATCAGCCGTCTCTGGCCGGTTTCAAGATCTCGCCGATCGACATCTTGTGCAGCGCAGGCCTCAGGTGTGACAGTACACCTATACGGTTCGCCGAATCACTGCCTGATGTCGTCTCCACTGATGTTACCAGCACCTGCAGCTACAAAGAAGGGCGCTGGCTGTGTAGAATGACCACTGATCTGGTGCTTCTAGGCTTTGCAACGCTTCCGCCCCAACACAAGAGAATAACACCACGTTGTACTGTGCAGGGCACATCTGCACCGAACAGTGTCTGGTCTGCTGGCGAATGCCAGCTTTCCAGGGGTGCTGTGCACATGACCACGATTGCGAGGAAGCTGACTGTGGACCTTCTTGGTCCCTGCACGAACACATAGACCTTCCTAGGGTGAGCGTCCTAGAATGCATGTCCTATGATAGAGTGCGTCACAAAATAGTATATGCATCAGGATTCCTTATGACACCTTATGACATGAAGAAATTCGCAGACAACCTGTATGGCAGGCAACGTATGCCATTGGATTGTGATGTGATGCGTTTCAACTGCATCTCAGGTAGCCTGCCTGAATGAGGCCACAGCTGGTAGTGCCAAGCATGTGTTCCGTGCTTGGCCAGAGCGCCTTCAAGACCCAGAAACTGCACTAGACAGCAATGAAGATGATGCAGAGCTGCTCATCACCATACCTTTCAATGGTGCTGTTAAAATCAAGGCCATCAGCATCATTGGCGGAAGTGATGGCTCCTCGCCTTCCAGGCTGAAGGCATACACCAATCGCCATGACCTGGATTTCGCAGCAGTCACAGATATGGCGCCTGTGCAAGCCTGGGACCTGCAGGAACAGCAACAAGCCAGCATGGAGTACCCTACACAGTCAGCTTCTTCTGCAAGTTCAATTGAGCCTGAATGTGCGACGTGTCCAGCCAGAATCTTCAAGATTCACTTATTCCACTACTTTTTGCCAGCACTTGCAGCATCGTCATGCAGGCTATGCGACCTTGCATGAAGCACAGCTTGTTGTGAGGGGACATGCATGTCTGGTTATGTCACAGACATATGCTATGGGACAGCCTCTCAGTCCAGCATTGTGCCTCTCAGTAACAGACACCCACATATTACAGCAGGCGTCTTCTTCCAGAGCTCAATGCATATGCAATGAAATGGCTCAGGAAGCTAGCCACTCTTGCATCAGCACACCCTTGTTCGTGTATTCATTGTTGCATGTCTTGCATGCAATTTGTCTGTGCAAGGCATGTTTTCCTGAAGCCACATCAGTGATGTTGTTTTGTCACTGCCACTAGCTGCAAGTGCTTGGCTGCAAGAAATGAAGGCTTGGTTTGATGCTGCAGCTGATGGTCCTGGTTGGCCAGCATCTAAGTTAGTGACGGGTGCCTGCAGAGTTGCAAAGTTCAACGGTGTACACACCCTCATCCTCCACATCCCAGAAAACTTAGGAGCAGACCACACAAGAATCACTTTCATTGGCATCAAAGGAGACTTTTCTGAGGTTGGTTTTTCACCTGAGCTGTTTGTTGTACCCATTCATGACTTCTGGCATTTCCTCAACCACAACCCACCTTGTCTGTTTTTTGCCTGTCTAAACCCTGGCAGCAATGCATGCAGCAGTGCTGAGCTGTGAAGCATGAGATGTGCAAGCATGGCATTAGCTGAATCATTTGTAGCGGGCGGTCGCACGACATTCAATGTCTTGCATTAAGCTGTTGAATATGCTTCCAAGGTCTTGCAAGCCTTTTCCAGCATAGGTCGCATGAAAAATTACTCAGGCTCTCACTGAGTGATCTTGGCAGGCAAAAGACCTGTCTTTGCTTCATATGCCTGCTGCCTGATGTTGCAGAGGAAGACCGGTCCTGTGACAGCAGTGTATGAAGCGAGGGCAATGCCCAAAGACCACAAGGTTGGGGATCCAAGCAAAACCTTCCGGGAAGTCGGAGGATACTGAATTCACATATGGGCGAGCTGAGTCAGCTATGCGCAGGATCTGAATCTGCTCATGCAGGACAGGGCTATGTATACTGAAGAGATCCTAACAGTTACCAGACTGTTGTGATGGTGCACAGACATCAGGAGTCATTCCTGAACACTGATGCTGGTCTGTATGCTGGACTTGCAGAAGATCTCTAATTTCTAAATAAGCTCAGTCACATCTGCATACTGACACATGTTGGGCGTGGATGGTCACTGTGAGCCAGTGTAAGCCTCAGCTGATGTAACTTCCAGCTTTCAAGAAAAACTTTGTCTATGTAAGACCTACGTTGTCAAGCGGATGGCACTTAACGAAGTTCATATGTCTTCATGGGTGCGCTGGTGCCTGCCGTAGTCTAAGCAGCATGTGGTGCGTTATTAATGATAAGGCATGAGAGCTTTCTGTGGTGGTTCAGTACTTCGACAACTGTAGCCCAGGAAACAGCTGATGGCAAGACAATCTGAAACAACAAATCTTCGACGGTCTCATGCATAGCAGCAATCAAGTATTGTACGAATGCAAGTCACTTCCCTAAAGCTTCAGCTGTATCCCTAGCATGTCATTCATTCGACACCTAGAGCACCACCACAGAGCACACAGAGCACACCAACAGGTGCAAAATTGGAACACTTAATGCAGTGTCCTTTTGCGTCTCAACTTCGTTTTGGCCAACCACAACACACATGCGAACAACAGCAAACACAGACACAGCAAGCTGGAACAGAATGGATTGCTGCTGTGCCTTTGCCAACTTTGCGCCCTGCTCAGAACGTTACTGTCTACATCAGATGTCAGAGTCCCAGCAGCTTCCGAGGCTTTACTGACTGTACCACTGGTGCCATTCAGCTTCCCAGACAAACCAGTCACACGTTCATGCTCAACTGCGCTGCTGTTGACATGATTCTGCTGCATGACAGGCTTATCCATGCTGCTGTGCCCTCCTAAATGCCCTGCCCTTGCAGCAGCCCCTACCCCTGCAAGCTGAACATCACCCAAATGACTGGATTTGTTACCAAGCCTAACGCCCTCCTGGCCTGACAGCTCAACATTGTGGCTGATGTCTGCGTCCCTGCTTGCATGCCATGCTTGTGCTGCTGCAGCAGTAGTCTGGGGTTGGTTATACCATACCAAACTGCTGCTGTCAAAGCCAGCATGGCAGAGATCACATGTGCGATGACACCCCTCCCTAGCAGCAGCCTGCTGACATAAATCTTCCTTGTTTGGAGCCTGCTGCACTTGATCACAGTGCTGCGGCTGCACAGCAGAAGCAAGCTTTTGAACCTGGTCGGGCACAGCGTGTCACAGCATGCCTCAAGGGAGGCTTTGTCATCACTCACAGCTTTGGCACTGCAGCACGTGCATGACAGCTCTGCAAAGCATGGCACAGCACAGCACATAGCAAACAGCACACGCACCACATCAGAGAAGAGCGCAGCGCAATGCAGCACAGCACAGCACAGCACAGCACAGCACAGCACAGCACAGCACGGCGCAGCACGGCGCAGCACGGCGCAGCACGGCACGGCACGGCGCAGCATGGCACAGCACATCAATTACATAGAACAGCATGTTGGCACACAAGCAAGAAATGCTAGCAGGACAGGACAAAAAGGCCTGGCATGGCACTACACGAAACACATGACAATCATCACCACAAATGCAATTCCTCGAGTTACATTGCGTCACTGTCGTAACAGACGCAATTACTGAAGCTCACATTGGTGTCCAGGCAGAAGATGGTGCTGCCATTTGCCAGCCTCTGATAGTACTGTACCAGCTCCTGCATCACCCTTGTTGCCTGCACACTCACACGCCACCCGTAATTTAACAAATAAATGAGTGAATAAAAATATATACTAAATATATAATAAATGAGTAAAAGGAATAAAGAAACTAATAGATAAACGAAGTGTGCTTTTATTCACAAATCAAACAAAGACCAGCAACAGTCTAGCAGCTTTGAGGCTGAGACGAGACTGCAGCTTGGGCGCTGAACTGAGGGCTACAATATGCTTTTTGAGAGTGTTTACTGGGGTTTTGCTAGAGCTGTGCATACCTGACCCTAGGCAAGGCACAAAGAAGAAGAAGAAGAAGAAGAAGATTCCAAGCTTTGGCCAGCCACATGTGTAACGAATGAACGGTCCAACAAACGAACGAGCAAACAAACAAACGAAGAAACAACTGACTAAATGAGTAAATGCATGAACGAATGCATGCATGAATGATTGCAATGGAGTTTCTACTGATTGTCCACACAATGATAGGAAAAGACTGGGTGCTTTTTCATGTCACCATACCTTGCCACACTCTCTGATTAACTCCTCTGAGGGAGGACAGTACACCTTGTGGTGCAGCTCACAGAAGCCCTCATTTAGCATCCCCACCATTTCTATATTAGCCAAGTCTTGGAACAGGTCTGCAGGAGCCTGCATGTCACCATCACCTAATTTAGGGTTTAAGACCCTAATTTTAAAATTGTTTACCATATGTCTTCTTATCACTCTGGGCCGCATCTGTGGGTACATACACTAGATATCATACGTTAAATCATGTGTCCTCCACGCTCTAGGGAGTATTCATGGGTAGATGCTCTGATAATATAATCATGATGTACTCTAGGTCATGTACTCTGGATAATATACTCTAGATACTATGTTCCATTTTCTAGATTGTATACTCTAGATCACATTCTAGCTCATACATGCTTGCACATACACAACCAAATGGTGCTGAAGTGTGCACTCAGAACATGCAATGCACAAGAAGTACTTGTGGCCTCTGACAGATGTCAGTGTTTTGCATGCATGCAATGTGATGTAATCTGACTAAGGTGCAAGAAACGCTACTTCATTACATGAAGAAAATGAGACCACTGTTGCATATCCCAGCTCACGCAAACACATTCTCATGTAGCACATCAGCCTGCAGGATGTAAGGTTTAACTTTTGGGCTTCAGGGTTGACTGCAACGATTGAAAGTTTCAGTTTTTTGTAGTTCTGCTCATGCTTTAACAGGGGTAACCATTGCTTTACAAGCAATCTGCTGGTCAGACAATATCATCACAACTTTTGACAGCAAGCAGAGGGCCTGCTGCCCTTTTCTTCAGACAACTGTCATTGTTATGGCAAAGTTTAGATGAGTGTTTGTCACAAGACTGTCATTGCATTGCTACCTGAATACTCGGTCACTCATGACAGTGTCATCGCCATGGCTACCTGATTTTTCATTCAAAAGATTTTCATCGACATGGCTTATTCGAGGCGGGCTACCTGTTTAGTCATTGACATGGCTTGCTTGAGATGACTACCTGATTAGTCAGCTCGGATGGGTAGGGGGGGTGGGGGAAGAGGCCGCCGATGGACCCATTGTACTGCTCCCCCCAGGCCTCCCTTGAAAACTGTTGGTCCAGATTCCAGGGCGGGCATGACAATGCTGACCAACTGCATTTCAACAAGCAAGTTTGTGCCAACAAGCATAGAACATCAAAATGATGGTTTCTCCATGAGAATACTCTTCTCTTCTGTGTACAATGCTCAGTTTTTTGTTTGTTGCTGCCAGCAATGCATGCTAGCTAGTTACAGTATCTGTGTGGCCATGCATGCTGACTAGTTCGAATGGTTTCTTTTTGAGTGTCAAGTGTTATGAAGGTAGATCAGGATGAGTTAAGCAAGCGGCAGCTATGCAGTGACAAGATGGCTTAATCTCATAACAAGGATCCCAACAGGAGCAAGCTTGGTCCCAGGGACAGGCAAGTATACCTGCTCAGGAGGTTCAATGTCATTTTGCATCAGCTTTTGGTTGCCAGCTAGGCACAGGCACACACATGCTACATACACCTGACTAGCAGGCTGAAGACACACTTGTGGTTGGTTGGTCAACAACTAGCTTTGTCTGATGCAATGCTTGGCCGGCAACTTAGGGGTTATATTTAGGGTTTGTATATACCCTAAACCCTGGATAAGCAAAGACAGCAACGACTCACTTCTTGAAGGCATGCTTGTTCCATTTCCATCTCAGAGAAGGCACTTCAGCATTCCACGCATAATGGCTCACAACCATGTTGGGCCCTGCAATTACACCACAAGAAGGCTTGCAGTTGCTTGCCTGCCTTGACAGGTCAGCTTGTGTTGTACAGAAGCATGCGTCCCTGAGAGCAGGTGATGATTCACCTTTAAGGAAGGCCGGCATACCAGATGATGAGGCCAAGTTCCCCAGCCAGCCTTACATAGGTGGTGTCACAAGCAGAGCAAAAACAGCAACAGCTGAGGCTCGCCAGTGGTGAGTAGCTGTTTGCTGGCAAAGCACATTGGCAGGTCATGCCCTTGAGGTCTCATGAGAGGTGCATGCTTGTGTGTTGTAGCGAGGAAGCTGATCCTAGCTGCTCTGCCAGCACCCTGAGCAATGAGGAATATGCTTCTCTGCTTGATGCAGCCATGCGCTTCCCTGACAAGCAGGTACACCTGTGACATGATTTTTGCATGATGTGCTCCAATGCGTCAGTGTTGGGATCTGCATAACAGCCAATAGGCTATCACAAAAAACCTATGTCAAGATACACAGGTCTCTAAGGGACAGTATTGGCAGACTTTTTGTGACAGTCAAAGACAGATTGAATGCTTTTCAGCTGTATCTGTAATGCTACTACGACATGCTGTTGTTTGCCTGTTTGTCCAGGTTATGCAGAGCCTTGTGTGTGACTATAGGTCGGTCTTTGTGTGGCTGCCATGGTCAGTTGTGGCTTGGCAGCAGGTTTTCGCTCAGGTCAGGTCGTGTGCTTGCTATGCTGGCTCCTGGTCAAGCATTGTGCCAACACTATGTTGTACAGATGATTTGCAAGACACCAGATACTTCATGGAGTTGATCTGCAGCGTGCCTGCCAAACCCTTGCCCATGCAGATCTTGGCATTGGCCAACAATGATGGCAAAGCGAATCAGGTGAGCAGTCTGCAAACCGCAGTTGCAGACACGTATGGCTTCCAAGGCTGACCATCTGTGAGGCACCACCTGTGATGACTCGCCTCTTAATGCTGTTGTGCAAATGCAGGATGCTCAGATGACCTATGCAGCATTGGCTAATCACCGTCAGCCACACTTAGACTGTTTGGCATACCTATCGCAGCTTGTGCTATACCAACTCAATGTCAGCAAGCTCCCGCTGCTGGCATTGATACACCAGAACAACACGAGCTGGCGCTCTTACCGGATGTTCTTTCGGGACCCGTCAATGGCAACGAGCAAACAGACCTATTACGACTTGTCCACTATGTTGTTGAAGGTCGCAGCAACCATGCCTGATACTCTTGTCAAGACAAAGGTATGCTGCTGTCACACAATGGTAGTGCAAAGTGATAGTATCCTTAAGACGTTTTGCAGTCTCTATGGGTGTTGGCATGAATAGCAGCAAGCATTCCAATGTTACTGGTCAACAAACCAGACAAAACGATGTTTGATGTCATGACCTGCTTGCTGATGATGAGCCTGGATGTTATGAGTAGTGCTACCTGCTGGGTACCTTTGCTCAGAGTTTGCATCAGCTCAAGTTCTAGTGAACACTTGTACTTGCACGGAGCAATCAAGTGACAATGATGTTGATACCTGCAGGTCATGCACCTGATGCGTTGTAGTGGAACAGTCAGCCTAGCAGCTGCAGCTTGCAGCATGGATGTTTTGCGAGATTGGGGCTCACTGGTTTTTTGTAACAGCATCAAAACAGGGTTTCATGACATCACACACACTGTGTGATGTGAAGGTGGGCGAGGTCACAAGGTGTGGTGGGCAAATCCTACTTGCCCAAGTCCCCTCTCTCTGCACTGCCAGCAACTGGCGTTTTAGCGGGGTTTGGCACTGACTTCATGACCGAGCATGCGTTTGGCCGAGGCACGGTTGCGGTCCCAGTTGCATGGATTGACTGTTTGGCGCCCCATGCCCGGTTCATTCTACAAGCCGTTCGTCTTCGCAACCGCATGCGCACTGGCAAGGCCGACTTCAGTGGCCAGCATTGCGTTGAGTCCGTTCTCTACCTGGTGCGCTGCCTGCTCTGCATGTTTTTTGAGGGTCTGATGTGCGTGCTTGCCAGTCAGCTGATTGACAAATTCCGACGTAACATCGTTCTCTTTCTCAAACGCAGCAAAAATCAGGATCTACTTTAGCACTCCAACAAGAATGTCTTTTGTGATTGTGGAATCCACCGACAGCAGTTGCAGGTGTGATTTTCAGTGACATGATACTTAGAACCCAACACCGCACAAGATTTGGTGTGTACAAGCTCACACGCTGCTGCACGCTGCTGGCATGTCACCAAGCCGTGGTTGTCAATGTCTCGGACCTTCTGCATCCTCGTGAGCCTTCTGAGTGTGTTGTGCTGCACAGGCTGAAACATTTTGGCAGAGCAGCCCCTTTATGTTGCAAAGGTATGGCCTGGGCTGGTGGGCACTGCAGCTGCCCGCGGTTTGTTTCATTGTGGGCAGTTCTTCATTCCGTCAATTTGAGCAACAGGTGAGCATGAATGCATGGCAGAGCAAACTCAAATAATAGCATGTCTCTAGGTTGTTGTCTTCAGAATGAACAGAAGCTGTTATACATCAACGCATGTTTCTTTTCTGTTGAGTGCCAGCGCACTCCTACTTGAGTGGTCTGAGGGGGTCTCCCGACTGAACTTGCATTGTGACGATTAAGCAAAGCCGTTAGTGTTGTCTGTTATTGTACTTAGTTGTACTTGATTGTCCCTTTTGTATAGGTGATCAATACGGAACTGGAGTGCAATGCACGCCCACTCAGCCCTCAAATGACTGAGGCATTTGACAAAATCAGCAAGCAGGTTTGCTCCCTCAGCGAGCAAATTGCGCACTTGCAGCTCAGCATGGGTGGCATGCAGCAGCCAGTGGACAGCGTAATGGCTGCCAACCACGGCATGCTCACAGCTAGCAGCTCAAGTATGCAAGCTCGGGCCGCCAGAAGTCCTTGCCTTGAGCTTGAGGCGCAAGTGGGCTTGTCTTCAGGCTTGAGCTCAGTGCAGGAGGCCGTAGATGAGTGGTTCACAGGCCTTCACGGGTTCCCAGCACCCCCCCTGTTGTGTGAACATGCAATCCAGCGTGGCCAACGCCTTAGCAAGAAGGCCATTGACAACCTGAGCAGGCGACGGCATCTGCCTTTGCGAGTACAAGCACTTGCCACAGACCAGTGCTGGCCACTGAAGAAAGCATTGGCTGTATATGAGCTTGTGATGCAAAGACACAGCCTGTCCCTGGCTGAGTTGCGAGATGCTGTCCGCTTAAGCAGCCCAGTGCGGCACCCCAATGCTAA